>Ga0182024_10004388_pt1 | contig 32548 bp, 34 predicted proteins | sample P32metaG_FD_120480 | JGI IMG/M metagenome (GOLD analysis project Ga0182024, IMG submission 120480) | Permafrost microbial communities from Stordalen Mire, Sweden - P3-2 metaG (Illumina Assembly) | ecosystem: Environmental > Terrestrial > Soil > Wetlands > Permafrost | place: Sweden: Stordalen...
AAGGAATAATTGCGGAAAAAGCCCAAGCACACTATCCTAGTCTATCTTTTGGCCGGATAGCTCAGTCGGTAGAGCAGAGGACTGAAAATCCTTGTGTCGCTGGTTCGATTCCAGTTCCGGCCACCATTTCTCTTGCCGGAGAATGCCGTAATATTGCCGTAATCGTCGATTTCCTGGCCTTGAAATCAATCACCCTCAATCATTGATATTTTCCAACACTATCGTGTCTGTACTCGTACTTCTCAGCATAATCAAGCTGTGAAGGCATTGAGAGAATTTTCTAAAGAATTACTTCTATTTTAGACAATGCCATTTTTTTACCCCCTGATTCTTAGAACATTGCGGAAAATTATCGCAAGTAGGTATAAATGGGTATAAATAGGTATAAAATAATATGGACAAGGTAAGCAATCCATTTTCTCCTGGAGCCGGTTCCCGACCTCATGAACTTGTAGGGCGCAGTCCTGTGCTTGAACAAGCGCGGGTCTTGCTTGCGCGTGTAAAACAAAAAAGACCTGAAAAAAGCTTATTACTTACAGGGCTCCGCGGGGTAGGTAAAACTGTACTGCTCAACGAGATTAAGCGGTCAGCGGAAGAGGCCGGATATCAAACAATTCTGATTGAAGCTCATGAAAATAAATCCTTAGGTTCCATGCTCGTTCCCTACTTAAGGAGTGTTCTTTTTTCTTTGGATCGGATTGCTGGAGCCAGTGATAAAATTAGACGTGGTTGGGCTGTTTTCGGAAGTTTTTTGAGTTCTCTAAAAATTACAGTAGATGATGTTACTTATGGAATGGAGATTAGTCCAGAAAGAGGAACTGCTGATAGCGGAGACTTGGAAATTGATTTACCCAATCTCTTTGTGGCTATTGGAGAGGCTGCTGAAGACAGAAAGAGAGGCGTTGCTATTCTAATTGACGAAATTCAATATCTGGATGAGAAAGAATTGGGTGCGTTAATTATGGCCATGCATAAAATTCAACAGAATCAGCTTCCTATAGTACTTCTGGGGGCTGGATTGCCAATACTTCCCGAATTAGCTGGGGATTCAAAATCGTATGCTGAGCGGCTTTTCGATTTCCCCTCTATTGGAGAGTTGTCTGAAGAAGATGCTGTGCGTGCTTTGCAGGAACCGACACAGAGCGTGGGGCTTATTTTTGAAAACCTCGCACTGAAGGAAATATTCTCGTTAACAAAAGGTTATCCTTATTTTCTTCAAGAATGGGGATATCAGATTTGGAATCTAGCTGTAGAAAAGACAATCAGTTTGCAGACTGTTCATGAGGCTACTGCTCTGGCTATTCAACGTCTTGACAGTAGTTTTTTCAGAGTCCGTTTTGATCGTCTTACTCCGGGGGAAAAGAAATTTTTACGAGTGATGGCTCAGCTTGGTTCAGGTCCTCATCGAACGGCGGATGTTGCAGAGGCGTTGGGTATCAAGATAGCAAGTCTCGGTCCAAGAAGAGCCAAACTTATAAAAAAAGGGATGATCTACAGTCCATCACATGGGGACATGGCATTTACTGTACCTCTGTTTGATCAATTCATGATACGGGTGATGCCAGAGTCAAAACTGCCACATGGTAATTCTCGGCTCCTAAAAATGCCGTAACTCCAAAGGAGTTGCCGATTTTCCGGCCCTTGAAATAGGTTTCCCTCGATTACCCAATGTTTTCTGGAAATGATCTGGTTTCCCCTGTAGATGCAAGTTTGGTTGATTTATGGTCAGCTAAGGGAGGGAAGCGCCTTCACAAGTCTGAAAATCCTTGTGTCGCTGGTTCGATTCCAGTTCCGGCCAATAAATTTAGAAGAAATTTTTGTCCGGAAAGCAAGCCATAGTATGGCTTTCGTCTGGTAATCGAAGTGAAGTCCGCTTGCGGGCGAACCGGCGGGAACCGGATTCCAGTTCTAGCTAATCCTTCTCTCGCCGTTTAAGTCTTTCCTGGTTTTGCATTGATTTTTTTACCCCTCTTGACCTGCTGAAACAAGAGGGAAAAAGATAATCTACGGCCTCGGTGACAAAAACCTTGTTGCACGCCCTTCGATCTTTCCTAAATCAGAAAGAAATCCAGACGGCTGGCTTTCGCCATATTCACCGAAAGGTCACAGTTAAAGCGGAACTTTCCGTGCCGCTTTGATTTTGCGATGTCAATGTGTAAACATCGGTGGTCTTTTTGTGACGATTGTGGTCCTCGTAACTATAGGGGCCGGCGAAGGGGGCTGTGTAGATCAATACGCCGTTTCTGCGTAGCAAGTATTGGACAACGGTGGAATCGTTGGCCGGGGCCCACTTCAACTGATTAATACGGTCTGTTTGCGTTAGAAATCGGGTCTTAACAACATCCCCGGAGAAGCCGGCAGGGGCTGACGGTGCAGCTGCACTTGCACCTTGAAAAAATGAGTAGGTCGGGTAGGCATTATTAGAGGTATCGTCCCATGTCCCCAGGATCTGCTGGGTTGCAGGATCATAGGAGAGATAAAGATTAAAATTAACCAAGGACACGGGCGTAATGCGAGCTGGCGCACTCCAGCCAGCCCCATTCGTGTAAACTGAATAGGTCGCAGCGTTCATGTTGCTGGAGTCTCCCCATGCGGCAAGGAATTGGCCCGTCGCGGGGTTAAAACAAGGAATGACATCATAGACGACTGTAGATGAGCCGGGGATGGTGCTAATAGGGCTCCAACCCGTGCCAGGCGTGTAAAAAGAATAAGTCGGAGCAGAACTGTTCCCATCTTGCCATATGGCAACGGTTTTACCTGTTGTCGGATCAAAAGAATTATAGACATCAATGAAATTAATGGAGTCCACGGATATGCTCGAAGGAGGACCCCATCCCGTTCCCGGTATGTAGACGGAATACGTCGGATAGTAAGGAGAATTGCCGTCCGGCCAGGTAGCCATGAAATTTCCCGATGTGGGATCAAAAGACGTAACGATATCGCTATTGCTCTGCGAACTAGTTGTAATTGTATTAACCGGCCCCCAGCCTGTGCCGGGCGTGTAAAATGAGTACATCGGATAAGCCGTGGCGTTGTCTGCCCATGTAGCAAGGATTGTTCCCGTTAGGGAATCCAGCGAAAGGAAGACATTTTCACTAACAGAAGATGTTAGTGCGATTGTATTAATTGTACTCCAACCCATGCCAGGCGTGTAAAGTGAGTAGGTCGGGTAAAGATTGTTAGTGGAATCTCCCCAAGCGGCTATAAATTGTCCCGTCGAGGGAATATAAACTGTAAAGACATCGTGATCAACCGCAGATGTTCCAATGTTTTCAGGCGGTGTCCAACCGGTGCCCGGAATGTAGAAGGAATAGATTGGGGAGCTCATAGACCCACTCTGTGACCAGGTGGCAAGGTAGCTCCCCGTCGATGGATCGAAAGAGCAGAAAACATCTTCAGAGGCCGAACTTGTAGTGGTAATAGTTGCTGGCGGAGTGACAGTCCAACCGGCGTACCCGGGACTCAAAATGAAACTGCACAGCAAAAAGACGACCGCTGTAAACCTGCTCATTACAATCTCCTGTTTATAAGTTTCATTCGACCGCGCAGTTAAAATTCTAGGCCGATGCCGCCGCCTAGCTGTAAAGAGCTTAAGTTGACGTCGTGTCTGTACACAAATGGGTCGGATTCGGTCTTGTGAAAGTGCATTGTTTGGAACATATAGTTGAAAAAGAAATCCAGGAAAACCCGTTTATTGCAGTGATAAATAAACCCTGTTTTGACGGTTGCTCCAAAGTTATTGGCGGATGATTTTTTATGCACATGGCCAGAGTGGTCAGTGGTGTTCAAAAAACTGTAGCAGGGCCCAAGGCCCATATACAGGTCGATGGATTCGCCTAGGGGATAAAAGTACTTTGCCCCAGCCGTGATCGGCACAAAACTCAAATGGGTTGATTCATGGCCGTAACCCATTGCATGCCCGTTCCCAAACACATAGGATCCGTCCAACCACACGCCCCAGTGCTTATAAAAGCGCCAGTTGAATTCCAATGTAAATGAAGGCAATGCCGTACCGTAGATGCGGCGCACAGCGGAACTTAAGGGGAAAAATGCTGCCGCGTCGGCTTCGATCAAAAATGGGCTGTACTGCCATTTAGGGCAAGTTTTCTCACAGACATGCGCCTGACAAAAAGGTGCCCGCGCGTAGGAAAGCGGAAAAAAGAAAAACGATATAAGAAGCAACTTCAGTACTAGTTTTGTAATAGTCAATCGGTTGTTCGAGATCTGAATATTCATGCCAAAAAAATAATGGCTCTGAAAGTCAAAGTCAATATTTTATTAGCGCGGCAGCAGTATTCAGTGCCGTAATATTGCCATAATCAGTGATTTCTCGATGTTGAAAGCGATTGACCTAGATTGCTAAAAATTTCTAGAAATAATCCATCATTCCCTATACACTTTTGCGATATTGGTTGATTTAATGTCATCCAAGGAAACGGACGGAAGTGCTTTCACAAGTCTGAAAATCCTTGTGTCGCTGATTCGATTCCAGTTCCGGCCAAACTTTAAACAATTCAATTATTTTCTAACAGGCAGTCTTGTTTTCATTGTGAGTTTTTTATCTAGCTATGGTAAATTTCCTTCAAGGTGAAATTTATTATGTCACAATTATTGCCTATCGTTTTTTATGCCTTCATCAATGCCTGGGATTTCTCGTCATCGAGTTTATCCGGAAAAGAAAAAGAAGTGGAATCTTGTATCAAACGGATGACTCGTTGTTTCACGATAGGCATATTGGCTTACGTTGGGCGAATCATTGTGAGGCAAATGCAAGCACCCCAGCTGCTCACTAGAGTGTTGAGCTATACATTTCATGGATCTCTCTTCGGAGTAGGCGCTGTTTTTTTGGTTTTTGCAGCAAAGTTGATGGCGGATGATCCAAATCGACCAAAGAGTGGGATCGAATCAGACACATCCGATCGACCTAGAAAGTCTTACGCTTCGATCGATACATCGAGGGCTCTAATTGAAGAATTCCAGGCTCCAACGACATCTGCTAGCGCTAGAAAAAAAATAAGTGAAAAAATTGCCGCGGAGCCTGGCTCCTATAATCCTTTGTTATTGCTGTTGTTGGGCTTAGAATATCTCAAAGTAAAAGACTATGATAGAGCTGCCGTTTTATGCGCTGGGGCAATACTAAGAGCTGAAATTGATATCCGCCTGAGCGAGGATAGAACTCTTGGTGGCGCGCTAGGTTCTTTCCAATCAGCCCTTGGCGATACCATAGAGAAATATCTTAAAGAAACAGAAGAACAACAAAAATGGCAAACTGCCTGGGAAAAAGCAACTAAAAATTTTGAAGCTTGGGATCGGAGCACTCCTAGGAACTATGATGCTGATTGGATTAGGCCGCATAGTTTGAAGGCTTTTGCAAAAAACAATTTTAAAATTGCAGATAAAAGCAAGGAAGCAAAAACCATTGAAAGCTTTTACCGCGAACTCAAAGGGGAATTCTCCGAAGAAGATTATAAGGATGCTTCGAAAGGCGACGAATATTCCTTTGATCGAAAAACTCGTAAATTTTCTTTTGAAGAAGCTAAAGTTTCTTTCTTGGTTCCAAAACAGTTCGTTCCCCAACTCGACCGATGGGGGAAATATGACTCTTCTTTCAAGCTTCCAAATCAAGCAGCCTTGCTCATAGAGAACGGTTGGTCTGCTATCCCCAAGTCTTTTCAAGAGGAGTATGATTATCAGGTAGCGAAAAAAAAAGAAAACGTTACGATCGAAGTAAAGGTTTATAACGGGATTCGTGCGTATAGAAAGCGTTATATGGAAGAAGATTCTAGAGTAAATGCTTTCTATATGGTCAAGGATAACGATTCTTTTAATTTCAAGTTGTATTCTAAGCCTGAAAATGAAGAGAGCTTGTTACAAGAAATGGAAGCCTTGCTAAACTCTATCCAGTTGTAAGCAGCTCTTTGTGACCGAAACATACTGGACGAGCAACGGATCGCTTGGAGAATGGGATCAAGTCGATTTTATTAAGAAAATTAGATAGCCATCGAATTCTTATGTTTTCCTATTCACTCCGATTTAGCCATGTCGACTATGGCCAGTGATCTTGATCAGGTTCACGTTTTTGATCTCGATTAAATAACTAACAACATATTGGCAGATAATCACACCTTATTTTTAGCAATACTTCTCCTTCTAGCTAGAGATCTTTTTACATTCACTTTTCCTCTTTTCATCGATCTAGATATGCGACGTTGAGGCATCACTCTGATCTCTATGTTGCATCCCAGTAATGTCAGGTATTGGACAAGTGTATCATTGCTGAAATCATTAATTTTACCAGTCATTAAAGCAGAGACTTTAGGAGCACTGATCCCTAAAATTTTAGCGATTTCTTTTTGTCTAAGGCCGCTATTTCGAATAATGCTAACTACCTCTGACATAAGGTCAGAACGTGCTCTCAGCTCTTCAGCATTTTTTAAACCAAGGTCGGCAAAAATATTATCAGTACTAATAAATAAATCTTCTTTCATCTTTCCCTCTTCAGTTCATGATAATTAATCCTAGCCTGCTTAAGCCTTTGGAGAATTAAATCAATCTCCTTTCTTGGCGTAGCAATACCAGACTTGCTTTTCTTTTGGAACACGTGCAATACCGCTATTGCATCTTTAAATTCCACCGTGTACACAGCTCTAAAAGTTCCTTGTCGTTCGTTCACAATAATTTCAGAAATCCCCGATTCTCCAAGATGTCTAAGCGGCTTGGTGTTTCCTGGATCTTTGCCCTTTTGAATTTCTCTCAAAGAGTGGCCGACTTCTGATTGCACTTCATCTGGCATGTTCTTCAAATCTTTGAGGGAAGAACCAATCCATAGCACAGGCTTTATTAGATGAACTTTACGCATAAAGATCTAAATTACCAATATTGGTAATTTTTGTATAGGGCTAATCTTTTTGACACGAACCGGCGGGAACCGGATTCCAGTTTTACTTGTAAATCATTTTGATGGTCGTGCCTCCATCAGCGATATAATTTTGCCCTGTAATGAATGCGGCTTTATCGGAGATTAGAAAACTAACTAGATTAGCTATGTCTTCAGGTTTTCCGACACGGCCTACAGGATGAACGGCATGATCTTTCTGAGTGATTTTCATCTTTCGTCTTTCTGAACCTTTGTGAGGAGTTCAATAAAAGTTTTGTTGAAGGCTGGGATATCGGCGGGTTTACGGCTGGTGACAAGGTTGCCGTCTTTGACAACTTCTTGGTCTACCCATTTGGCTCCCGCATTAATAAGATCGGTTTTAATGGATGGCCAAGAGGTGATTTTTCTATTTTTAACAGCTTCGGCATTAATAAGTGTCCAAGGACCGTGACAGATGGCTGCGATAGGCTTATTAGCTTTGACAAAACCTTTGATGAAGTTAATTACGGACGGATAGAGTCTGAGTGTGTCGGGATTCATAACACCGCCTGGAAGAAGGAGCCCATCAAAATCTTCAGCTTTGACCTCTTCAATTTGTTTATCGACCGTGAATTCATCACCCCAATTTTTGTCTTTCCAACCTTTGACTTTTCCTTTTTTTAGGGAGATAATTATAGTTTTGGCTCCTGCTTTTTCCAGAGCTTTTTTGGGTTCAACCATTTCACTTTGTTCAAAACCATTCGCTACAACAATGGCGATTTTTAACTTGCTTATTTTATGTTTCATAAATCTTTTTTTTGAGGGTTAGCCTAAACAGGATCAAAAGCCAACGACGATAATAAGTAAAGATGTTTTGTGTAATTATAAACCTTAAATCCAACGGAGTTGACTTGGATTGCTTCCGATACTAATTTTCTGAAAGAAATCGGGATTTCACTAGAGAATTCGGGCATTTGGTTGATTAAAGGAAATTACGGAAATGGCTGTTCAAGACTGAAAATCCTTATGTCTTGGTTCGATTCCAGTTCAGGCCAAGTTCTTCACGAATCCTTTCCGATCAAGGTCTTGATACTAAAGCAAAAACTTAAGACTGAGCGGATCGCGGAAATAAAAAACCCTAGCCATATTGCTACAGCTAGGGTGTAATGAGAAATTTAGCGGTCTAGAAACGCTGGGTTATCTTGAGGAGTCCTTCTTGAGAATGATAAGTCTTACCAAACTCATAGTTATAAACGAGCTCAAAAGCTAGGTTGGAACAGGTGATAAATGTTATGCCTGCACCCACATCGCCGTAATTTCTATCCTGCGATGGTCCGTTAGTTTTAAATGAACCGCAGGTTGCGGATAATCCGGAGAACGTTGAAGTCAGGTCCATTGGATCCCCACGGAAATCGTGAAGCCATATGCCATGCACCTCGGGAACAATAGCACCGCTGTCTGTCTGTATAATTTGCGATAGCTTCAAGCCCAAGCTCGATTCCAGAAAGTTGTAACTCTGTTTTTTTACATGTAAATCAAGATCGCCAGCGCCGTGTTCGTGGTAGCTATTCACATGAAGATACGAATACAGTAGTGAAGCAATCGGTGTGATGACTCCGCACCAGCTAGTATAAAAGCGATAACCGGCTGCAACAAGTCCACTATATTCTTGTCCGTTATAATGGGAGTCTGCCTTTCGATCTATCCCGGGGAAGTCAATTTTTCTTGAGCCTTTATATCGATTAAAATCGAATGAAACAGCAGCATCCACATAGAAATTGGTAGGATCATAAGAAAAGTAGGCCGTTAGATCATATGTTTGGATAGAACCATGATCCCTTTCTTGGATCTGGCTATCTGCATAACCGCCTCCTAAACCCACACTTGTCATTTGGCTTAAAGGAGCCTGAAAACCGACCATTCCCCCGAAGATCCGGGCGTCATAGCCTTTGAAACCATCGCGCTCATTTTGTTCACCGAAATATCCGAAGGCATCTCCCCAAACCTCAAAACTGTTACAGACATTTTCGCAATTGAGTTCAGTGGAGCAGCCTGTCTCGCAACACTCAGTTTGTCTGGGTCTGCGCTTTACTTCTCTAACGCAGCACTCATCTTCACATTCGGTTGCATAGACACAGCGTCCATAGCCCATGTGTTTTGACCAGAGATTGGTAAACTGTTTGCTCGCATTAAAGCTCACTAAAGGAACAGATCCGTTCACATTCGGGTCCATCTGGGCACCCGCATCGAGAACCCCCGCAGGAGAAAGAGCACTTAGAGCGGCAATAATCGTTGCAAGATCGCTACCGGGATTAGCCCCTGCGATAGGAAACAAGCACTCGAATATCCCCAAAGGACCTGGAGCAGGAGTAGTAGCAGAGCCGCCGCCCCCCCCCGGGCCTGAGGGCACTAAATGAAGCGAAGGAAATAAGATCACTTTACCCGTCACATTTAGACCGGTGAAACTATACTTTGGATTATTGCTAAAGACATTGACAATGCTTCCATTAGAACCGGCTCCGCCGCAAACTAGGATGAGTGGAACGCCTGTTAGTGTGCCAGTTACATTCGCGTTGACAGTCAGGGGGGTATTAACCGTTACATTTTGCAGAGCAAGCAGTTGCGGTGATATTGCCTAAGACTGTATCGCTAACAATAGTTGTATTAATCACCGGGTTAGGTCCATCTAAAGTAAGAGCCGCTGTTCCCAGTGTAAACGCCCCAAGAGAAATATTATCAACAGCAACCGCGCCATTGATGGTTGCATTGCCTGTGATAGTTAGTTGCTTTATTGGTGCAGCTATTGATGCATCTCCAACTCCGCCAGTTACAATGCTTCCCGAATTAAGGATCAGGGTACCAGTAGCAGCAGCATTAGTGGTGGTAGCGCCTGTAAAAGTTTGGCCTGCGGCAACATTAACCGTGCCGTCGCCTGTAAAGGTTAAAGCTGCGATGCCGCCACCATTGAACAGCACCGTACCAGGTCCCGCATCAAATGTAGTTGCAAAAACCTCTCCGTTAAAAATTATTTCCGATGAGCCTAAGGCTCCAGTAATATTGGCTAAAATAAATGGTGTAGGAGCGCTTACTGTTCCATTCACTACTGAAGTGCCCGTCGTCCCGAGAAACTGGAGAGTTCCTACGCCTCCTACAACCGTCGTAACAACACCAGCAGGATTTGCATTGGTATTAATGGGCTGTCCCGTCGCAATTGTCACAAACGAATTGGTAGTAGCACCGGTAGTAAATAAGACGCCATCCGACTGTCCACTATTCGCACCAGTTGTAAGTGAAAACGTCCCAGCAGTAGTTATAGTTTGCGGAGTGCCAGCGAAGCTGCTCTCATTCCAAGCCACTAGACAAGTTGCAAGAATCAGATATTGGGATACTTTGGACATGAGGTTCTCCTTAAATAAAGCTTTCCCTGCTTTGATTGCACCTTAATAATTAAAATATTTATTTGTCAACTGTTTGATGGGATTATTTTAATTGAGCTGTAATATTACTAACCCGACATTCAAACAAAATACAAAAGAGCTTAGCGAGGCATCGCTTAATCTTTTCCTAGCGCGTAGACAGTGTTCTCGAACAAAGATGTTTTTGAAAGTCAGCGGTTTATAGAGCAAAAGGTTCCAAGAAGCTTCTAGAAAAAATCCCTCTCTTTCTATAGAATATTTGTCAAAATAGCAGGAGCGAGCATGAGTTTGCGTATAGCAGTGATCGGATATGGCAGCTTACCTAATCAATTAAGAAACTATGGAGCCACTCTTGAGGTGGAAGCGCCAGCTGAACCTTTTCCTTCAGGGTTGAATCTTAATCCGGATAGCCCTTTTAGACCTGCCGGCCTGTCTCTTCCTGTACTCTTGGGTAGGGTCTCAGGAGCAGGTACCGAGGCACGAAGAATAACCATGATCCTACAACCGGGGGCTACAGATGTACCCGTCTTGTATGCTGTATCAAGATATACCAATTTGCGGCAGGCAAAGGAGAATTTGCGAAAAAGAGAAGGGTGCCAGACAGGGGCTATCGGATATGTCCGCCAAAGAAGATCCAAATCACGAATCCCTGAGATTGCTGATAAAGTGAGAATATGGGCCCGACAAAAAGGATTTGATGCCGTCATCTGGACGGACCTTGAAGCCGAAGGAGTGGAGTTTGGCGCACAACCGACGGGAAGAGAGATTTTGCCGCTTCTTACTCGAGATCTATTGCTTCTTAGGAATACTAAAGCATACATCCGCAATCTGGTGCAACGCATACCTCTGCATGATGATATTCAAGCAATGTCCGATGATCCCGCGCCTGTGGCTGAGGCTTCCGCCCGCCCGCCTGCACCGTCCATGCTTGATGCCCCTCCACCACGATCTTCCAAGTCCTTTTGGAAACGCATCGGTCCTTTCCTTGCCTTGACTGTAGTTCTGATTTTTTTGGTCATGCAAAGATCCAGAGCGTTCTTCAAGTGGATGGAAAATAATTCGCCTATAGTCTTTAACTGATCTGAGGGAGCCTTTATGATCGCAGTGACGATTCTTTCAAAAAATTCCTCGGAGACAATTGCGGCGACTCTGGATGCCTGCAAGTCGTTTCCGGAGGTCGTTCTTTTTGATACGGGTTCGACGGACGATACCCTGAAGATTGCCCAAAGATACCCGAATGTAAAAATTGTCGAAGAGAAATTTCAAGGTTTTGGACATGCCCACAATCGAGCTGTTGAACAGGCATCGTCGGATTGGATCCTCTCTATCGATAGCGACGAGGTCCTTTCCCCGGAGCTTGTCAAAGAGATCCAAACGCTCTCCCTGGACCCGCGCAAGGTCTTTTCTCTAAGTCGTTCCAATTATTTTCGGGGTAAGTGGATCCGGTGTTGCGCAGGATGGTATCCCGATCCGGTGGTCAGGCTCTATCACCGCAAAACCACTCGGTTTTCCGATGATCATGTGCATGAAAAAGTGCTCGCTCAAGGCATGACCGTTATCCCTTTGAAGGGAAAACTGTCTCATACTCCTTATCGATCCATCGAGGGCTTTCTGGCCAAAATGCAAGCCTATTCGACGCTATTTGCCGAGCAGCATGCGGGTAAGAAAAAATCTTCGCTCGGCATTGCTATTTTGCACGCTGTTACAGCTTTCTTGAAAAGCTATTTTCTGAAATGGGGTTTTCTTGGAGGAAAGGAGGGATTCATTATCTCTCTTTACAATGCCCATGGCACGTATTACAAGTATCTCAAACTTGCTTGGCGCAACAACTCTTTATAGACCCGATCGGGTGTGATCTCTTTGAGACAAGGATTTTCAGTCGAACTAAACCGGCATGTTTTTTTCTCGCAAGGCGAGCAGCCTAGGGTCGAAACGAGATGCACTTGGCCTGCCCCTGAAGCTCCGATAAGCCCTGCATTCGTAGAGCCGTAAAGAGTCACCGAGGGAACATTGAGAGCTGCGATCAAATGACTCAATCCTGTGTCTGTTGCTACGCAGGCCTGCGCTCTTTCGAGTACATAGCCCATTTCTGAAAGAGTGAGTTTAGGAAGGATTTGCACTTTTGGATCGATGGCTAGACGCTCTGCTCTTTCTTTTTCTTGAGAATTTCCCCAAGGAAGCAGAACGGTGAATCCTTCTGAGACGGTTTTTTTAATCAACTCGATCCAGTGCTCTTCAGGCCAGAGCTTGGTCTTCCAGCTGGCATTGTGCACGAAAACGAGATATTCTTCGGGCAAAGGGCAATTGGGCTTAAGGAACATCTCCCGCTTGATCTGAAATTCAGGAGGAGAAAGCGGCATCGGATAATCTAAAGCTGAGGCAAAAAGCCTTCTTAAACGATCGATCGCGTGCCCTTTTTTTGAGGCCGCATAGTGTCTCTGATAAGCCAAATGGGCTGCCCATTCTCGTACTGAATGTCTATCGAAACCGGCCCTTGGGCCGCGTGTGAAAAGAGACAAGAGGGCTGTTTTGAAGTTGCCTTGTCCATCAATGATGAGATCGTACTCTGTTTTCCGGACGATTTGCGTCAGGCGGGCCATCGACCTCATGGTGCTGGGAAAAAAAAGTCCTTTTCTCCACGTGCGATGGTTCGTCGTATAGACACTATGCACAGCGGGATGCCACGTCGCGATTTCCTGGAAATTTTCATCGATCATCCAATCGAAAACAATGTCAGGGTATGCTGATAAGGCATCGCTAAGGGCGGGGAGTGCATGGATCAAATCGCCTAGGGATGTCAGCTTAATAAGCAGGATTCTTTTCATTTTTCTTGGAGAAGAGTTTTTTCAGAAAAGCGCTAAACCGATGCCGCTTCAAATGCCGCTCGCGGGCCTCATCAGATGCGACATAGTTGAGCTGGATCGCGCGTCTTTCTCCCACAAATGGAGCATGGCCATGCCAACAATTGTCAGTGACCTTAAAGATCAAGCAGCGGCCGGCCTCAGGAGAGACTTCAGCTGCAAACGGTGTCAGATCGTTCTTATTGTAAAGAAGGCGTAATCTTCCTCCTTCATCTTGCCAATTGGGATTGAGATAGAGAAGCACAGTGATGAGCTTGGACTCTGAATCGACGTGGATTTGACCATCTTTTTCTGCTGTATGGCCTCGGATTGTGATCATGGGCGGCTTGTCTTTCAAATCCATCCCGAATTTTTTCGCGATCAGGTCTCGGAGCTCTTCTTTTTGCAGCTCTTCAAGAAGAGTATCAAAGTGGCCTGTGCAGGTTAAAGCATTTAAGGGGAAGCTGCCTCGTTTATCAATCTTTGGGAATGTCTTCAGCACATCAGCTAGAATTTCAGGGCGAATGATATTATCAATGATCAGATAGGGAAAGGGCTCTTTCACCACAGGGGCCTTTGCAAGAGCTTCAAAATTTAAAATTTTCCATGTCATGAGTAATTCTCCACGATAAATGGTATAGCATAAGGGCTATCTCCATTTTTAAAAACCAAAAATATAAGACGTTTGAGTACGCTTCCTAATTTCTAAATAATTCTTTGAAAAAATAGGTGAAAAAACTATGGTTTTTGCCAAAACCGAGTCAATATGATCTACATTTTTTGGACCTGTAAAAATAAAGAAGAAGCGAAAAAAGTCATCCATGGCCTGATTGACAAACACCTTGTCGCCTGTGCTTCAATCTTCCCTGAAATTGAATCGATCTATCGATGGGAAGGAAAAATTGAAGAGGGAAAAGAGGTGAAAGTTATCCTCAAAACCCAGGGGAAACATTTCGATTCTATCTGCAAGTATATTTTAGAGAACGGAAGCTATGAAGTGCCTGAGATTTTGCAGGTCGATGTGCTGAAGGGAAATCCCAGTTATCTTGCTTGGGTTAAGCAAGAAACTTGAACGAGCTCTTGGATTGCTTCCAGAAGGGGAGCAAGGCCCGCTTTTTCTAAAGCTGAAATCTCAAAGATCTTAGCAGAGGTCACTTCTTGGTGGAATCTCTCGGCATTTTCTTTGGCGCCTTCCATATCGATTTTATTGAGCACGACGAGTGACGGTTTGTCGAGAAGCTCCGGCTTATAGGCCCTGAGCTCGTTTTGCAAGACCCGGAAGTCGTCTAGGGGATCTCTTCCTTCGATGCCGGAGGCATCGATCACGTAGATCAATGCGGCCGATCTTTCGATATGGCGTAAGAACTCAAACCCGAGGCCTCGATCAAGGTGAGCCCCTTCGATGATGCCGGGGATATCAGCAAGGAGGATGCGGGTTTGGTCTGGATAGTGGATATAGCTGAGGTTGGGAAAAAGAGTCGTGAAGGGATAGGCCCCGATTTTAACAGCGAGATGGGTGATGCAGGACATCAGAGACGATTTGCCGGCATTGGGCATGCCGATCAGGCCGACATCAGCGATAAGCTTCAGCTCAAGCTCGATTTCAAGGGTTTCTCCCCCTACTCCATCGGTGCAGAAATAGGGGGCTTGGTTCGTCGAGGTTTTAAAACGGTCGTTGCCTTTGCCGCCCTTGCCGCCTTTACAGAGGATTTCTTGACGCTCTTTTTCAACAAAATCATAAAGCACTTCCCCGGTGAGGGCGTTTTTGATGAGCGTTCCAGGAGGGATTTTAAGGGTGACATCGGCGCCGTCTTTGCCGGTGCAGAAGTTATAACCGCCGGGCTGGCCGTTTTTGGCGATAATAATACGGCGATTGCGATGGTTTTCTAAAGAGACGACTTGAGAGTCGGTTTCGATGTAGATCGATCCGCCTTTTCCGCCATCTCCGCCGCAGGGGCCGCCTTTAGGGATGTATTTCTCTCGCCGCCAAGCTATGACACCATTTCCGCCGCGTCCGGCTGTGAGAGAAAGTCTTACCTTGTCGACGAACATATAGATTACTGGGGAAGGGGCATGACCGAAACGTAGGTCTTAAGTCCTTTACGGTAAGAAACAACGCCGTCAATTAATGAAAAAAGCGTGTCGTCTCTTCCTACTGCTACGTTTTTAGCGGGGGCCCATTTCGTTCCGCGCTGGCGGACGAGAATGCTTCCAGCTGTGACGATTTGTCCAGCTGTTGCTTTCAGTCCTAGGCGCTTTGATTTTGAATCACGACCGTTGCGTGTAGATCCTTGACCTTTCTTATGTGCCATATTACTCCTTACCCAACGATCTCTGTGATTTTAACGCGATGATATGTCTGACGATGGCCGACTTTTCGGCGTACGCCTTTCCGTTTCTTATACTTAAAAGAGATGACTTTCTCTCCTTTGATTTCGCCGACGAGCTCTCCTTTCACGGAAGATTTCGTAATATAAGGCGCTCCGACGGTGATGTGCTTACCGTCGCTGAGAAAGAGGACATTTTTGAAGACAACAGCCTTTCCTTCTTCAGTGTCAAGTAGTTCAACATCAATGACTTCATCTTTCTCAACCCGGTACTGTTTTCCACCGGTTTCAATGATTGCGTACATGGTTTAACCTCAAAATAGCAAATGTAGATAGTATCTTAATCTAAGAGGCTTATTCTCTTCAAGTCACACTTGATCGGGGCAGTCTTTCCCTCTTGGTTTTTTAAGGATTATTTAATTATAAATAGTTTTATTGCATAAATTAAAATAATTTATTAGTATTAGTAATACAAAGGCAAGTTACAAGAGGGGTAATTAATATGAAACCTTTTAATAAGAGAAAATCTTCGAAGGTGACATTTAAGACCCACCGGAAGGACAAGCCTTCGGCCAAAGAAGAAGAGAGGAAGGTTCCAGGCAATATCCCCGATATTAAGCCGGAAGATTTCCTCAACAACAACAAATAGAGACAGTTATGAAAAGACATTATAGACATGCGCAAGCCAAAAGAATGAGAAAGCCCTCCAAAGAAGGGCATAAAAAAAGCAAATGGCGCCTGTTCGTCCAGCGCTACGTCGCCTTATAATCTCTAGCCAAGTTCAATAAATAAAAGACAGCTGCCGTCAGAGCAATCGTAGCTCCGGGCGGCCAGTTCAGGAAATACGACACTGATAGTCCTAAGGTCGTAAAAATACACCCAAAAACAACCGCCCATCCCATCATCTTGGATAAGCGGGGACTGAAGCTCCCGGCAATGGCTGCAGGGATCGCCAGCATCGCGATGATCAAAATCGCTCCGACGACTTGGATTAAGATCACCACAGAAATTGCGACAAGGATGAGCAAAAAGAGATAGTATTTCGTGACGGAGATCCCTTTGAGCTGGGCTTGATTTTCATCAAAGCAGACGGCTTGGAATTTTGTATGGAATAGCAAAGTCGAACACAAAATAAAGCCTGCCAGCGAAAAGAGCAGAATAAGATCACTCATCGAGGTCCATAAGATATTCCCGAAAAGAAAGTTCATCAGCTCGACATTATAGCCCGGAGTGAGCGAGACAAAAATGACACCGATCGCCATCCCTGTCGACCAGATCGCTGCGATGACCGTGTCTTCCCGCTGCTTATGCTTGAGATGGATCCATCCAATGAGAAATGCAGAGAGGATCGCGGCGACCAGCGCTCCCTGAAGGGGATTCATCCAGGTGATGTTATAAGTCCTTTTCAGCCAGAGGAAAATTCCCATGCCGCCCAGCACGGAGTGGGCGATGCTGCCGCTGATAAAGACAATCCTTTTGACCACGACATAAGATCCGACGATGCCGCTGGTGATCGATGCGGCAATGCCTGCAAGGAAAGACATCGTCAAAAAAGGATGGGAAAAAAGAGATTTCAGCATCAGGGAGCATACCTAAAGATTTGAATGTTTCGGCTACGTCAAAGCCTCGGGGTTGGATTATCGTAAAATGGTTCATATTAAATCAATATGGACCATTTTACGATAATCCAACCGCGAGAGCTTTCACGTTAGCCCAAACATACAAATCTTTTAGGTATGCTCCCTAGGTTCTCCTCAGGGGAGGATGGTATAGGCCTTGGGCAAAGTGGTCGCAGACCTGTGCTTGAGAATACGAAGTTACCTGCCGGTGGACGCAGATGAAACGGTCGACCTTTTGCAGCATGACTTGCAGATCATGGGTGACCATGATGATCGTCATGGTGCCTTTCAGATGCTCTAACAGTTTATAAATGCTCTCTTCTGCAGAGGCATCGACGCTGGCTGTTGGTTCATCTAAGAGAAGAATAGTCGGTTTACTGACCAAAGCCCGGGCAATTAACGTGCGTTGGGCTTGACCGCCGGAGAGTGTCCCGAAAGGATTGTTTTGAAAATCGAGCATGCCGACTTCTTGAAGGGCCTGTTTTGCTTTTTCTCGGGCATTCTGAGTATAGGAGCGCCAAGGAGATTTGTCTAAGCATCCCATCATCACGACTTCTAAAACAGTAATCGGAAATTGCCGGTCCAGATGAGAAATCTGAGGAACATAGCCGATTTGTTCTCTAGCAAGTTTAGGAGACTGGCCTAAAATTTCTACAGATCCTTTCTGAGGTTTTAAAAAGCCCAGGAGTAATTTCAGAAGAGTCGTCTTTCCTCCGCCATTAGGCCCGAAAATACCGATGAACTCGCCCGGACGAATGGCAAAGGAGACATTCTCGAGAATGGGCGTTTCCTCGTACTGAAAAAAGAGATTGTCAGCTTTAATGGCCATAGTATTTTACAATGGATTTAGAGATATCTTGCATCATATGAAAATAATCTAAAGCATAGGGATCGATTTGATAGATGGGAAGATGTAATTTCTCGGCGATCAAAGAGGCTCCCTTGTTGTTGTATTGGGGCTCGATAAATACAACTTTGACCCCTTTTTCTTGTGCTTCTTTGACAACATAGGCAACTTGTTTGGGCAGAGGATCCTTTCCTTCGCATTCGACGGAGAGTTGATGAAGCCCATATCTTGCACAATAATAGCCCAGTGCCGGATGAGAAAGGAGCAGAGTAGCGCCTTTGAAAGGCTTGAGCTCTGTTTTGATCTCTGCATCCAGGGCTTCTAACCGATGTGCCAGTTGCAAATAGTTTTGTTCAAAAAGTTTTTGATGTTCAGGCCAGGTTTGGCTGAGCTCTTCACTGATTTTTTTAGCCTGTTTCAATGCCAAGAGAGGATCTAGCCAAATATGCAGGTCCTTTCCTTCATGGGTATGATCGCCACAGGTATGTTCAGTCGCTGTTAAAAGATGGATGCCTTTGGAGAGGTCGATGTCTTTGACATGGCTTTTTTGGAGAAAAGGTAAAATCTTTTGTTCAATTGAATCGCCATAGAGGAACCAGATCTTTGCCTCAGCAAATTTTTCGACTTGCTTGGGAGTCGGTTCATAGATGTGAGGATTAGCTCCTGGAGGAACAAAAATTTCAATTAATACTGTGTCTCCTGCGATCTGCTCCACAAAATAAGCATATGGCGGTATCGTCACCAGGACAACCGGTTTAGAGGATTTACTTGAAGGAGCAAAACAGCTCCCCAAAAAGATTAAAAAGAGTAATAAGGTTTTTCCCATGGGAATTAATAAAATAATACAGGGGATTAGAAAATCTTGTCACTTAATTAAAAGTGGGGTAGCCTTAACACCTATTTTTTGGAGGAGTGTCCGAGTGGCCGATGGAGCACGCTTGGAAAGCGTGTAAACACGAAAGTGTTTCGTGGGTTCGAATCCCACCTCCTCCGAATGTCTTATGAGGAGGAAAGCAAGCCATAGAATGGCTTGCGAGTGGGATGAGAAGTGAGCACGCTTGCGTGCGAACCGGCCCGAAGGGGAATCCCACTTCTTCCGATTTGACTTTTAAGAATCAGGAAGTGTAGAACTTGCAATTCTTAATTGGAGATTTGTCCGAATGCGTCTTTACAAAGCAGCTTTATCTGCAGCTTTATACTATGCAGAAGCATCGGTTGTCTGTGGTATCGTCAACTGGTTGGAAACTCCTTATTTGAACTCAATTCGAACTGAGCAAGCAGTTCAGGCTGTATTTCGAGAAAGACTGAAAGATCAAGTCGATTTTCAGAGTAGAGGGAAGAAAGTTTATTCTTTTTGTATTGAGAATGTTTTATCTATCCCTGTTGTGCGCATAGTCGTTTTTTTTGTCTTATCTTTATTTTCGAGTCGAAAGGATCTTCTGTGGTCGAAAAAGGAAATAGTCCCACTCCTGAGAAGGTTGGAGCTAGAGATGGATTGTCCAGAAGGAATTACTTGGAAGCCGAGCATCTATGTCAGGAAAACCCCTTCTTTATCTACTTCCCTTGTTGCTCTTTCTAGATTTACAAGAGATTTGACTCTAGAAGTAGAGCGTGGGGAGCAGCGCCCTTTTTCTGGACGAAAAAAAGAGATTGGACAGATTGCTGAAATTTTGATGCGCGATCAAAAAAGCAATCCCCTCTTAATCGGACCACCAGGCGTGGGTAAAACTGCCTTTGCACGGGGACTTGCTGAGCTGATCGTCAAAGATGAAGAAAATCTTCCTAGGGTTTTTAAAGGAAAAAGAGTCTTTCTTCTTGAATGGGATCGACTTAGCATGGGAGCTGAAAGATTTAGTGCGGATAGTATAAAAAAAAGACTCATTGATATCGTTGCGGAAGCTAGCAGAAATAAAGACAGCGTGATTCTTTTTATTGATGAGATTCATGCTTTCTTAAGGAAAGAAGGAGACGAAGTCGTTTCCATTCTGAAGCCTGCGCTGGCTGATGGGACACTTTCTTGTATTGGGGCAACGACACTACGGGATTATCAAAATATGATTCAGAAGGATCCTTCTTTGGAACGTCGGTTTCCTCAAGTTTACATTCATGAGCCTTCAGAAGAAGACCTGCCTCAAGTTCTTCATACCATTGTTCCAGGGCTCGAAGCTCACCATAGCGTACGTATCAGTGATAGAGCTATTGAAGCATGTATCAAACTTGGGAAACGATTTTTACAAAGCAAATGTTTTCCTGATAAAGCCATTGATTTGCTCGATCAAGCTGCAGTTCGGGTCGGCATAAACCAGAGTTTGGGTATCAAAGACAAGCAGTTATCTGTTTTTTTAAAGCTTTTAATTCGAATGAAAAATCAAGTAACTGATTCTAGTGAATTAGATCAAAAAATTAGTCAAACAAGAGAGAAATTTAGTCGGGTAGTATCGGAAGAGCTGATTTATGATTTGGTCGCAGAAACAGTCGGGTTGCCATTGCAGAAACTTCAAGAATCGGAGAGAGATCTTTTAAATAATCTTGAAAAACTTTTATCTGCAAAGATTATAGGACAAGAAAATTCTATACGTTCCTTATGTCAAGCTGTACGTCGGGGGCGACTTAGACTTGGAAGCGAAGAAAGGCCCGCGGGTGTTTTTCTGATGCTAGGACCAACAGGAGTTGGGAAAACGGCAAGCGCGATAGCTTTATCTGAAATTCTTTACGGGTCTAAGAATAACTTCCTTCGATTAGATATGACGGAATATAAAGCACCTTCTGATATCAATAAGCTTATAGGAGCTCCTCCTGGATATCTTGGACATGGGGCGGGTGGCATGCTGACTAATTGGTTGAAGAAGAAGCCGTTCTCTATCGTTCTCTTTGACGAAGTAGAAAAAGCTGACTCATCTGTTTTTGATTTGCTATTGCAAGTTTTTGATGCTGGAAGGATCACTGATGGAAATAACGAGACTGTCTTTTGTCTCGATACAATTTTTATTATGACTTCCAATATCGGAGCTCAAATCATTCTGAAGAATAATAAGAAGCAAGGACGGCAGGAAATTTTGGCGGCCCTTGAAGAATCCATTCAGAGGGTATTTCGTTCCGAATTTATCAATCGCATGCAAGAGGTTATCATTTTTGATCCTCTTTCCGAGGTTGAAATCGCTGAAGTAGCAAAACTGCAATGTCAAGCGTTACAAGAAAGAGTGCAGAAGAACATATCTTGTCCCAATTTGAAAATGACGTGGGACCCTACTGTTATTCAATTTTTGGTTGCAACTGGTTATAATCCTGCCAAAGGAGCACGAGAGATCTCACGTTGCATTACTCGAACGATGGAAAATCTGATCGGCGACCTCATCGTCCAAGAGAAAATTATGCCGGGAGCTCAAATTCACTTCAAATCCGACGGTAAAACAATTGAATTACTCATTAAGTAACTTGAGGTGATTTTGCCTGCGTGGAAGTCTCTAATGCTATCCTTGCTCTTGGATTTATGGAAGGGTTGCAGATCGATGAAATGCAAATCATCCATGTCAATAACGCTGATGGGGCTTTGATCTACCAGCCTTTTTGGGCATCAAAACTTAAGCAGCTGGAGTAGCTCTCAGGGAGACTTTTCCTTCAATGAGGGTTAAGTTATTTCACAACTTAAAGAATTATTTTTGCAAAGACGATCTGATTTGGCTAAATAGGAGGGCGTTAGGCATAATTGAAGCACACTAGTCTAAAATTGTGAGAAATAGATGAGCGCCATTGATTTTAGCAAGCTTCCGAAGTCAAAGCATGACTTCAAAATACATTTCAGACAAAAGATAGAGAACACCAAATGGCTAGGTCGTTTATTTGAATATAGCCAAAAAGGAGACAATAAAAGGGTTAAAAAACTTAACACACAAGGTATCCCTCAACCTATCACGCAGCCTTTCGAATCTTTTCCTTATCGATGGGATGTTAAAAAATCGACAACGAAGATCACTGCGCTGAATCCTCCAATTGTCGAAGATCATACAGAATTTGATCCTGAAGAGACTAGCTACATCATTTCGCTTCCGTTTCATAATCCTTCTATACAGGAGGTTAAGCGGATTGTTAGATCCATCGAAGATCAATCCTTTGATAAGACAAAAAGAGCCTCTCATGTTTCAGCCCAAAAGCGTGTAGCGGTTGTTATTGGCTTAAACAATTGCGACTCTTTTAATTCCGAGCAAAACGACAAATTCAAAAGGGAGATCCAACTACTTCGAAAAGCAACGCTTTCAAGCTATGTCTCCTTAACGATCATTCCTTTTTTTTGGGGACATATATGGATGCCCAAGGGCGCGGAAGATTTAGAACTGCCTGAGTTGTTCGCTACTCGCATTCATCCGATTCATGGCTGCTATCGGATCGCTAATAGCTATTTTAGATTTTTTAGAGGATCTGCTGAGAATCTATGGGTCGACAGTCAATTCAACGAGAGCGGTAGTCCTTCGGAAAAAACGATTCCCTATCAGCTGATCAGAAACAAGATTCTCCACTCAGCTGCATTGAAGCAATATTTCGAGAGTTCTCAGTCAGAATCTAAGTATGTTCTCTCGCTGGATGGTGATTTTCTTTCTTTGAAAGCTGCAGACTCGTCAGTGGGGCTTTTAACGCACTATGATGCCCTCATTGAGGGGTGCATTAAAGAGGTTGGATCTTATCCTGATGTGATCTCAACTGGATATGAGCCCCCCAAAAAAGAAAAAAATGAGCTAATCAAAGCGGGAATTGAACTGGATCGGTTGATTAGGGCTGCTATTGCTGGCAAATTTGTCTACATGCCTGAACCGAACTTCGCATTTCGAGTCACCAAAGGCGATAATTTAAGTCGACTATCTTGGATTGGTGGAACAACAATGGATACGGAATCGAGACGACTGATTGAAAGTGGGGTAATAAGAGGGATTTTAGATAGCGATCTTTTTGTTTATAGCAATCGTGGAGGCGTTCAAACCGACATTGATAGTACGTGGAGAACTACCACGGTCAACACATATCAAACAATGCAACCTGCTCATTTCATGCATAAGGCTGTGCAAAAAGCCATTAGAGGTTTGCATCAAAGCTATGCCGATCCCCAAGTCTGGGCTAAAAATGTCTATAATGGATTCCGAGTCACCGTTGCTGCTTATGTTAGAGACGCAATAGCTCCAATGAAGGGAATCCGCGAACTCTTTGATCCGATTACGATGCGGAATGTTAGATATGCAACTCTAAGGATCCAAGCCTCGGACTATAAGACGCTGTTTGATATATTTCCTGTTTATATCGAGTGCATGAGGAGTTCGGTTTCTAGAGAGGACTTTGACGCATTGGTAACAGAGTTTATTAAAGAGGCTAAAATTTCAGGCAAAGCTCAGCGAGAAGATTGGGCAAACTTTATGCTTGGGCAGCTCAAGAAGTTAAAAGAGTACACGGAACAGCTTCAAGCATGCTATTCCGGTGAACAGGTCGGTGAGGTTCTCGAAGCGGCGATCGCCACAGGTGAAGTGATCAAAGATTTTTATCAAAAAAGAATGACTGCTTAAAATCCTGCTCATGAGGAATAGCTCTATTTAAAAATAGACAGGGGGCTTTCTTTCACACTTAACGTTCAAAGCTTCAACCATTAAAAATAAAAATATATTCACGTCGTGTCAGTGGAATCTAGCCGGATTGAGTTTACTTGATCTTACAGTCAAGTTTTTGATAGACTGTTGCCTTTGGTTTTGGCATTTTAAGGTTTTAATTAAATCGGGCCGTAGATAATAAAGGCTATATGCGTTGTCCATTTTGTAACCATTTTGACTCGAAAGTGACTGATTCACGGAATGCCGTGGAGCAAAATGCTATTCGAAGAAGACGGGAATGCCTCGAGTGCCAAAAAAGATTTACTACATTTGAGACTGTTGACCTGACAATCCAAGTGCATAAGAGAGATGGCCGGTATGAAGATTTTCAGCAGGATAAGCTGATCCGGGGATTGGACGCAGCCTGCCGCCATACGAGGATTAGCCATGATCAAGTGAGGACGCTGGCGGCCCAGATCACGGCCGACTTGATGGAAAGGCAAGTGAGAGAAATAGAGACAACGGAGCTGGGCGAGCTTGTCGTGAACCACTTAAAGGGCCTCGATACGATTGCTTTTATTCGTTTTGCTTGTGTATATCGGCGTTTTAAAGACATGGATGAACTGATGGATGAAATCCAAAGTATCTCCGTCGAAGAAGAAGTATCAAAGAAGGAATAAGGTTCATATGCCATTGAAAAAAAGCGATATCGAACGTTTTAAAAAACGGCTTTTAGATATGAGGGCCCAATATACCAATTTGGTCCGGCACGTCAGCGAGGAAGTGAAGTCCACCGACGAGTCCAAAGGGTATTCCCAGCATCAGGCCGATGAAGGGACAGATGATTTCGACAGAACCGTCAGCCTGCAAGTTTCCGGAGAAGAATTTAAGATTTTAAAGCAAATCGATCGTGCATTGGAAAAAATCGATGAAAATACCTATGGAATTTGCGATATCACCAATGAAGAGATTTCTTTGCCGCGGCTCGAGGCGATTCCTTATGCGACGATGACAGTCAAAGCTCAAGAGATGTTGGAGAAGGGACTATTGCAATGACTTGGAAAGGTGGCCTCAAACTCCTATGTGTTGCGCTCTCTATCCTGGCCTTAGACTTTGTGTCTAAAGGGATGGTCAATTTTTATGTCCAACCCATAGAACATGCACCAAATTTTTTCCCTTTTGGGGGGATTTCCGTTTTTCAGGACTTTTTCGGCATCGATTTTTGCATCCATCATGTCACTAATCGAGGGGCTGCTTGGGGAATCGGTAGCGGACTGCAAGATGTTTTATTGTTCATCAGAATCGCTGTGGTCCTAGGTCTTATTGTTTATCTGCGGTTTTCTTCCAAAGCATACCAATATCGATATCCTCTGGCGATGATTGTTGCTGGCGGCCTCGGAAACATCGTCGATTATTTTATTTACGGACATGTCATCGATATGTTCCACTTCTTCTTCTGGGGATATTCTTATCCTGTTTTCAATATTGCCGACTCTTCTATTTTCCTAGGGATCGTCTGGCTGCTCCTCCACTCTTTTGCTCGTAAGAAAGATGTCATCCCTCAAACTTAGCCAGCCGGAAGGGAAATTCTCTGTTTCTAAATGGCTCAAACATCAAGTTTTGCTAGATGTCGCTGAGATGGAAGAACTTTGCCGTCATCTCGCTCCTTTTCACTTTTTCAATGTCAGCGAAATTACGACATTAACGGACCTTGAACTTCCTTTAGAAAGATTTTTACAATCTTATCGGGAATACATCGACATCCTCAAAGCGGGAAGAGTTCCTCTGGACCGTCAGATCCAAAGGCATCTATCTTGCGCACTGACTGTCGATGCCAATTCTCTTTATGCCCATGCTGTCCAGCCTGAAAAATACATGGCCAAACCTCTTAAGCCTCTAGTCCAGATGCAGCTGCACAGGTTTTTCCCCTCTAAGACCGCAGGGACCATCAATCCCATGGTGATGAGCCATGCCAGCATCCACTGGGGAATTCAACTGGCCTATCCTCAGATTTTCTTCGATGGCGCCCTCTATTCCAAGGTCAGCGATGAGACTCTCTTTCCCAACACGGCCCTTTTTACCAAGCTTGTGAAATGGCTCCGAGCCCAGACAGTTCCTACGACTTTTCTTTGGGACGATAAGAAGATCTCGACACCGATCCGTATGGGAAAACAATGTTTTACGTGGATCAACAACCATGCGCAATTAAAAGAGCAGGGGATCACCATTCATGTCTATTGAAGCGATACATGATTGGATGGTCAAGCACCATAAAACATTGGCACTTGCTGAATCTTGCACGGGCGGGTTCATGGCATCGCAGCTCACCGCTCTGCCGGGAGCTTCCGATTATTTTCTCGGTTCCATCGTCACGTATGCCAATCAACTCAAAGAAGATCTTTTGGATGTTTCCCCTGAAACTTTAAAAAAACATGGAGCGGTGAGCCGGGAAGTTGTTCACGAGATGTGGACAGGTCTTATGCAAAAGACAGGCGCCGATTATGGGATCGCAGTTTCGGGCATTGCAGGGCCTCAAGGCGGCACAGCGGCAAAACCTATCGGGACCATCTTTTATGCTCTCGGTAAAAAGGGCGAAAAACCTGAAGCCGCTATATTACATTTCAAAGGAAACCGGCAAATCGTGATCTCACAGACGACCAAAGAGTTGTTTGGCCTGCTGTTGAAGAAAATTGGGTTATGAAGATTGCCACTGTCATCAACTATTGCACCAACGATTACCGTTTTCTTCGTTATTGCATTGCAGAGGCAAAACAGTTTTCTCGCCAAATTGTCATTCCTGTCTGCACCCATTTTTTTAATGGGGAGCCGGAAAATCGGGCCCTATTAAACCTTTCCTATCAGCAGCATCCTGATGTGCAGTTCGTGGAGTTTGAGTATGAGCATCAGCCTTACGGGATCTACTCTCCTTTGACGCCCTCCGATGAAGAGTGGAGCCATTATTTGCACAGTACGGCAAGATACGTCGGGTTTCATTATGTAAAAGAATGCGACTATATTCTTTTTCTGGATGTTGATGAAATTGTCGAGGCCGAGCGGTTTTTAAAGTGGCTAAATGTCTTCAAGATCGCTGATTTCGATGCCTTGAGATTTTCGAGCTATTTTTATTTTCGAGAGCCTTTCTACCGTGCAATTGATCCATTTCCACTAAATGCTCTGCTGGTGAAAAAACAAGCAATGACTTCGCCAGAGATTATCTTGGACGTTTTAGAACGCAAGGGTCTCTACGATCAAATCCAAGGCCCTAAACGTTCCCATTTGGTGGGCTTAGACCAAAAACCTTTAGTCCATCACTACAGCTGGGTGAGAACTCCTGAAGAGCTGAGACAAAAGGTCCGAACGTGGGGCCACCGTCATGATCAAGAATGGTTGAAACTGATTGATGATGAGCTCGCTATGCCATTCACGGGAATCGACAAGGTCCATGGGTTTCAGTATGAAAAAGTCGAGCCTTTGCACGATGTATTACAGAACAGAGGTGAGAGAAGGGCTGAAACATTAGTATTATCATCCAATGTCATTAAAACTAATCGTCAGTCCCTATTTCACTTTTCTCTAGAGAAATTTTAGCCTACTTTGTGGATAGGCTCACAATTAATAGTTGTATGAGACTATCCCACTATTTGCAAAAAAATCCTTTAAAAATCAAATTTTTCAAATAGTGAGATGGTCTCATTTTTAACAATCAAGATCATATAACAAATTTTAGTGTTTAAATATAAGGGCCGCTTTGTCAAATTTTAACATATGGTAGCTATATTAAAAATCGGGTGTTGCTGTTGCTATGCTGTTTATGCTTATAAGGCGGTGCTGAGGCAGGCAATCTTTCCGAACCCGCCAGACGATCTCAGTTTTGACACGGCATTGCGAGATACCATTCAACAAAAAGCTTTGATGATGGCCATTAAAAAAAATATTACCGTGGTTCAACGGGCACCCTATACTGCGTACGGTAATTGTCTGCTCCCTGGCAGAGCCGGGATTTCTATTTCGAGTGAAAATTTTGACAAAAAATCGCCAGAAGAGGATGCCAGAAAACTGCAGATTGTCCATCGGTTGATCCATATCAAAAACAACGATTTTTTATGGGGATACGTACTGCCGCTCATCGCCGCTGTTGCAATGACAGTTTTTTCTCGCAATTTTACTGAATGGGCTCATTGGGGTTTGGGTGTTGCTACAGGCTTTATTACTTTTGTCGCCCTTTGGAGAAGGATTGAACGGCGCACGGAGATGCAGGCTTTCCAACTCTGTGGTGAGAGGGTAGTGAGGAATGCTTTACTTGTTTTGAAGGGACAGTTTCAACCAGCTATTATTTTGAACCATAACCCCTCCTTCCAGGATATAGGGTGGTTGATCGGCCTTAAATGCAAACGCATCCTCAAGTGTCTCGATCCCAACCAATGGGTTAAACTATCGAGGGATGAAAAAATGTATCTGATGGAATCGTATCTGAACAGTAAGATGACAGTTGAGAAAAAAAAAGATCCCGTTGCAAAACCCACTTTGGATACAAAAGGTCAAAAATCTCTTCAAGCCCTCAAACAGGCAGCATCGCCTCAAAAATGAAAGAGCCGCTCAATAGTCGTCTCTGATTTACTAACCCGAACCTCAAATAGTTGACAATATGCTTGCTGTGGCTTTGCCAAATCAAAGTTTCAAGCCGACCGCAGGATACCTTCCATTCTTTCTTTAATATCCAAAATATTACCATCTTAACCGTATTAAAAAACAATCGTTTAATAATATAAATATAAGTTTGTAGGAGTATACCTCGACTTTCAATTTCAAATAGTCTATAATACCCTTCTATGAAATACACCCTTTTGGATAGCGGGAATCAAAATAAACTTGAGCAATTCGGCGATTACGTCTTGGTGCGGCCCTGCGCCCAAGCGGTTTGGAAGCCTTCTTTGGATGAGCGGGAATGGAAAGAGGCCGATGCGGTCTTTACGAGGGAGCCTGCGAATCGGTGGGTTGCTTCTCCGCCGCTCCCGAAGGAATGGACGGTCGAATGCGAAGAGGTCCTTTTTAAAGTCATGCCGACCGATTTTGGGCATATCGGGATTTTTCCTGAACACGCGCTTCTCTGGAAGTGGATGAAGCAGAAGATGCAAAAAAAATGCTCCATCTTAAATCTCTTTGCTTACACGGGTGGAGCCACGTTGGTGGCGGCAAAGGCCGGCGCTGAGGTGTGCCATGTCGATGCCTCTAAGACAACGGTGGCGTGGGCCCGCGAAAATGCAGCTTTGAATAAGCTCGAAAAAGCGCCTGTCCGCTGGATCGTCGATGATGCGATTAAATTTCTAGGACGAGAAGTCCGCCGGGGAACAAGATATGATGGAATTATCCTGGACCCTCCGACGTTTGGACGGGGAAGCCAGGGAGAGGTCTTCAAAATAGAAAAAGATCTGCCTGTGATCTTGGACCTTTGTTTCCAGCTGCTGACTCCTGATCCTCAATTTATGATTCTTTCTTCGCATACGCCGGGATATACTCCGCTGGTTTTGCATCATCTTCTTTTGCAAGCAAAAGAATCTCGAAAGGGAACGATTGAAATGGGCGAGATGGTGATTCCTGGGCCCTTAGATTTGACATCAGGGACCTATGCTAGGTGGTATGTCTAAAGAACTCACAAGTCCTCAAAATCCGAAGATCAAGCAACTGGTGCGTCTCAAGGACCGGAAGGAAAGAGACGAGACGGGTCTTTTTCTGATCGAAGGATATCGCGAGATCAAACGGGCTCTCGAGGGCGGTGTCCATTTTGAGTCGCTGTTTATTTGCGAGAAACTTTTTTTAGGATCGAATGAGCCTCTGTTAATTAAGCAGATCAGCGTAGAGACATTTACTCTGCCCGAACATCTCTTCGAAAAGATCTCGTATCGCGACCGTCCTGATGGGCTGATCGCGATTGCGCATCAAATGCAAAATACACTGAAGGATCTGCATCCTAAAAATAAGATTCCTTTGTATGTCGTGGCAGAGTCGATAGAAAAGCCGGGCAACCTGGGAACTATTTTACGGTCATCGGATGCCGTCGGAGCCGATGGCGTGATTGTCTGCGACAGGTGCACAGATATCTATAATCCTAATGTGGTGAGAGCAAGCGTCGGGACTCTTTTTACCCTTCCTGTGATAGAGGCCAAAGGTTCGGATGCTTATGTCTGGCTGAAAGAGCACAAGATTCAGGTTCTGGCTGCAACGCCTTCAGCTGAGTTAGAATATACCGATGCAGATTTAAGCGGACCGATCGCCATCGTGGTCGGCACTGAACAATTAGGACTTTCAGATCTTTGGATGGAAGCTGCTGACATCCGTGTAAAAATCCCCATGAGAGGCATTGCAGATTCTCTAAATGTCGCGATGGCGACCACACTCCTACTTTATGAATCACTTAGACAACGCAAACATCGTTTATAGCGATAACCATCTCCTCGTTGTGGAAAAGCCGGCGGACATGGCCACGCAGCCGGACCTAACCGAGCTTGCCAAGGCGTGGGTCAAAAAAAAATACCAAAAGCCCGGGAACGTTTTTCTCCATCCGGTCCATCGGTTGGACAAAGCTGTCAGCGGTCTTGTTCTTTTTGCCCGAACCAGCAAAGCGCTTTCCCGTCTTCAGGAAATGATGCGCGAGAGGAAGATCGTGAAGATCTATCACGCTTTAGTAGAAGGAAAGCTTCCTGCTGATCAAGGACAGCTTGTCCATCATCTGAAGCATGGAAGTTTTCGGGCTGAAGTATCGCGGGACGGAAAAGAATCTATTTTAGAATACCGTGTTCTGAAACAAGAACGGGGTGTCGCCTTATTAGAAATCAATCTGATCACCGGAAGATACCATCAGATCCGCGTTCAGCTCTCGGCGATCGGATGTCCGGTCTTAGGGGATGAAAAATACGGCAGCAAGAGATCCTGGCCGAAAGGAATTGCCCTGCACCACTCGGAACTGCGCTTTGAGCACCCAGTGACTAAAGAGTCACTGGTGCTCAAAAGAAAGCCTAGTTTTTAACCTGCGACTGCTCCTGTATTTTGTGCGACATAATAATAATAGCTTGGGGCAGGTACATATCCGTAGTTAGCATATTGCGGATAAGCCTGGTAGGACACCGACTTGGGTTGGACAGGCTGTGAAGGCTGAACAGCAGCCGGCTGGGGTTGTTGGTAGTAAACCGGAGCAGATGCTGCCGCTGCCGGTTGCTGATAGTAAACCGGAGCAGGTGGGACCTGTGCTGGTTGTTGATAGTAAACAGGAGCTGGTTGAACTGGCGCTGGCTGTTGGTAATAAACAGGCTGGGCCGGCTGCCCGTACCACACTGGCTGCGCAGGCTGGTAGGGGAAGTATTGTTGGAAGTTCACTGCTTGATATTCTTGTCCATCCCATGCTTGCTTAGCTCGAACCAAAAGCTCATGCGCTGCGCTATAATTATTGGCAAGCTGCTGGCGCTTTTGTTCTTCCAGTCTGTTGACATCTCGGTCCCTGGCGGTTTCTACTTCTGTGATCTTGCCGTTGTATTTTCTATTAATGGCGTTGGTTCCACGGATGTAATCACCTTCTAAGGCCTCTTTGATGGCGTTAAAATTAGCCCTTGCTTCTCTATTACGCCGGTCAGTTTCTAGAGGATGTTCCCTGAGTGCCCTATCCCGCGTGGCTTTAGCTGTTGCGATCGCCGTGTCGCGCGCTTGGGCATAAGGTTGCAATAGCTCGTTTCTGGTCTTAATGTAATCGTCAATCCGTCCTGTTGCTGTAGCCCTGACTTGAGAGATGAGATTTTCGTAGGTTTGACGGATGTTTTTCAGGAAGTCTTCAAAGCGGGTATAATCTTCTAGCACGGGCTTCATTCTGTCCGGTATATGGTTCAAACCATAGGTCATCAAAGCACGAGCAAGGGGATTTGAGCTGCAGAAGCTATTCATCCAAGCCACTTTGTTAGCATTAGATGTTGGATCGAGCAGTGTCTCGCAGAATCTTCTGAAATATGTTTTAAAATCATGTTCGACTTGTTTAGGATGGAAGCGGCCTGTGTAAGAAGCCTCTGTACCGAGTTTTAGGTTGTGGGCATAGATATAAGGGAATCCTTGGCTATGTGCATAATCTCTTTCTCTGCCGATTTTCATGACAGGTGAGGCATCCCATTTATTGATCTGGTCTTTGGCTTTTTCGATAGAAGCGTTTTCTGAAGACATAAAAATTAAGGAAACGATCGCAGTCACGGCACCAGCTGCAAGCAGAAGAGGAGCTCCAGGACTTTCGGCAATTGCTTTGCCAAGATAAGAAGCAATGATAGGTTTTTCTACTACCATTCCGATTGCACCTGCAGCAGCGGTGACGCCAGAAACTATCGCAGTCCATGACCACCAGGTATATTTTTTCTCAGCCTCTGTTTTTTCAGCATGCCATTGTTCCTTTTGATGTTTTCGAAAAGCATCTGAAGGACAACGGACTTTCACATCGTCTAACCGGAACTCTCCATACACACTATTGCGATGAGAAGGGACGACGACGATACGATCAGCTAGAGATACTTTATTAAATACATCTTCCATTGCCTTAGAATCAGGATCGATAGCAGGAGAGACGGTGCTCCCGTATTTTTCTTGGTCGAAGAGTTCAGCGCCTGTTGTGAAAGTGTCTGTTGCAGAGTTGACGGACATAAGATGCCTCCTTTAAAGCATTGCAAAAACTTTAAGCGAAGATGTTCATTAATTTCTAGAACATAAGATGAACGAGAATTTTTTGTTTATTTCACTGCTGCTAAAATTTGTTCGACTCTATCGGCGATGAAAACATGGCTATGGTCTTTAGTGAGGAAAACAATCTGTCCGACTTCGATTAAATTAGCACTGATGACCTTGAAGTTGGGATTTAGTGCTTTTTCTTTTCTTATCGTTTCGGAATCTCCCAAATAAGTGACGGGCAGTTGCTCTAAGGTTCTTTCGCCAGGCAATAAAGTACCGCGGCTCAGCCCAATGACAATAGGGAGTAGATTGTCTTTGGGTTGTATTTTCCGCATGTTGTATTTAAGGGGATCGACTTTTTCAGCGATGTCTATGGCAAGTTTTC
>Ga0182024_10004389_pt1 | contig 32541 bp, 33 predicted proteins | sample P32metaG_FD_120480 | JGI IMG/M metagenome (GOLD analysis project Ga0182024, IMG submission 120480) | Permafrost microbial communities from Stordalen Mire, Sweden - P3-2 metaG (Illumina Assembly) | ecosystem: Environmental > Terrestrial > Soil > Wetlands > Permafrost | place: Sweden: Stordalen...
AATGGAAGGTCAGATCAACTCCGCGAGCCGTCGCCCGACCCACACTCGACCCTGACACCCTCAACACCGCCCGAAAAGCCGCCGGGAGTCACTCCGGCAGGCTTACTGCAAGATCTGGGCTAGCCATCAATGAACGCGCACACTGACCGACCGCTAGTGCGCCTGCGCACCTCATCACGCACTCTCTCGAGGCCGACCGGCAGATGACCGCCACGTTCAGAGCGTTCGCAGACGACTAACCGGGCGCCGCAGCCCACGTTCCACGACACGAGGAGGGTTGACGATGGCCGAAGATCATGGGCCGAGCATCAAAAACGATAAACAGTACGAAGGGCTCCGCGAAAAGGGGATGAGCAAGGAACGCGCAGCGAAGATCGCAAACAGCCCCGGTGCCTCAAAACGCGGCGGGAAAAGCTCAGGCTCCGGTACCAAACGCCGTGCAGCCACCCAGGGCGGCACCAAAGCACAGAAGGCGGCCGCCGGACGCAAGGGCGGCAAAAACAGCAGCTAGCCAGACGGCAATGCCCGAAAGCGCGACAGACCCCCCAGGGCAAACGGCACGACGGCTCGGCTCACCTCGTCGCTCGCCTCCCACACGCCCCCGGACAAGAGCTCCCTGGGTTCCTTCGCCGCCGAAACGTAGACGCTCCCCGCTACTACATTCCATGCGATGCGAGCGCCTCACGCGCTCCGCGCCACGCTTGGCAATGGACGAACAGCAGCACCCCACCCCCTCCCTCACCAGCCCCCGACCACCACAACCTTCTCGCGAGCGCGCGCGAGGCCTCCGCCATCGACCATGACGACCCAGTTGAGGCGGACAGCACATATTGGCTTGGTTGTGGAGGGAGGAGAGAGAGGCCAAGGGGGTCTCGCTGTCGTGTGCGCCCTCAGCCGTCTGGCTCGTTATCCCAGAATCCGACGAAGTCGAACAGGCGCTCACCCTCGCGCAGGGTGGCCGGAGCGCCTGTGAACCGCTGTGCTCCGACTGCCAAGTGCCCGGACTGATCGACTTTGAACGCCAGCTCGTCGAATCCCGAATCTGCGAACCAGCGCTGGATTGTGGGGGTGATGTCCGGCGGAAGGCGGTGGCGTGTCCAGATCACCGTCGCATCCACGGCACATAGTTGGGGCAGTGCCGATCGACCAGTGACGAGTCGGATGAGAGAAGGGTGTCGATAGACGAAGCGTAGAAGGACGTGGTGCTGTGCGACGGAAACGTTGGGGATGGAATGAGGACGAGCCACAGGATCAGACAGCTTCAGCCCCTCAGACCGGCTGCCGATCCTCATGATGTGCTGAACCGCGAAGAGCCGGACGACGACCTGCTGCGACGTGTGCTCGTCGAAAGACGGCCTCCCCTGACGTGGAAGGGGATCGCTGGCTGCGCTTTGGCGTCAGCGGTCGGGTTGCTCCTGGGGCTCGCCCACGAGGGCTGGCTCTGGGAAGCGGTGGCTCTCGGCCTGTTCATCGTTGGCGGATTCCAGGTCCTGAGGGGCGTCCTACGGATGGCGTGGCCACGGCTGGGCGGTACGGATCAGCCGCTCAGGACGTATCTCCGCAGGCGTCTGGGAGACTGAGCTCCGCGCAGCGCCCTCTTTGAGGTCGCAATCTGCGATCTCAACGTCGGTTTGCATGACGCGTGCTCTTGGGCTCCCATGAGACCCCCAAGCACTTGAAGCGAGGACCCCCTCGATGCAAGCAGGACATTTTGGGATGGGGGTGAGGAGAAGAGACACATAGAACCACAAAACGAACCGATCGATCGGGTCAGCCAAACAAAAACGGTCTTCACAGCCGGCTGTGATGAGAACGTTGAGGGATGGGGATGAGATGGGTGGAAGTTATGGGAGACAAGGACGCGAGTAGACCGAAACGTCAGTAGGTGTCGCCGGTCACACAGGTAGGAGGGTCGAGCCACAGGATCAGCGACCGACCTGGTAGGCCGCTCGCTCGTCTGATGCGTGGATGACCCGAGTCGCTAACTTCTGTGCATGACGGAGAACGAGGTTGATGACATCCGCTCTACTGAAGGTGCAGGCGCCATGGCCGACGAGCCGGTTCGGATTGTGCCCTACGACCCATCCTGGCCTGAGCGCTTCGAGCAAGAGCGCGCGGCGTTGGCGGATGTGATCGGTGATTGGGTTTTCGGCGGTATTCACCATGTGGGCAGCACGTCAGTGTCCGGCCTCGAGGCAAAGCCAGTGATCGACATCCTCGTCGGCGTCCGCAGCTTGGAGGAGTCGCGCTCGTGTTTCGACCGACTTGCAAGGCTCGGGTATCTGTACGCCCCCTATCGGAGCAGCGAGATGCACTGGTTCTGTAAGCCGGATCCGAGCCGGCGTACACATCACCTACACCTCGTTCCCGCCGGTTCGTTGAGATTCCGTGATGAGCTGGTGTTTCGCGACTATCTACGTGTGCGCCGCGACGTAGCCAAGGAATACGGTGCGCTGGAAGCGTCGGCTGGCGAAGGAGTTCAAGCACGACCGCGAGGCATACACGGAAGCGAAGACCGAGTTCATCCTCGCGACCGTCAAACGCGCCGTTGACTAACTCGACCGGGACTGACACTCACGCGGCTGGAGTGGGAGGGGAGAGAAGAAAGCCCATAGAACCAGATCAAGGGCATCCGCCCCGGTCAGTCTCATCCGCTCACGGCAACGCGAGACCAAAGCCCAGCAATTCGCAGAACGGCCGGCCAGCAAGGCCACCAAGCACAGGCCATGCAATTCCCGAGGGGCCGTAGCAGATGTAAAAGTACCCTTTTTCTCTGCCACCAGTGGGTTGATCAGTTTCTAGCGCGCGGCGGGTGTGTCTGTGCGCCGGAAGAGCTTGCGGAAGAACTTGGTCACCGACGCGGGGATCAGGAAATCATCTCCGACGAGGCCAGGTATCCTTTCCGGCTCGAAGTGCAGCGGCCGCCCGTCCGACGTCGTGTACTTGTATTTGCCGTCAGGCGTCCTCGGATAGTCCCGGGTGCGTTGGTTGGTGGTGGTGGGCTCCATGGCGCTCAGTGTACTACCTGCCCCGCCAGCTCTACAAGGATCGCGAGCATCAGGAATGTCAGCGCATGTTTAAACAGTAGGGTTTTGCGGGCCAGGGACCGCTTGTTGATCTGGAGGTCTTCTTCGAGGTCGTCGAGCAGCGAGTCTTCGAATTCGCGCGCGTCTTCGGCCTCGCGAGCCCTGCGCATGGCAGCGAGGGTGGGGCCGGCCTCCTTGGCGCTCGGCAGGCGCAGAGCCCGCACAGCCAGGCTGAACGAGGACCCGAGCAGGAGCAGCGCGAGGATCGACAGGGCATACGCCCCTGTGGCGCCGAGGACGATCAGGGCGACGGCCACGTCGACGCCCATCACGCCGAGCGCGCTGCCCTCGAGCGCCCCAGAGCGCGATACCCCTGTCTGCAGCCGGTTCCCAGTCAGCAGGCGCAGCCAGTCGGAGGGGTTGGGTTTGGTCGCTTTCGTCGGCATGTCGAGAAAGCTACGCACGACCTGGGACGGGGAATGCGCCAGGTGTCGTTTTATGCCCAAAACCTCAACAGGCATGGGCAAAAGATTTCTGCGCGTTCCCGCCGAAAAGCCCCGCACCCTCTCGCCCGGTCAGTCTCATCCGCCCCCGGCAACGCGAGACCAAAGCCCATCAATTCGCAGAACGGCCGGCTGGAGATCAAGTCCCTCAGCCGGGAGGGTGCCACCAAGCACAGGCCATGCAATTCCCGAGGGGCCGTAGCAAATTAGTAGTTATTTCCTGTTGGTTCGGCGGCCTACCGACTGCGGTACTGGCGCGATCGGTGCCCGCGGACTTGGGCGCTCACATATTGGGTTGGGATGGGGGTGAGGAGAAGAGACCATAGAACCAAAAAACGACCGATCGATCGGGTCACCCAAACAAAAACGGTCTTCACAGCCGGCTGTGACGAGAACATTGAGGAATGGGGATGAGATAGGTGAAATTTATGGGAGACAAGAACGCGAGTAGACCGAAACATAGGTGAGTGTCGCCGGTCTCACAGGTAGGAGGGTCGAGCCCGAGGATGAGGGACCGACCCAGGAGTCCGCTGACGTGCTGTATCTATCTGGAGATGGCGCGCTCAGAGCTCGTCAAAGAACTCAGGGACGATCACAACATCCTCAGCGTGACGGATGGTGCAGCGGACTCCCAGTTCGTACTCCTTGAGGAGGTCGCAGAGCTGATCCCCATCGATCAGATCGACCGGCGGGGCGCCGTCACGCGTCGCCTCTCGCTTCGCTTCGGTCGTGAAGGTGCCCGTCGTGATCAACAGACCCTTGTCGCCGCGACCGCTCATCGCTCCGCGAAAGTCACGCACAGCGCTTGAGCCGACGCTGCCGGTGTAGCGCTTGCACTGGAAGAACACCCGAAAGCTCAGCAGCGAGACGCGGTAGACCCCAACCCCGTCGATGCCTCCGTCTCCGCTTTTTCCTGTGACTTTGGCGGAGACGAACCCTGCCTCGCGCAGCAGCCGCCGAGCGAGGCGCTCGAACTGGTCAGGCGACGCAGCCTGGAGTATCGCCAGCGTCTGTTCCTTCCACTCCGTTGACGGTTCGGGATCATCGTGTGTGTCGGGCTCACGCAGATCCTCGGTGTCGTGATCCGCTTGTTTTGCTCTCTGCGATTGCTTGTGCTGAGCCCTGTAGGCAGTGTGCAGGGCCGGGATCTCCTCGATCGTGACCGTGCGGCCCGCGTCCGTTGTGCTCCATACGCCCCGAGCGCTGTTCTCGAGCAGACCCATTCCCTTGAGGTGTGTCCGGCACCATCCCAGCCGATATTCGATCAGGCTGCGACGGCCTTTCGTCGCAGGCACCGCCTGCTGCTCCTCCGTGAACCCCTCGGCGCTAATGACCTTCTCGACGATCTCCTCAATCGTTCCGCTGTCGCCGATCTCGCGTACCGCGAGCAGGGTCGGCCACAGCATCTCGGTGTATGGCGGGATCTGCGGCGTCTCGCTCACGAGCACAACCTACAGGCGCCTACGGATTCGAAAGCAAGACCACGCGACCCTAGGACCACAGTCGCTTGATGTAGCCGTCGTAGACCCCGTAGATGTAAGGGCCGGGCTTCTCGGCTTGGCGCAGGATGCGCTCGATGTTGCCCACGAACCGTGCCGACTGCTCGGAGGCGCGTAGCTGAGCGTTGGTCAGGCAGAACGCCCGCACTTGCGCAGCCTCGAGGACATCGCGCTCGGAGGGACGGCGGCGGATCGCGTCGTCCTTCATGAGGACGATCCAATCGTGCTGGCCAACGTCTGCGAGCCAGCGCTCGTCCTCGAGTTCTTGGGCGACGTGCTCGCCGTAGACCGACGCCATCGTGTGGACCGTGAGGCCGAGTTCCTCCAATGCTTCGGCGAGGTGCTTGCGTCCAAGGCTGCGGTCAATGAAGAACTCAGGCGATTTAGTCATCTCGCCCGTGGCCGACGTTGTTTGCGTCCGCCGTTTAGGCCGCCGCGCGAGTGGCGACACGGACCACGTCCTCGACCTCCGGCTCCGGCACGCCGAAGTCCTCTGCGATGTCCGCGAGGGTGTCGCCGGCCACGAAGCGATCGACGAGATCCTCTACCCGCGCGCCACCGTGAACGACCAGCGGCATCCCAAACGCCCGGCGTGGATCGACGACGACATCCGCGTGCTGGTAGGTCGGCAGGCGCACCCGGGAGGCCCAGCCATCGGCCCCGTAGGTGATGCGCTTGAGGTAGTCACGGACGATCTCAGCGAACTCACGCTGGCCGGTGCGTACGACGGTCAGCCCGCCGAGCTCCTCCTCGTCATGCTCGGTGGCGTAGTCGTAGAGCACCTCAGCACCGTCGGTATAGAGCCGCCGGGAAGCGAGCGCATGGTCGACCCCAATCCCAGAGGAGAGCACCTCGACCGCCGGCCGGATGCGCTGCATCGGCACCCCTGCACGACGGAATACGGAGAGGACGTACGCCTCCGCGAAGCCGATGAACGGGACCGTAGCCTCCCGGCCACGAGCAGGGAAGCACGTGATGACAGGCGTAGCCCCACCGCCCGGGCGTGCCCAGCTATGCAGTGTGGAGTTTGGCAGCCCAAGATAGCCAGCCGTCTCACGCAGCGTAAAGACCGCCCGCGCGATCCGCTGATCGTCAGCGCCGATGCTCATGCCGTTTCGTCGTGTGTTCGTTGCCATCACCCCGGTGTCGGTCCGTCCTCGTCTGACGATCGTACCGAGGCGAACGGCTGCCATCTTCTCGGACGGTCGGGACACCGGTGGCCAGTGCGTGGATGACCCGAGTCCCGGCATCGACGGACGCAGACCGCGCCGCCTGGATCTGCAGCTGGCTCTCGGCCAGCGAGCAGAGCCACTCGGAGGGCTCGGGTTCGGTCGCTTTCGTGGACATGCCGAGAACGCTACGCACGACCTGGGACGGGGAATGCGCCAGGCGTCGTTTATGCCCAAAACCTCAACAGGCATGGGCAAAAGATTTCCGCGCGTTCCCCCGAAAAGCCCCGCACCTTCCCGCCCGGTCAGTCTCATCCGCCCCCGGCAACGCGAGACCAAGACCCAGCAATTCGCACTAAGGCCGGCCAGCAAGGCCACCAAGCACAGGCCATGCAATTCCCGAGGGGCCGTAGCAGGTTAGTAGCAATTCTCCGTTGGATATACACGGCCATGCAATTCCTGAGGGGCCGTAGCAGATTAGTAGTTATTTCCTGTTGGATATATCCGGCCACGCGCGGATCGTGTCTCGATGAACACCGAGCGCCCCGGCCAACGCGGTCTGCGAAGCGAAGAAGCGCTCGAGGCGCTCGAAGTTCGGCGGCCTACCGACTGCGGTTGCGGCGCGATCGATGCCCGCCGGCTTGCGCGCTCACATATTGGGTTGGGATGGGGGTGAGGAGAAGAGACCATAGAACCAAAAAACGACCGATCGATCGGGTCACCCAAACAAAAACGGTCTTCGCAGCCGGGTGTGATGAGAACGTTGAGGGATGGGGATGAGATGGGTGGAAGTTATGGGAGACAAGAACGCGAGTAGACCGTCCGAAGGTGAGTGTCGCCGGTCACAGAGCTGGGATGCTCGAGCCCAAGGATCAGGAACAGGCCTGGGGGCGGCCGAGGTCGCGGACGGGTTGTGGAGGCTCGTGACTCCTCAGCTGGATCACAACCCGCCCGCCGACTCCCCGCAGGGTGAGCACCGACTCTCCGCACGGTGAGCGGTATGACGTGCGCGTGAAGAACCCGCGTCGCGCGCGTGAAGAACCCGCGAGATGAGGTGCGCTGGTCGGATGCATAGCCTGCTCGGTTGGCACTTCACATCCGCGATCAGGCCTTGATTGATGGACAGACGGTGTGTTTTGGGTCCCACCAGATCAGATAGAAGACATGCTCTACGCGGGTACCCCAAATGCGACGCTCGCCCGATAGCCGCAACTCCCAGAGACCGTCGATATCGTCAAGTTCAATTTCCTGCAGGCGTTTGCGCGCGGCTTGATCGAGGTTGCCAAACGGAATGAGCTTGTTGCCCCCGGGGCCGAACAGCTCTGACGCTCGCATCGTCTCCCATCCCTTGCACTTCTCAAGGAGTGCTTTGACATGGACGGACGTGACCCCACTCCAGCCCCACGAGCCATCAAGGTCGAGCATGCTAAATCCCCAGACAAGTGTGGGGTCCTTGCTCACCGGAGCACCCGGAATCGGCCGTTTGCGTGTCCTGGGTGATGCGCCCGGAACCGGCTTGCGGTCCCCGGCCGGACTTGCCCCCTGCTTTGGAGCTTTTTTGTTCCCCACGCTCAGGCTCTACACGAGCGAGCCGTAGTACTCAGCCATCGTGGCCTTCGTGATTCCCTGACTTCCCCGCTCGCCGGGCGCAAGTCCCTCTCGGGCGGTGCGCCATGGAGCCTCCTGATGGCTTAGCTCGCTGAGCCAGAACGCGGTCTTGTTGCCGTAGTTGCTGAGAATCGCGTCAATGCTTCGCCGCTCTGTCGCGGTTAGGTTGCCGATGTCTCCTTTGCGCCATTTCGACACGCTGTAGGAGCCCCGATGACCCGCGTAGAGGTCTGGCGCGACAGGTCCGTTCGCCCACGCCTCGATTCGCTCTGGGAACAGAGGCTTGTCCGCCCAGACCAAGTGCCATGCCTGAGAGTAGTAGACGAGCTTTTGCAGCTTGACCGCAGGCATCTCACCCTGCTGCTCAAGAATGTACTTCGCGACATCGTGAACGGAGGCCATTTGCTTAGTGTATCCGGCCGACTTTCGGAAGGCCAGCCCTGCAAGTTCGGGCTTCCCAACTGACGACTCAAGCATTACGGTCAGTATAAATCGCTTGAACACCACGAAGCGCGCGCAGATCGTTGGCTGCCTAGTCGCAGGCAGCAGCATCCGGGACACCGTTCGGCTGCCTGCCAACACCACATCGTGAGCGCCCCGGCCCCGCCGTGAGCGAGTCCGCGGATGGCCAGTGGCATGTCCGGTTCTGTCCATGCCAGCGAACATAGGCCGAGCCTGTGACGGAACGCTCGATCGCGTGCCCGAAACTTTCGATCACGCCATCAACCCCCGTCTTTACAGGGCCTAGCGCCAAAAACTTGGCGCGATCCCGCTCACGGCTCCCAGCTGGCCGGTAGGCTTCAGGGGTGTCTCTCGTCACGGTCCAGTGCGACAAGTGCGGGCAGGTCTACCAAGTGCAGCCGCCGCCTGGTGGCTTTCCGGCCGATTGCGGCCTCTGCAAGCCTCCGGGCGCGGGCAAAATCAGGCCGGTGCAGAAGTAGCCGTTAGCGCTGCCGGTTCTCGTCCCACCAGCGCCACAGGCCCCACACGTACGTGATCACGGCCCCGCCAGCCGCGCTGCGGCCATAACCGATCACGTCTCCGGTTAGGGCGTTCGTGACGGCACCGGCAAGCGCTCCGAATTCAAGCGTGCCGAACTCCCATTGGTTCCATTCAATGCTCGTCCGCCGATGCCGACCGCGCGCGCACGGAGCCGTGCGGGGTAGCGGCGCTTGGGCCTCGTGTTCGACCTTGTGGCCGGCCACAGTCTGGGTGATGCCAATGTTCTGGGAAACCGTATCTGATGCGACCTTTTCGCCCCTGACGCGGATGGTGGCTCCGGCCATGATCTGGACCGCAGCCTCTGCGGAGACTGACTCGGTGCGGCCGGTATCGACGTCCATGATGCCCGGCAGGGTCATGGGTTCGCCGACGATGAGCCTGGGGGTTAGTTTGGCGCTGAGGCCCAGGCTGGCGGAGAGCGGTTGCTGTCGCTTGCGCGGCATGCTCACAGGGTAGCTGGCACTTCGGCCGCCGTTGAGGCGGCTGCGGGCGCGACCTGTGAGTCCAGGAAGTCGACGGTGCCCGAGCCCTCGTCCATAAGGTGCACGTAGCACCGAAGCGTGAAGCCGGGGTCGCCGTGACCCAGCCAGCCCTGCATCACCGCCGATGTCCGCAAGGGTCTTATAGCGAAACGTGGTGTGCGTTCTCGGCTTGTTCGCCGCGCAACGTGTCGGTGGAGGCGCAGATGAGCACCTACTCGGTCGACGCGGGGCCTCGCCAGACATACTTGGTTGTTTGGATGAGATGTAAACCACGCCACCACCCACGAACAATGCGCACCAGCGCCGTGGATCAGACACGGCGGAGGCCCCTCCCGCTAAGTTGAGACAAGCCCTTCGGGTCGAGGTACTTGCACAGGTCCATCAGTGCGCCTTATATGCGAGTCACGGGCGCCGTGAAGCGTGCTAACGGTGCTCGTTTAGAGACGTTCAAATCCAGGATCTTGCCACCACAGTGCGAACCGGTCGCGCAGAACCTCGGATTCCGCGGCGCCGATCCTGACGATGCGAAAGAGGCGATCGTGTATCGCGCCGGCCGAGGTTCCGACAGACACGCCACCGCCCTCCCACAGGAAGAACCGGTCATGAAATGGCACTGGTTTTTTGGGCCAGCGGGCGACCTTTCCGCTAAATGCCGGCGGCGGCGAGTGGCCGTCGGGTCCGATCAGGACACGCGACGGCGGGCCGCTGAGACCCAAGAGCAGCGGCCAATCCTTGAAGTAGGCATCCAATACCAGCAGTTCCCCGGGAGCGCGCTCGAGGATCGCCCGGAGGGCATTCATTCCCTCGTCGATCTTCTCGAACACCCGGTTGCGAGCGCCCTCTCTCCTGAGCTCTGTGTACTGCCTTCGTATTCTCTCGACAGCGCCCAGCAGCGCAACGAGATCCTGTGGCCCACGAGTGTCACCGACAGTAATGGGTCTCTGCTCGGAGCCGTTGACGGTGAGACTAAACGAGATCGACTCGACAATGTTGAAAGACCGCCACTCATCTAGCAGCATGCCATCGCGATGTGTGAGACGGATCGAACGTTTTACATGGCTGCCCAGCGTCGGGAGTCTCACGCTGAGTTCATAGCGACCTTCGGCAGGTGGTGGTCCATAGAGGACCCGTTGGACATCGCCGAGGTAGGTGTCTTCCAACCGCAGGTGCTCTGCGAAGACGAGCTCATCGCCCACTTGCTCCTCGACCTCGATCTCGAGATCAGCCAGCTCAGCACGGTCGGGTTCGAGCCCAATCTCGACCTTGTAAAGATCGTGCTCAAGTTCAAGCCGCTGACTCACGACCCACGCTTGCCGCTCGAACCTGCCCAGCAGCAACCCTGACGGGGGAGGTCCGTTCTTATCTTCAAACCAAGACATACCGAGGGCGTCGACTGCCGGGAAGAACAACTCGACGTCTCCGACGATCCAACTCTTCCCGGCTGACACAGTGCTCGGCTCGTCGGTTCGTGGGAAGTGAAACCCGACAATGGGACGGACCAGCCAGGTGGCGAGGTCGCCAGCCTGTGTCTCTGAGTGCGCGGAAACCCGGATGGGCGCGAGCGCAGGGCCGAGCGCTGCGCTCGCCTCAGGCAACTCCCCGACGCTTTGGCAGACCCCGTTCTCAAGTAGGGCGCGAAGCCACTGATATGCCTCGCTCTGGTGCATCGTGGCTCGGCCCACTATTGCCCCCTCTAGCTCAACCGCGAACGTGCCGGGTGCCTTGAGCGTCTCGTCCCCGGGGGGCGGCTTAAACCCCTCGGCAGCACGCCAGGCTGGCCACCCGTCGGCGATCGCAGACGGCCCCACAAGCAGGCTCGCGGCCATCAGGACGGGCCTGTCGTTGGTTGTCTCGTAAATGACCGAGAGCACCACCACCTCATCGTCCTCAATGTCGAGATGGCCCCAGGCTGTACGAGTGTGGCTGCTCACGGACCGATGGTATCCAGCCTTAAACTTTGGCGACGGGACTATCGCCATCACTCATGGCGATGGTGGGGCTTGTGATTAAGAACCTCGTGGATGTAGAGACCCTTGCTCCGTTTGGGGTCGGAGAACTCCTCCCAGACATTGGGAGGACAGGCCTCATAGCACCACTCAACTTCGTCCTTTGTGAAACGAACGAGAATGGCCTCGGTCTCTTCGTCGTACGCCATGGCGATGATCCGCTCGGAATCGGTAACATCAATCCACTCGATATCACTCATCGGCCTTCTCCTTTTCCTCTTTGTCATAGAGACCACGCCACTTAGCCAGGGCAGGCGCCAAGTCGGGCACTCCAGAGTCCTTACGCCAGGAGTCCAGTCCGGGATCCTCCGCCTTGGGAAGTGGCTGCGGCATGTCAATGGTGGCTCGCACCGGCAACACGATCGCCTCGCCACTGATCACCGCCTCACCGGTGCGAAGGGAGGACAGCACGTCGGCTAGGCCGGTAACGTTGTCAGGCAGGGCTGCTCTAATTTGGCCCTGGTCGGTGCCGTTGGTTAGGCGCAACGCGATCAAAGTTCCGCATTGCGCGAGCGCCGTCTCGGGCAACTCGCTGGGGCGTTGGGTGACCATGAGCAACCCGACGCCATACTTGCGTCCCTCGCGGGCGATACGGCTGGCAGCACGCGCGGTGAGTGCGTTCGCGCTCTCACCGAGATAGCGGTGAGCCTCCTCCAATACCAAGAGCACCGGGCGGGGTCGCCCGATCCCCGGCCCATCCTCGTCGGTACGAAGGGCCAACTCGAAGAGCAGCTCGAGCACAACGCCGATGGCAAGATCGGCGACGGCGGAGGGAACGCCGCTGAAGTCGAGCACCGAGATTGGGCTCTCCTCCCCGAGCCACTCGACCATCGCGACGCGGAGCGGATCGTCGCCCTCGGGATTTGCCTCGGGTTGTTGGAAGAAGGCAAAGTCAGGATTTTCGAGGGCAAGTCGAAGCAACTCGGGAATGCGACCGTAATTTTCGTACGTCGGCGCCTTACTGGGTTTGCCCCCGGCTGGTGCGTACGGAGTGAAGCGAGCGGGCTCAAGCTTCTGCGGATCGCCCTCGTGCTTGAGGCTGACGGTACTCGGATCTCCTCGCTCGTCGCGTGTTTCACGGTTCTCGTAGTCGAGGCGATACCAAGCCTTGCGAATATCAAATGGCACCGGAGTGTCGGCGGTGACGGCGACAGGGTCGAGGTTCAGCCAAGCCGCCTCCTCGACGAACTCGACGCGGGCCTCTGCGACAAGCTCTGACCAGCGCTTTGCGGTGGTGTTGCCGACACCCGCACCAGTGAAGGCGACGAGTATCTCGCCAGCGGGGAGCGCCCAGTATGGGACGCGAAGCAGATTGTCCGGGTCAAGCACGCTCCGAATGCTGCCTTTGTCGCCAATCGCCCTGGCGTACTCGCCGTGCGGGTCGATGACTACGATGTTGGCCCCGGGCCAACCATCGGACATCAGGTTCTGGAGGATCTCAGCTACGGCGCTGGTCTTGCCAGCGCCGGTCGAACCGACCACGGCGGTGTGGCGGAGGACGAGCTTCGCGGCATCGAGGCAGACCGGAATATCCGGCGCTGAGGAAAGTGTTCCAAGCCTCACCAAGCCGGGCCCTTCGGCAGGGAAGACGCGGCCGAGATCGGTGGAGGTGGCGAAATGAACGGGATCATCCAGGCCCGGATAGCTGCCGACGCCTCGCTGGAACTCACCAAGGCTGTTGACCTCGCCAAGGAGCTGTACCTTGAGCCATCGATCGCCAACCTGAACGTTGTTCTCGGCAGGGGGCAGCGGCGAACTCAACTCGGCGATTCCGACCAACGTGACTGCGCCGATCAGGTCCACGAGGCCCTGTGGGAAGAGCACGATGGAGCCGATCTGTCCGACCGATTGCAGCTTGCCACGGTAGATCGGTGCGACGCCGGCGAGCTCGGCGTCCAGCGCCACTGTGACATTTGAGCCGAGCACATGGCGAACCCGGCCGATGCAGGTCGGGTTCGACTCAGTCATCGGCTTCGTTCGCCCGTCCTGACGCACTAGCAAGGAAGGTCGCAAGCGCGCCAAAATCGCCGAGCTTGAACTCACCACCCTCCCAGAGACCAGGTGTCTCCGTTTCCGTGGCCCATTTGCCGCGACGGGTGCCGAGGATAGACTCTTCCTTAGAGAGCACCGAGAGCGCGGGTGTGTGTTCTGCCTTTTTCGCGACTCGATCCGGAATCTTGGAGTGGCAGAAGACAATGAACTCGGAACGCGGACAGCGCAGCGCGGCATCGAAAATCAACTCGTCGAGGTGCTGGTCGCCAAAAGCGTAGCCTGAGATCAGCAGCAAGGTCTCGGGCTCGTAGAGGGCGCGGCGGAAGCGATCCATAAGCACCACAAATGGCACTCGACGGGATTCCTCGTACTTCGTATCGGCTGGGTATATCGCTGCTGCCTCTCCGTCGGGTGCGGGCTCGCCGAGTCGGACGATGCCAGTTGGATCCTGGCGCCAAGCCCAGTTGAGAGAGCCGTGGAGCTTCCAAAGACGGACGAAGCTTGGCGGCAACGCATCATCGTTGCCCTCGAGATCCTCAACGAGGTCGACGCGAAAGGGCGCCTGAAGCGAGCCGACAAAGCCGTCGAACCACAGCGCGCCGATCTCCTCAAGGGCGGTCTCGATGAGCAGGTCGTAGTTGACGGTGAAAAGCTCGAGCGGATCGTGGTAGTCCGCGCGAGTCGCCCAAGCAGCGAACTTCCGCATCGGATCGAGCTTGGTGGCGTCGAGTTTGAGCTGCTCGACGACAGCTCTGCAAATCTTGCTGTCGAGATCCTCGGCACCCTTGGCACTCAGCCCGTCGAGATCCTGGCCTTCTTCGAGCAGGGCGGCAATTCGGCGCAGTCGAGATAGAACCTGCTCGAGGTTGCGGTCTTTGAGCAAGGCTTGGACGAGCGTATGGTCATCGCCTTCAAGTGCTCCGGTGACCGCCTTTTCGAGCATTGCCACATCGGGTAGATCGCAAGCCCGTGAGGCACCGGCACCGATCAGCACGCAGACATGGCGTGAGCGCGTGGCGAGCTTTGCTCCCAGCTCCGCGGCAAATCTAACCGGATCGTGTGCATAATCGGTCACTCCAACCCCTGTTTCGACAACTCACCCAGGTCGATCGATCAAGTATCCTACAGATATTCGAAAAAGTGGAGTTGATCCGCTTTCGCAGACGTGTCGGGCTGCCCTCGATGGAAGGCTTGTGACTACTGCATGTTGAGCTGACGCCGCACGAGGAGAACGATCTTGCCAAACCAGCGGAATAAGACCGGAACAGTAGCCTGCCCTGCGTGTGGGCATCGTTTTAGACTCGACGAGCAGGTGGTGGACCACATCCGAGACGACTTGAAGCGGAGTGTTCGCCAGAGCCTGAAGAAGGAGGTTCGAGCGGAGTTGGCGTCGGAGGTGGGGAAGAAGGCGTCCCTCCTCAGCGCAAACAAGCTTCGAGATAAGCAGGAGGAGGTGCGGGAGCGCGATCGGCAGATCGCGAGATTGAGGCAGCAAGTCACGAACCTCTCGAAGAAGCTCCCTGCTCCTCGTGCCCAAGCCATGGGTGACGTGCGTGAGGAGACGTTGGCCCAGCGGCTCGCGAGCCGCTGCCCGCAGGACGAGATACTCGCTGTGCCCAAGGGTGTTCGGGGTGCGGACATTGTGCAGCAAGTTCGTGGTCCTTCGGGGAGCGTGTGCGGCACGATCCTTTGGGAGTCAAAGCGCGCCGCTAACTGGAGTAAGGGCTGGGTAAGGAAGCTGCGCGAGGATCAGCGGCAAGGCAACCACACGGTGGCGGTGATCGTCTCCGAGGCGCTCCCACAGCCGGACTGCTCATTGACTGAGATCGACGGGATCTGGGTGGCCGACCTGGATGCAGCTCCTGATCTCGCGGTCCTACTGCGCGACACGGTGGTCCAGGTGGCCGCCGCACGTGGCACCCGTGCTCAACGCAACGATCTAAAGGGTCTCGCCTACGACTACCTAGCCGGGCCTGGATTCACCTCGCACATAATCGCGATCATCGAAAACGCCCAGAAGATGCGCGTCAGTCTCGATCAGGAGCGACGAGCTCTACAGACGAGGTGGGCTGAGCGAGAGCAACAGATTCAGGGTGTGGTGGGGGAACTCGCTGAGATCTACGGCGACCTGCGGGGGCTGGGTGCCGCGCTCCCGACCATTGAGCATCTCGAACTTCCGCAGCCAGAGACTGATTGAGACGGTACAGGTCAAGCGCCGCACATAGTTATCTTTTAGCCGTTCCGCGCGACTTGCCCCGCGTCCGAACCAGCCGCAAGATTTGAGCGATGCTCCCAGCAGCTCTACTTGCAGCGACAAGCAAGAAGGTGGGCGACCCTCTGGCGTTCTACAGCGTTGCAGCGATGGTGCTCCCCGTGTTCTTCATTGCCTTGGCCTATCAGGCCAACATCCTCGAGCACTCACCCTTTGATGGTGAGTTTCCCAGCCGTACTCCGAACCGTAAATTGCTCCAACGTGTTTTAGATTCAAATAGCAAGGCGCTTGCCTACTGGATGCTGGTCGCGAACCTTATGGGGGAGTTCTTTGCCTTATGGGTGTTGGCGTCACAGATACCAAACGACCGTTACAGGGCGTTTATCGGCCTGGTGCTGTACGCAAACGGCCTAACTATGCTTTTGCAGCGGACCATACTGGCCCTGGAGAGTGACACGGGTCATCGCGGTGATGACGAGGAGAGATCGCGTGTCCTCATACGGCGCCGGGAGTCCGTAATTTTTTTATTTCTGATCATTTTCTTGGGTGGTATCCTCGCAGGCGGCAGTACTGTGGCGCACCTCTAGATCTTTCATGTCGGTAACGTCGTAGGTACATGATCGGTTGGTCTCTGGAGTGGACCTGTTTAGCTTCGCACTCAAGCTCTGGCCACAGCGGCTGGAGCAACCGCTGGACCCGGCCCCCACACGAAGCGTCGCCCGAACGGGTCTACGCGTGGGCGAGGTCGCGCTGCTCGCGCGTGACCACGCCGAGGCGAGCCCCCAGTGGCGCCAGGAGTGCCGCGAGCGTCGCAGCCGTCGGGTTTGTCTGGCCGCGCTCGATCCGGGAGATCTCGCCTTGGTTGATGCCGGAGACGGCGGCGAGTTGCTTCTGGGTGAGCTTGTGCTGCTTGCGTAGCTCCCGCACCTCGCGGGCCATCGCATAGTGAGCGTTGAAGGCATCCCAGCGCGCGAGCGCCTCCGGGCCGCCGGCCTTTGCCTCCTGCTCTACCTCGTGAATGTAGTCATCGAACTTCGTGGCCATGGGTGCTCCTGTTATGGATGACTCGGTTTGGAATATACAATAAACCATATATTCAGTCAGGCCTCGCTGGCTTCGACGTTTGCGCACGCCGCCGATAGGACGCGCCTGATCGTCGCCGCGTCGTGGCGGACGCGGAACTCGAAGATCCCGGAGGCGCCCTGCACCCACTTTCCCCAGGAGGATCCACAGACCCCGATCCCCTCGTAGGCGAGCACGTTGCTTAGTGCGGCGGCGAGAGCTTGCTTCTTGATCTGGTCCAAGCCACGCAGAAAGTCGAGGACCGGCTCCCGGCCGTCCTCCTCATAGAACTCGAGCTTCCATCCCGGCGCACCCATCGCAGACCAAAGCTACGCGCCGCTTTGGACGGCTCTCTCGATCGTTCGACGAGCGGCAGGCTGACTCGCAAGCAGGCCGCTCAGCTACGCAAGGAGATCGAAGATGACCGCGGGCATCGTGTGTGAGGCAGATTCTCCTACACGCGCGAGGGACCGAGAAAATCCATGAGATTGGGGGGGTGAACTTATAGGAGACAAGAACTCGAGTAGACCGAAACGTAGGTGAGCGTCACCAGTCACAGAGGTTGGAGGGCCGAGCCCGAGGATGAGCGACCGACTGTACTTTATGCGGAATAAGAATAAAGACTGAGAAGCACTAACAGTCAACAGTCAAAATCAAAGCTCACGCGCGTATACCCGACGCAAATGCCGTTCATAGTCACCACTGCTGGAAAACGCGGTGCGGCCATGGGCTACCCGCGTTGTCAACGACCAGTAGATTGCCGGCTAGGAACGGATGCTCGACCGGTGCTGCCTCCAGTGCACCATGGAAGTTCAAGACAGCATCGGCGGCCAATGGGGGTAGGTCATACCATCAGAACGGAACCGCCATCGCGACCAAACCACCAACCTCGACAAAGCCCTTGCGGGCATCGGCCGCGGCTCGCTACCGCTCCGACCCGGCTGCCTGCGTTTCGCCGGTGCGGAACGCCAGCTCCCGCCATCTTGATGCGCGCCCCATAACGCGTTATGCTATGCTAACATCATAGGTATCATACAGAGAGCGAACGAATAGGAGCATCTGGTGGGAGCAAGTACCGAGGTCAATGCGATGGGAACGATCGAGGGCGCCCTAAACGGCCTGGAGGATGAGGAGGTGCAACGCGTCCTGCGCTGGGCGAACGATCGGTTCGGCGGCGGCGCAGCCGCCCCTGTCCAGCGTCAGACTGCTGAGCCCTTTAGCAGCAACGGCGACACTAACAAGACGGACAAGCAGTTCGAGCGCATCTCGGATTTGATGGACGCTGCCGGGCCATCAAACGGCGTCGAGCACGTCTTGGTCGGCAGCTACTGGTTTCAGGTGCTCCAGGGAGAGGAGAGCGTCACAGGTCAGCAAGTCAATGCAGAGCTGAAGGATCTCGGCCATCCCGTTAGCAACATCACCGATTCCTTCGGCAGCCTTATGAAGAAGAGGCCTGGGTTGGCGCGTCAGGTGCAGAAGACCGGGACGAGTAAGCAGGCGCGGAAGAAGTACCGGCTGACTGACGCTGGGATTCGGCAGGTCCAGAAGATGCTTGCAGGCGAGTCGAACGACTAGTTGATGGATATGGATGCCGCGGCGCTTGAGGCTGCGCTCGGAGTGGGAATCCCTCCAGTGCTCGCGCACGATCTTGTTGACGAGTTTCTCGAGATTCGGCGCGACGTAGCCACACGGACTCTCGGTCGTGCAACTCCGGGGAAGTTCGTGGAGACCGTTGTTCAGGTTCTCCAGGCGCTGGAGAACCGCGGGAACTACGAGCAGCAGCCCAGCGTGGACGCTTACTTGCGTGGCCTTGAGTCGAGGACGAGCACGCTTTCGGACGGCCTGCGCATCTGCACGAGCAGACTTGCCCGCGCCATGTACGCTCTCCGCAGCAAACGAAGCATCGTGCACAAGGGCATGGTGGATCCCAGTGCTTACGACTTGCGTCTGCTCTATGCAGGGGCGCAGTGGATGGTCGCTGAGTTACTGGCGCTTACCAACGATATCTCTGGGGCAGACGCAGCCATGCTCGTCGAGCAGGTGCAGCTTCCGGTCAGCGAGCTCGTTGAGGCGATCGACGGTCGCCAAATCGTGCACGGCAACATGACAGTTCGCGAGGAGGCGCTTGTTGTCTTGATGGGCAACTACCCACATCCTCTTAGCCCGGCCGACGTAGTCCGTTCGATAGATCGACGGGCACCAGGCAGCGTCCGCAAGGTACTCGGCATACTGTGGAAGGACAAGCTCCTCCATCGTGCGGCGGACAAGAGCATCGTCCTGACCGAGCGCGGATTGCGAGCGGCAATCAAGACGGCCGGTGCATACATGGAGTAGCCGGATCCGCGAAGTCCGACCGGCTAACAACCACGTCCCTAAGCTCCGCCGAGTCTGCGGCCTGCGTCCCGACGATGGCGCACCGCTTAGACCACGGCTGCCTCGTTCATCACGGCGACCTAGATGGTCCTGGGCGACGGGCGACCTTTTGGGCGGATCAAACACTGCGATTCAGGCCGATTCAACAAGGTGGAACCACTTGTCGGCGTATACAATCGAGGCGTAGGCGTGAGCCAATTATAGAGGGCGGCACGCTCGATCTAGCGCAAACTAGGCTGAAATAGATTTCAATGTACTTGCCTTAATCGCCGTGATCTGCTCCTATTCGTAGTGAGATGCCTCCCTGGGGATTGACCGAAGCGGATCGCAAGCTGAAACCCTGGAACCTGCACGAGACCCTGCTGGCACCGTGCAAGGTCACCACTGATGAGGTGTGGGGCGATATCTACACCACAGTTCTGGAGCAGGCGATCATCGATACTGGTCCGATGCAGCGACTGCGTCGCGTGCGTCAGCTCGGCAACAGTCACCTTGTATATCCAGGTGCTACGCATACTCGCTTCTCCCACTCGCTTGGTGCGCTTCGAGTAGTTCAAGATCTGCTCGATGGCGCGATCAATCAGCGGGAAGCCTTGCATGCCGCGGAGGATCTCCTAAGCCAATGGCAAGCCCGCCTCCCCGATGGTGCTTTCCATCGACGAGTTGCGGAGGCACTTGTGCTTGGTCGTCTCGGGGCTCTCCTGCACGACCTCTGCCACGTTCCCTATGGACATTCCATCGAGGATGATCTGAAGGTCTTGGAGTCGCATGACGAGAATGGCCCGCGCTTCGAGAAACTCTGGGCACAGATCGGCGAGGAACTTCCGGCGCGAGTCGCCCATCACCTGCACCAGCAGCATGAAGATGGGCTTGAGGAGATCATTCTGAGCTTGAAGGAGCTGACCGCCGAGGACGGGCGACTTAGTCAGCAGCTGCGTCCTCTGATCATCAGCAAGGATCAGCACGCAAAAGACATGCGAAAGCGCAAAGCATTTGATTATCCGTTCGTCGAGGACCTAGTCGGGGACACAATCTGCGCAGACTTGCTCGACTACCTCCTGCGCGATCACCTGAACACGGGGTTGCCCGCCAGTCTCGGCCGCCGCTTCACCTCCGCTTTCTTCACGGTTCCCGAGGGCCGAGGTCCCTTCTCTCAACGAGCTGCGCTGAACATCATGCGCAACAGCCACGAGCGCACGGACGTTGTCTCCGAGCTGCTGAAGGCTCTCCGATACCGCTATGAGCTCTCCGAGCGGGTGCTCTATCACCATGCCAAGCTTGCTGCTGACGCAATGATTGGCAGGGCCCTCGATCTCTGGTCCGATGCCGTGTGGCTGCGTGCTTATGCAGGGCAGGTAGCCGGATTGAACGATGCGGAGACACTCCTCAAGGCCGGCAATGTGCCTGCCATGAGAGCAGCCCTGTTGGGCATTGCGCCTACCCCACACGCCCAGAAGACCAGGCGTGAGGAGCAGCAGCGTGCGGTGCGTCGATCCCTGGAGAGCGAGTTTCTCGCCCACGGTGACGATGGGCTGCTGGAGCGGATCTCCAACCTCGGTATGGAGGAGTCGGCGCCGGAGCATGCCGCGGCACTTGTGCGGCGTCTGGAGAAACGCGCCTCGGAGCTTGCCGCCGACATTCTGGGACGTCGTCTGTTTGAGGTGGCTGGACGGGTGGGCCTTCAGGACGCGCCCGCCGCTGAGCTCTTCGAACTCTATGGTGCGGCACCTCAGCGTAGACAGCTACAGGAAGAGGCCCAGCGGTTTGCCGAACTAGGCGACAAGCCCCAAGTGCTGATCTGGCTGCCTAGCCCCAAGATGCGGATAAAGCTCGCTGCCGTACTCGTCGACGATGGACAACACGTCAACCGCTTCAACGCCTATGAGGAGACCCGCGGCCGTCGCGGAGGAGATGTCTATAGAGCGGATAGTCAACTGTGGGGGCTATGGGTGTTCACCCATCGAGCGATGTGCGCCGATGATCGCGAGGCCGTATTGGTCTATCTGGCTTCGCGGCTGGGTGTCGCCTGGGAGAGCCTTCGCTCACGATACGGGGAGGAGAGCTGGCGTTGGCTTCCGGCCTACGGTCTAACGCCGCTACTGAACGCCAGCCAACCCAACGAGGGGAAGGTCATGGAACTCATAGCCAGTGCGTCTGAGGTTTCGGCACGCAGCGGCGCCCCTGAGGAGTTGCCGAAATCCCGCAGGAACTACCGTCGTGCCCTCGCATCTCTGCAGCCGGTGAAGGATCATCCGGACTTCACGGGGCCGTGAGGGCGCTCAGAAGCACCTGCCGGCGACCCGGCAACGCCCGCCAGCGAGCCGCGATAGCCCGTTGGTTCCACTGCAACACGGCATCACGATCGCGTCTCCCAGCGTTTGCGCTCAGAGCGTCCTGTAGCCAACTGGCTGTCCACCACCGCACCGGCAATGCCCGGTCGCTCGAACGCCACTGCAGACGCAGATACGGCGCCTGCTCCCCATTTGCGACCAGTAGCGCGAGGAACGCATGCGGATGCGCATCAGCAAAAGACTGCGCCGTCATCCGCAGCGACACCCCGTAGCGAGCTTGGATTCGCAATATGGACGCCGGAGTCACTCGTTGATGCGCAACCATCTCCTCTGGAAGCAGTAGTGCGCTGGCAAAGCGGTCGCAGAAGCGCTCCTGCTCTGGACTGTCCGTTACGACTCGGCGCGGCAGGCTGACCGTCCGGTCATAGAAGAAGCTGTGCGCGATCTCATGACAGACGCGGAAGCGCAGCCGTTGCATGGCCACCTGTCGCCGGAGGTGACCAGGGACGCTCCGCCAGCCTCCTTGCGGCTCCGGGTCGACCTCGATGCTGAACCAGTTGCCGGATCGAGGTGCGAGGAGTGCCTGCAGCCCCCCGTCTCGTCCGAATAGATGCGTACGGGACAGCGAGAACCCGCCCGCCCTGAGTAGAGGCTTGAGATCCGTGAGGGGTTGTTCTTCGGCGCCAGTACCCAGCACGTCCCGACGGACCTGCCGAGCTAGCTCGGCCGCTTGCTCCACTGGCGGTACCTGCACCAACAGCACGTTGGGCCAGCTTGCAACGGTTCGGCCGCGTGGCTTATGGCTGTGGCGGCTTGGGTTGTTGTCTATCATCCACATACGAACATACGTTCGGGTTAGGACGGAATCCGCCGCCGTAAGGCAAGGGGCCCTCGCGATGGAAATGGCCCTCGACCTAGATGCCTCTGAACATTCTGCATTGGGGGCTTCTATGGCCTTGGGAGGTCGGAATCGGCATCAAGACCCGCAATTTGCGGACGACGATCCGAGCGGTAATCCTGTCTCTTTGCGGGTTTTTTGCGCCCATTTCTTCGGTAAGAGCAGCTTCGAAAAATCCATGTCCTCAGGGCCGGACGTTCTCATCACGACAGCGAGCTTCGCGTGTCGTCCGATTAGAGCAACGCTCAGGCACAATGTCTCGTCGTGGAGATCGAGATCGAGATCTTCCAGGACGCCAACGAGGATCCCGATGCTTTCCGAGTGACGAGCCGCTACGTGGTGGTCACAGCGCTGCGGGCTAGCTGAATGACCGTCACGCCGGTCTTTGCAGCGATAAGCCAGATGTCGAAGGTCGGGCGTTGTCGATGGATCGGACGCCGTCGAGGCCGGTAAACTTCGCCATGATGACCCTTCAAACCGAGATCGAAACGGCGGCCGCCGATATCCACACGGACGCATACGCGATGTCAATCGGAGAGGTTGCGAACCTCTACAAAGATGATGAGCTGATCATCCGTCCGGCATTTCAGCGCCTGTTCCGCTGGACCACCTATCAAAAGAGCCGTCTTATCGAGTCGATTCTGTTGGGCATCCCGATCCCGTCAATCTTTGTCAGCCAGCGCGACGACAGCGTATGGGAGGTGGTCGACGGACTGCAACGGCTGTCCACGATTCTCGAGTTCATGGGTGAGCTCAAGGCCGAAGACGGGACGCGCCGCGAGCCGAGCACTCTCGTCGGTACAGATTATCTGCCTGACCTGGACCGGCGAACGTACGAAGTTGGCGACAGGTCACTGGACTCGGCTCAACGGATCGCCTTCAAGCGATCAAAGCTGGATATAAAGATCGTCAAGGAGGCCGAAACAGCAAAGACCAAGTACGATCTCTTTGATCGACTCAACTCGGGCGGGTCGATTCTCTCTGATCAAGAGTTTAGGAACTCTCTGATCGTAATGACCGATCCCTCATTTCTGGATTGGCTCGAGACGCTTCGCTCAGAGTCCGATTTTCAACTGTCAGTGGCGCCGAGCGACAAGCAATCGGAAGAACAGTACGACTTGGAGCTCGTCGTTAGGTTTCTCGTGCTGGTCAACCGTGATGTCGCAAACCTCGCCCAATTTAGGGACCTACGCGAGCTTCTGACTGGCTCGATTTTGGACTACGCAGTCGATACGACGTTTGATCGGAATGGCCAGGCAGAGCGTTTTCGTACCACGTTCGCCCTCCTAAATGCCGCTCTAAACGGGTCGGCGTTTCGGCGGCACGACGCTGCAACTGACCGGTTTCTCGGTGGCTTCTCGGTAAGCGCCTTCGAGGTGATTAGCATCGGGCTCGCCTCTAATGTGGATATATGGGAAGGCACGCCGGTGAGCGACCTAAAGCAAAAGGTTGCTTCCGTATGGGCAGACGGGGACTTCAAGCGGTACGGTGGTGGCGGGATCAATCCAACGACGAGGATTCCAAGAGCCGTGGCGCTTGGGCGACGCCTGTTCTCGTCTGTCACCTGACCCGCCACTCCGTTGAGCGGTCCCATCTCCCGAGAGAATTTGTTTGATAGCTTCGACGCCGAGATGGGGTGGCGGACGGTTGAGTTCGCGGCTCTGCGCACATCTCTCGCGCGAGCGCACGGCCGGGCCGCCGAGACAGCATCGAGAACAGCGGTGGCTCTCGCGTATGCGCATTGGGAGGGATACGTCGTAGCGGCGAGTAGATCGCTGCTTGGTTATGTTACTGGCCTACGTTTGAAGTATGGAGAGCTTTCAGATGTCTATCTCGCCCTGTGTCTGGCAGGCCGTCTCTCGCAGGCCGAAGGAAGTCGGCGACGTATTCGTCGTCATATCGACGTCGTAACGCAATTGCGGGATGCGAACGTGCAGGCTGTCTTTCCTTTGCCAAACCGTGCGATACAAGCTGACGGCAATTTAAAGTCTGAGAAGTTCGACGACATCGCCACGCGTCTCGGGCTGAACGTGGAACCATTCGAGCTTCACTACAACTGGCTCGACAGCGAACTCCTGCGGAGGCGGAACAACATCGCACACGGGGCGCTTGGCTACGCGGACGCGCAATTTGGCCAGGACGCACTTGAAAGGGTGGCTGACCTTCTGAATCGCTTTCGGACGGCGGCACAGAACGGTGTGGCTCTTGAGGTGTTTCGTCGGCACTGATCTTCGTACGCGGATCGTCAGGCTCCCCGTCAACTTAGCCAGTTTGGGTTGGGTTGCCGTGGAGGCGGGTGAAGGCTGCGTGGCCCCTCGGGCCGCTTGCTTGGTCCACCCCGAGTTGGCGTGCGGGCGCAGGCTGATCGGTCCCAGTAAGCGGCGTGCGCGGAGGCACTAGCGTGCAGCGCGAAGTGCAGCTTTCGCTCGGCATCGGTAGCCTTGCCGCGTCGAGAGCACTTGGATGACCATGGGGAGGGGTGAGGCGGCATGCCTGAGGCCACAAGCAACAATCACGCCGCCTTCATCTGGTCGGTGGCCGATCTCCTCCGCGGCGACTACAAGCAGTCTGAGTACGGCAAGGTTATCCTGCCGCTGACAGTCATCCGTCGCCTGGATTGCGTGCTCGAGCCGACCAAGCAGGCCGTGCTGAAGAAGCACAAGCGGCTCGCCGGCAAGATCGAAAACGTTGAGCCGGTGCTTCAGGCCGTGGCCGGTGAGCAGTTCTTCAACACGAGTCCGCTGACCTTCACAAAGCTCCTCGATGACCCGAACACGATTGCCGACTCTCTACAGCTTTATATCGGGGGCTTCTCCGAGGCAGCCACGGACATCATCGACAAGTTCGACTTCGACATCCAGATCGACCGGCTGCGCAGGGCCAACGTCCTCTACCAGATGATCGGCAAGTTCGCCGACCTCGACCTTCATCCGGAGGCAGTTTCGAACATAGAGATGGGATACCTGTATGAGGAGCTCATCCGCAAATTCTCGGAGCTTTCCAACGAGACAGCCGGGGAGCACTTTACGCCGCGTGAGGTCATAGGGCTCATGGTAAACCTGCTGTTCATCGACGACGCCGATGACATCCTCACTAAGCCAGGCATCGTCAAGACCCTTTGCGACCCTGCGTGCGGCACAGGCGGCATGCTGTCAGTTGCCGAGGACCATCTGCGTGCTCTCAATCCCCAGGCTCGCCTGGAGGTCTTTGGCCAGGAGCTCAACGCAGAGACCTACGCCATCTGCCGCTCGGACATGATGCTCAAGGGCCAGGACGCATCGCACATCGCCTACGGCAACTCGTTCTCTGAAGATCACCACGAGGGGGAACGCTTTGATTATCTCCTGGCAAACCCTCCGTTTGGGGTGGAGTGGAAGAAGGTCGAGGACGAGGTCCGCAAGGAGGCCCAAACAAAGGGCCTCAACGGCCGCTTCGGAGCGGGCCTGCCGCGCATCAACGATGGCTCGTTCCTGTTTCTGCAGCACATGATCTCGAAGATGAAGCGACCCGAGGAAGGTGGCTCACGTGTGACCATCGTGTTCAACGGCTCACCGCTATTCACTGGCGCGGCCGGATCCGGCGAGTCGGAGATTCGTCGCTGGATCATCGAGAACGATTGGCTTGAGGCGGTTGTTGCGCTGCCGGATCAGCTCTTTTACAACACGGGCATCTCGACGTACTTCTGGGTGGTCACAAATCGCAAGGCGCCTGAGCGTCGGGGCAAGGTCCAGCTGGTTGATGCGCGCGAGTTCTTCGTGAAGATGCGGAAGTCGCTCGGCGAGAAGCGTAAGCAGATTTCCGACTTGCAGATCGAGGAGATCACGCGGCTGTATGGCGATCTGGTCGAGGGAGAGAAGGTCAAGATCTTCCCCAACGAGGCGTTTGGCTTCCTACGGATCACGGTCGAGCGACCACTGAAGCTCCGGTGGGAGGTGACCGACGAGACGATCGCGGCCGTCTTTGCAGCCAAGGCGATCCAGAAGCTGCCGGCGGACACGCAGACGGCGCTCAGGGAGCTGCTCGGGGATGAGCGAGGCGCAGAGTTCGCGACACAGACGGACCTGTTCGGTACCTTCAAGGATGCGGTCGGCGTTCTTGAACTTCCGGTGCCTGTACAGAAGGCCTTATGGTCGGCGTTGGCCGTACGGGACGATGACGCCCCAATCATTACCGATCGCAAGGGCAACCCCGAGCCGGACTCAGAGCTACGCGATAACGAGAACGTGCCGCTACCCCCAGTGCCGGTGCCATACGTTGAGGATCCGACGGAGCGCCTCGAGACACTGGAGTATCGGACTGCAGTTGACGACTACATGCGGGACGAGGTGCTGCCGTACGTTTCGGATGCGTGGGTCGATCACGACAAGACCAAGATCGGATACGAGATCCCGCTGACAAGGCACTTCTACAAATACCTACCGCCACGGCCTTTGGAGGAGATCGACGCCGAGATCAAAGCGCTTGAGGATGAGATACAGCAGCGCTTGGATGAGGTCGCCAGATGAGCTATCTCGCGGTCGAGACCGTACAGGACTACTCCGATGGTTGGGAGTGGAAGCCCCTGCGGCGTGTGGCTCGAATTCGTCGCGAAGCCAACGCCGATAGCTCGTCTCGCCTCTTGGCTCTTTCGTCTGACCGCGGTGTCGAGTATCGGCCAGACGATGGAGGGCGTCAGCTTCCGAGCGACGAAACAATCACGGGATATTGGCGGGTTCGCCCAAACGACCTGGTTTTCAATCCCATGTGGGCAATCGGCGGTGGTGTAGCAGTAAGCACGCTTAGCGGTGCCGTGAGCACCGCCTATCGGATATACGAGCCGGGGCCATCGATATGGCCGCGCTTCCTCCACTACTGGCTACGCAGTGAGACTGCGATCGAGCAATACCGCTTGATGGTGCGGGGAATCACGACCTTCGATCGCTCGGTAACGCGAGAGGACCTCGATGGAATGCCAATTCCCGTTCCACCGCTCGCCACCCAACGTGCCATCGCCGACTGTCTCGACCGCGAGACAGCGCGGATCGATGCCCTCGTAGCGGCAAAGCGGCGGATGGTGGAGCTGCTTGAAGAGCGGCTGGAGGGCTCAGTTAGTGAGGCAACACACGCTCGAAGCTTCGCGGATCCGGCACATCGGTTGCCTGATAGTTGGAAGCTTGTACCCCTCAAGCGGTGTCTGAGGTCGTCTGTTTACGGGATAGGTGAGGCGTCGCAGTCTGAAGGCGAATACGCGGTCCTGGGAATGACCAACGTCAGCTCGGGCGAGATAGTGGGCACACCCGGAGGTTTCGTGTCGGTCGTGGATAACGACTTGTTGCTTACTACAGGTGACCTGCTGTTCAACCGCACCAACAGTCGTGAACTGGTTGGAAAGGTCGGCTTGGTGAGGGCGCTCGATCGGCCAACGACCTTTGCTTCCTATCTTGTTCGCCTTAGAGTGAACAAGTTAGCCGACACCCAGTATATGAATTACCTCCTGAATGCGCGCGAGGTCCTTGGATTGGCGCGCAGTATGGCCCTTCCGAGTATCGGACAGGCAAACCTCAATCCGACCCGATATGCAGCGATGGTGCTACCGATCCCGCCGGTCGACGAACAACGTCATCTTGTGTCGCGCCTCAACGCGCTGTCTTCGCGTACCACTAACATGAAGCGACTACTCGACCGCCAACTGATCCTTCTGCAAGAGCGGCGACAGACTCTCATCACTGCCGCTGTCACCGGCCAGCTCGACATTCCGGAGGGCACATGAGCTCGGTAAGCGAGAAGCTTCTCGAGGATGAGATCACGGCTCATTTGATGGCTGATGGTGGCTACCGAGTGTGCAAGGTCGGTACTGATCCGCAGTGGCGACCAGAATTCGACCAAACGCTCGGCCTCGACACGCGTGAGCTTTTCGCTTTTATCGTGGAGACACAAGCTCTCGCGTGGGCAAAGCTCGTCAAAGCCCACGGAGGCGACGACGAGCTCGCTCTGCAGAGATTCGTTCGCCGAGTAGCCCAGCAGATCGATGAGCGCGGGACAGTTGATGTATTGCGGCACGGTGTGCGCGACCAGAATGTCGAGATCCGGTTGTCGTATCGCAAGCCAGCATTTGGACTAGCCCCCGAGCTCGTGGAGCATTACGACGCCAACAGGCTTTCTATCACCCGTCAGCTGCCGTTCGATCCAGATTCCGAGAAGACGGTGGACCTGTGCCTTTTCCTGAATGGCATCCCTGTGGCCACGGCTGAGCTGAAGAACCACCTCACTGGCCAGAATATTGAGCACGCGATCAAGCAGTATCGGGAGGACCGCGACCCGAAGAACGTCACGCTGGCGCGACGTGCGCTCGTCCACTTCGCCGTCGACCCCGACTCGGTCGCAATGACCACCAAGCTAGAGGGCAAGGCTACCCGTTTCCTGCCCTTCAACCTCGGTCACAACCTCGGCAAGGGCAACCCTCCGAACCCCAACGGCCACAAGACGTCTTATTTGTGGGAGCGGGTGTGGGCGAAGGATGCTTGGCTTGACATCCTCCATAGGTTTATCCATGTCGAGCGCCCGGATAAGGGCTCGATCGCTGCGCGTCGCGCTGCCGAGACGGTCATCTTTCCCCGCTTTCACCAGTGGGACGCCGTCAAGAAGCTCGAGGCAGATGCCACAGCGAACGGGGCGGGCCACTCCTACCTCATCCAGCACTCGGCCGGGTCGGGCAAGTCCAACACGATCGCGTGGACTGCCCATCGTCTCTCGACGCTTCATACCGCTGAGGACTACAAGGTTTTCGACAAGGTTGTGGTTATCACCGACCGCGTCATCCTCGATAAACAGCTCCAAGACACGATCTTCCAGTTCGAGCACGCCCGCGGCGTGGTCGTGAAGATCGACGAGGACTCGGGCCAGCTGGCTGAGGCGTTAGCGGGCGAGCAGGCGCGAATCATCATCACCACGTTGCAGAAGTTTCCGTTCGTGATTGGCAAGATCGGGGAGGTGCCGGCCCGGAACTATGCTGTCGTGATTGATGAGGCGCATTCGTCTCAGACCGGCGAGGCCGCAAAGGACCTACGGCTAGCGCTCGGGGCTGGTGAGGAACAGGAGCTCACCGCCGCGGAGGCCGAGGACGCCGGGCTACTCTCGGCGGCGATCGATCCAGTGGAGGAGGCGCTTGCGAAATCTGTTGGCGCTCGCAGTGGGCGACAGTCCAACCTCTCGTACTTCGCCTTCACCGCCACTCCCAAGGGGCGGACGCTTGAGATGTTCGGGCGGTTGAACCCCCAGAGCGGTAAGCACGAACCGTTTCACCTCTATTCGATGCGGCAAGCCATCGAGGAGGGCTTCATCATGGACGTCCTCGCGAACTACACGACCTACCAGACCTTCTGGAAGATTGAGAAGGCGACGCGCGAGGATCCCGAGTATGACGCCAAGAAGGCACGGCGGGCGATTGCCCGTTTCGTCAGTCTGCATCCGCATCACCTCGCGCAGAAGGCCGAGATCATCGTCGAGCACTTCCGTCAGCACACCGCGAAGGAGATGGGCGGATTCGCCAAGGCGATGGTCGTGACCTCTTCGCGACTGCACGCAGTCCGCTACAAGCAGAACATCGATAAGTACATCAAGGCCAAGGGTTACAGCGACATCAAGACGCTAGTCGCGTTCTCCGGCAAGATCGACGATGGCTCAGGCAGGCCACTGACCGAGACCAACATGAACGGTTTCCCTGAGAGCCGCACAGCGGAGGAATTCTCGACCGCTGAGTATGGGGTGCTGATCGTCGCTGAGAAGTTCCAGACTGGATTCGACCAGCCGTTGCTCCACACGATGTATGTCGACAAGCCGCTGGTCGGCTTGGCGGCAGTCCAAACTCTCTCACGCCTGAACCGCATACACCCGTTGAAGGAGAACACCTTCGTTCTCGACTTTCGCAACGACACTGAGGACATCGTCGAGGCGTTCGAGCAGTTCCATGGGTGCACGGTCGCCCCGCCGACAGACCCGAACATCCTGTGGGACACCAGGCGTAGCCTCGATGACTTCGACGTGCTGCGACCCGATGAGATCGAGGCGGCGATGCCCGCGCTCCTGGGTGCCGCCGCGTCGGACGAGAAGCGCTCGGCGGAGACCTACGCCGCCCTCGGGCCGGCGAAGGCCCGCTTTGAGCAGCTTGGCGATGAGGAGCGTCTGGAGTTCCGTGACGCCCTGACGCGCTTCGTGCGGACTTACTCGTTCGTTTCCCAGATCGCGGCGTTCACCGATCCTTCGCTCGAGCGTGACTACGTCTACTGCCGGGCTCTGTCGCTCTATCTCCGCGACACGGGCACCGTCGAGCGGCTCGACCTAGGTGCCGAGGTTGAGCTGACCCACCTGCGCCACCAGATGACGTTCAGCGGCACGCTGGCGTTGGCCTCCGATGTCGGCGAGGTTCGGTCGTTCTTCGGTGAGGGTAAGGGAAGTCAGCAGGAACTGGATCTGGAGCACCTCTCGAACATTGTCGAGGTCCTCAACGAGCGTTTCGGGACGGACCTGACCGACGTGGACAAGCTGCTGCTGGATCAGTTCGAGGAGAGTTGGGTCGCGGATGGCGAGCTGTCCGACCAGGCCCAGAACAACAGCATCGAGAACTTCCGCTTGGTCTTCGACCGCAAGTTCCTTCAGACAATCATCACCCGCGTAGATGCCAACGACGAGATCTACAAGAAGATCCTCGATGACGAGGACTTCCGGGCCACCCTCGGGGAGTTCTACCTGCGCAAGGTCTACGAGCGGCTGCGCGACGACAGCTCTCTGAGCGGCGACACGTCATCGCACGCCGCTGAACCTTAAGCCAGCGGTTTCACGGGGTTCCGAGAGAACTTTCTGCTCACGCCAGCGCTGCCGGGATGTCCTTTGTAGTAGAGATTTTCGTCAACCACTCCTTAAGGCTTCACGTGTGGCGCGCCACAGAACCATCGCAAGCACCCGGTAAAAAGGATGCATGACCGTCACCGGCCATCGAGTCCATGATGGGATCGACAACTCCGTCGAGGGATCACCTCGAATCTATGTTGTCTGCCTATCCGCGTACAACAAGGGGAACCTGCACGGCAGATGGATCGTCGCTGACCAGACACCCGAGGGCATCCTCGACGAGATTCAAGGGATGCTCGCTTCCTCACCTGAGCCTGGAGCCGAGGAGTGGTCGATCCACGACTACGACGGCTTCGGTTCGCTGCAGATGGGCGAAGCAGAGTCACTCGCACGTATATCAGCGATCGCGTCTGGCGTCACTGAGCACGGACCAGCGTTTGGCGAGTGGCTGGCATACGACTCATCGCGCGACGCTTCTGAACCGAAGGCGTTCAAGGATGCCTTCCGGGGAGAGTGGGAGTCCCTACGCGCATATACAGAGGCTTACGCTCAGTCGACAGGGCTCTATCGCGCAGTAGAGAAAGTTGGCTCGCCATACATCCGTGTTGACGTAGACGCGCTGCAGCGCGATCTCAAGATGGACGTGTACGCAGTACCGTCCGGCCACGGTACGGTCTACGTTTTCGACGCGAACGTCGACTGAATTCGAGCAGACTTCGGCGTAGCCTGATCAATGACGTGTCGTCCGACACCAGCACGGCCATATGCTCTTAACGACATCGACTGGGCATGGACGCTGCGGCTAGGCTTGAAGGCGGACATGTCTGATAGCAGTGCGATTGAGTGGACTGAGGCGACCTGGAACCCTGTCACGGGTTGCGACAAGGTTTCGCCGGGCTGCGTGCACTGTTACGCCGAGACGTTCGCCGAGCGCTGGCGTGGCATCCCAGGGCATCCTTACGAGCAGGGTTTTGCGCTGAAGCTATGGCCGCAGCGGCTGGAGCAACCGTTGAAGTGGTCGCGCCCCCGAATGATCTTCGTGAACTCAATGAGCGACCTCTTCCACGAGGACATTCCCGACGCCTACATCGAGCAGGTCTTCGAGGTCATGGGACAGGCCCATTGGCACACATTTCAGATCCTGACCAAGCGTCACGGGCGGCTGGCTGAGTTTGGCGCCGTCGTTGACGTGGCACCAGAACGTCTGGATGGGGGTCTCGATCGAGAACCGCCGGTTCGTGCATCGCGCGGACTACCTTCGAGAAGTCCCCGCAGCTGTCCGCTTCATCTCGGCCGAGCCGCTGCTGGGTCCGCTCGAGGGGCTCGACCTGACTGATATCGGCTGGCTCATCGCCGGCGGCGAGTCCGGCCAACGCCATCGCCGTTGCGACCCAGCGTGGGTGTACGACCTGCGCGATCGCTGCGCCGAGGAGGATGTGGCGTTCTTCTTCAAGCAATGGGGCGGCCGTACCGCGAAGGCCGGAGGGCGGCTGTTGGATGGCAAGACGTATGACGCGATGCCGGCCTCCTCAGACCGTCGTGAGCTGATCTTGGCCGCTGGGTAAAGAGCGGGCTCCCACGCCACGCTCAGG
>Ga0182024_10004390_pt1 | contig 32534 bp, 30 predicted proteins | sample P32metaG_FD_120480 | JGI IMG/M metagenome (GOLD analysis project Ga0182024, IMG submission 120480) | Permafrost microbial communities from Stordalen Mire, Sweden - P3-2 metaG (Illumina Assembly) | ecosystem: Environmental > Terrestrial > Soil > Wetlands > Permafrost | place: Sweden: Stordalen...
CAATTGGGGCCAGTTTGCGAACCAGGTGACGGCCAACGCACAGGACCAGATGAAGATCATTGCATCGATCTGGAGTCCGCCGCCGTGGATGAAGACCACCGATAACCAGAACGGTGGCTACCTCATTCAAACGCCAGATAATCTGACTCAATTTGCCCGATATGTGGCGGCCTACGTGCAGGGCTTCAAAGAAGCTTACGGCGTTCCGCTCTACGCGATCAGCATTCAGAATGAGCTGCGATTCTGGGAGCCGTATCCGAGCACGGTTTACAGTCCGGCACAATACGTTGCTGCCCTCGATGCCGTCGGCGCGGAATTCGCCAAAGACGGCATTACGACGAAGATCGATGGCCCTGAAGACGTAGGAGTCGACGGTGGATCGATCACCGCCGATCAGATGAGCTTCATCAACGCGGTCAAGGCCGATCCCAATGCCAGCAAATATCTGAGCTTCTATTCCATCCACGGCTATTCGGGCAATGGCGCCTCACCCGGTGGCGGCGAGGCCAACTGGGCCCAGTATTACAACGAGATCTCCGGCGACGGCAAAGAGTCGTGGATGACTGAAGAGTCCGGCGAAAACCCCGCGTGGATTCACTACAACGCCAATGGCCAGCCCGATGGCGCGCTGTCGGTCGCGTTGAACATGCACGCGGCTCTGGCTTACGGCAACGTCAATGCCTACGTGCTCTGGCAGCTTGACGACGGGAAGACGCCGGTCAGCACCACGACGCTGGAATCGGGTCTCGATCCCACGTCACTTAAATACAACGCCGCCAAACATTATATGAAGTTCATCCGCCCCGGCGCGGTTCGCCTGGGCGCTACGCCGGACAACATCACCGGCATCAGCGTCGACGCCTGGCTGGAGCCGGACAACTCAATGACGGTTGAGCTGATTAACGCTTCGAATTATGACACGCAGACGACAGTTGCCATCCCCGGCACCGACTACACCAGCTTTACTGAATACTTGACCACGGCCACACAGCCGTGGGAGGTGATTCCCGGGATCACGGTCACGGGAGACATGTTGACGCTGACGATTCCGGCCAACAGCCTCATCACCCTGCAAAGTGATACGCTCGCCCTGCAACTTCCTGAGCCGGCGATGGGGATCGCGCTGATTTCGTTGCTCGCTCTTGGACGGCGACGCCGCCCATGAACGAAGTTGCTCATCGCCGGGATGTAATTACCTGATCAAAGTCCCGGGTGACGCCGGATCTTCAGGTCGTCGGCATTCGTGTGCACGTCGATTTCCAGCTCCCCGCGTACGCCGACTTTCACGCGCGAGCCATTCGTCAAAAACTAAAAGAGACGCGAACCGCTCGTGCGATTCGCGTCTCTTCTTAATTTCAAAAATCCGTTTCAGCTTACTTCATCGCCACAGCTGCTTTCGCATCCAAGGCTTTTTCGATTTCATCGGTGATGATGGCATCGTCCGGCTTGGCTTTGCTGTTGTAGCGGGCGATCACGTTGCCGTTGCGGTCGACGATGAACTTGTTGAAGTTCCAGCCGATCTCACCGGCGAAGTCGCCGGCGGTTTCCTTCTCCGTCAGGAACTTGTAGAGCGGGGCCTTTTCCTCGCCCAGGACGGCGATCTTGGACATCATCGGAAACGTGACGCCGAACTTGCTCTTGCAGAACGTTTCAATCTCGTCGTTTGTGCCCGGCTCCTGCTTGCCGAAGTCGTTGGCGGGGTAGCCGATGATGACCAAGCCCTTATCCGCGTACTTCTTGTAGACGGCTTCGAGCGCTTCATACTGTGGGGTGAAGCCGCACTTGCTGGCGACGTTCACGATCATCACGACCTTCCCCTTGTATTGCGCGAGCGCGACATCTTTGCCGTGAATGTCCTTGGTGGTGAAATCGAGCGGGCCGGCGGGCTTGCCGTCTTTGGCGACCGCGGGAGCCGATGTCGGCGGCTTGATCACATCCGGCAAAAACGCCGGCCGGGCCAGCAACGCGGCCCCGGACATCACCACAGCACCCATCGCCACGATCAGTTTTCGAAGCTTCATGTTATCTCCTGACTAAATAATAAATGCGTATTGTAAATTGATCACAGCTCATTGCTGCCGCGATTCTATACCTGTCGCCGATCATAAAGTTGCCGAGACCCGCGGCACTCGAATCTGCACGATTTGCGAAAAGATTTTCCGCCTTAACGCTCTCTTCAGGCAGGCAGGCGTAAATTTCCGCACGCCATAAGAACTGGGCGCCACGGATTGCCGGCTTTCCTCCCTCGAAGCCGCAACTGCTTGCCTCGACCGCGAAGGTGACACGCGGCGAGGCAGGCGCCCGGTTTTATCAAGGCTTACCGAAAGGAACGGATGATGAACGCTCGCACGCTTCTATTGGGATTATTCCTCACGACCGCGGCCGCCGCGGTTCCGGCTCATGCCCAGGCCAATGACGGCCCGCCCGACTTTGCCGAGATGCGCCAGCGCATGATGGATCGCATGAAGGAAATGATTGGTGCTAATGATGATGAGTGGAAAGCGATGCAGCCCAAAATCGAGAAGATTCAGCAACTTCAACGCGACGTTTATCCACGCGGCATGCCCATGATGTTTGGCCCGGGCGGTCCTGACGGGGGTGGGCCGGGTGGTCCTCCTCCCGGCGGCGCGGCTGGGCCCGGCGGCGGCGGCATTTTCCTCGGTCCGCCTCCCGGTGGTCCCGATGGCGACAATCCCTCTGATGTCCCGCAGAAGCTGCGAGACCTCCGCGAAGCGCTGCAAAACAAGGACACGCCTGCCGACGATCTCAAGGCCAAGGAACAGGCTTACCGCGATGCCAAGGCCGCGGCCAAGGTTGAGCTGGCTAAGGCGCAGGATGATCTGAAAGAGTCGGTAACCAAGGCTCCGCAGGAAGCCGCCCTCGTATCGATAGGAATCCTCGAATAGCCCCATTTGCCGCCGATCGTCTGGGAACTGCGTCGCCCCCGCTCCTCCAGGCGCAGAACCCAACGATCGGCGGATTCCTACTTTATTCGCTCAAAGCTCTTTCATGGCGATGCCACTGGCATCTGCCGTCGGGGCTTTGTCGCGCGATATCCGTCTGAGAAGAAAGCGGCGGCCTTCGTATTGACCGACCGACACACTTATGTCATCAAAATGTCCGCTCCTGCGCCACTCGATTTTCCTGGCCGCGGCGCTAGCTGGCGCGCTGCCGACGCCAGGCTTCGGCCAGTCCCGGCCAGCGCCGCATTCGCAACCTTCAACCAAGCCGACAACGCAGGTCTCGCTGAAGTTCATTGACGTGCCGGTCATCTCGGTGCTGAATCAACTTTCCATCGACTACGGCTTTGAAATCGTTCAGCCGGAGATTCCGTCAGAGACGCGGGTGACGGTGATCAGCCAGCAGCCGGTGACGCCCGAAGGCGCGATCAGCCTGCTGAACACAGCGCTGAAAAGTCGTGGCTTCGTCGCGATTCTTAACGGGCGAATCCTTCGCGTGCTCACGCGTCAACACGCGCAAAACGCCCCGCCGGTTTTCTTTGGAATCGATCCGGAAGAAATTCCCGAAAGCGATGATCTTCGCACGCAGGTGATGCCGGTGGGCGCGCTGGATGCGGTGAAGCTGAAGACCGATTTATCGCCGATGCTGTCGGATGCGGTCGTCGCGTCGAACGCGGCAAGCAATGCGCTGGTGGTCACCGACACCGCCAACAACATTCGTCGCATCGCGAAGATCATCGGCGACCTGGGTCAACGCCAGGCGACGGCGTCCGATATCCGCGTGATTCAGCTCAAATACACCGACGCCGAATCAGCGGCCAAACTGGTGACGACCCTGTTCAACCCATCACAGAACAGCCAGCAGCAAGGCGGCGCCAGTCCGTTCCCGAACTTCGGCCGCGGTGGGCCGGGAGGGTTCATGGCGTTTGGTGGACCGGGAGGCGGGCCGCCGGGATTGGGTGGGAACAATTCCAATTCATCCAACGACCAGGCATCACAAACCAAAATCAATGCGGCGTCGGATGCCCGGACAAACACCGTGGTGGTGACCGGGCCGCCGGATCAACTCAAAATCGTGGTCGAGATGCTGAAGGAGATCGACGCCAATCCATCGTCGGAGACAACGTTCTTCCTTTACCGCGTGAAGAACGGCCAAGCCGTCGACATGGCCAACACCCTCAACGGGATGTTTCAGCAGACTGGGACGACGTCGAGCAATTCATCGCGCAGCACGTCGCTGACATATGGAGCCGTTGGTTCATCGAGCAGCGGCTCAAAGCAATCGTCGAGCAATCGCGGCAGTGGAAGTTCCGGGTCTGGAGGCGGTGGCTCTGGATTCGGCGGTGGTGGCAGCGGCTTTGGCGGTGCTGGTGCTGGTGGTGGTGGAGCCGGTGGAGGTGGATTCAGCGGAGGTTCCAGCGGCGGGTTGGGTCGCAGCGGCTCATCGTCCTCCTCCAGCGGCGGAATCAGCAGCATCGTCGGGCAGGTGTTCGTCGTCGCCGATCAGGATACGAACTCACTGCTGGTGACGACCGCCACGAAATACGTGGATGACGTTCGCAAGATAATCATCGAGCTGGATCGCCCGGTGCCGCAGGTGCTGATCAAAGTTCTGGTGGCGGAAGTCACGCACGACAACAGCGATGACATTGGCACTGATTTTTCAATTCTCAACACTCGACCCAATGGCAACGGCCAGAGCTTTGGCCAGACGTTCGGCAATCCAGGAACCGGATTGGTCGTCAACTTCCTGGAAAACAACCTCAACGCCCAGCTGCATGCGCTGGCCCAGCAGAACAAGCTCGACGTGCTCTCGAGGCCATATATCCTCGCCAGCGACAATCAGGAAGCGTACGTCATGGTCGGCGAGGAAGTCCCGATCGTGAACAGCAACTACACCACGGCGCTCGGCCAGACCGTCAGCAATTACACTTACCAGAGCGTCGGCATCATTCTTGACGTCATTCCGCACATCAATCCCGATGGCATCGTCACGCTGCAAGTTGCGCCGGAGATTTCGCAACTGACGGCGCAAACCGTCACCGTCGGCCCGGGCGTCAGCGTGCCGGTGATTGCAAGCCGGCAGGCGACCAGCCAGGTTGCCATCGCGGACGGCCAGACGATCGTCATCGGCGGATTGATGCAGGATCAGAAGACCGTCACCGTCAACAAGATTCCGATCCTTGGTGACATCCCGCTTATCGGCGCGGCATTCAGTCGAACGCAGTATGACAAGACCAAGACCGAGTTGCTTCTGTTCCTGACGCCACACGTGGCCCAGGCGCCCGGCGCGCTGCCGAGCATGAGCAAGGATGAGATGCGCGGCACGCTGTTGACTCCCGCAGCGGTCAGCCCCGGCACGTTCCAGGAGCATATGGAAGGGATGCAGCGCGGCAACACCACTCAGCCGGCGACCATGCCGTAGAATGATTGCTCATGCGAATTCTCGTAGTCGAAGATGAACCGGATCTGCAATCCGTGCTGGCGCAGTGCCTGCGCGAGGAAGGCTACGCCGTCGACGCGGCTGCCGATGGCAGCGAGGGTCTGCTCAAAGCCAAGGGCGTTGATTACGACGCGATCGTGCTCGACGTGATGATGCCCCGCCTTGATGGCATCGGCATGCTGCGAAAGCTGCGCGAGGCGGCCCGCGCCACGCCCGTGTTGCTCTTGACGGCTCGCGATGCGCTGCCCGACCGCGTGAAGGGCCTGGATGCGGGAGCCGATGATTATCTGGTCAAACCGTTCGAGCTGTCGGAGCTATTGGCCCGGCTTCGGGCGCTGATTCGGCGCTCGGTGGGCAAAGCCAGCCCGCAGATTGCCATCAGCGATATCGTTCTCGACACCGCCGCCAAGCAAGTGCTGCGCGACGGCAAGACCATCGCGCTGACGGCTCGCGAATACTCGCTCGTCGAGTTACTGGCGCTGCATCGCGGCGAGTTGGTTTCGCGCAGCATGATTTACGATCACCTGTTCGACGAGGATGATGACAGCCTGTCGAACCTGGTGGACGTGCACGTCTCGAACGTTCGCAAGAAGCTCGGCAAGGGGGTCATCTCCACCCGGCGCGGGCAGGGTTACATGATCGGCGGGGAAGACACGCCCGCCGAGGATTCTGACGATGTTTAGATCGATTCGCTGGACGCTGCAGCTCTGGCACGCGGGCATTCTGCTGGCGGCGCTGGTGAGCTTTGGCACGGCGATGTACTTCCGCGCCAAGGATCTGGAATTCAAACGGCTCGACGCCGAGCTGGAAGGCGCCGCGCGCGAGCTGTCGAGCATCCCGCCGGGCCCTCCGCCCAACGAAGGACGCCGGGGTGGAATGCGCGGGGGCGGGGGCGACTTCCGGAGCGGGCGCGGCGGCGAGCGCGATTTTGGCGGGCGCGACTCGGGTGGGCGCGATTCGCGCGGGGGTGATCGCTTTCGCGGCGTCTTCATTCTCCGATCATTCGCGGGCGATACGCTGGGTGATCTGGACGACAGCCTCTTGTTCGGACCCTCTATTCAAACGCTGCGAAGTGTGACGCTGGGTCCTCGTCGCGATCCATTCGCGGACGTGCCAAACGACGTTCTGCGGCGCGTGGGGCAGGATGAGCGCGATCAGCCGTACTTTGTGATCTGGGCGTCGGAGGGATTTGTTCTGCGGCAATCGAACCCCGCGGTGCAGGTTCCCGAGCCGCCCGAGGAGTGGGGCCGCCGGGATCAGCCGGCGCATCGGCAATCGCGCGGCGAGTTCGAAGAGGTCGTGGTCTCCGGGCCGATGGACACGCGCGTACTGGTGGGACGATCGACACGCCGCGAAATGGAAGAGTTGCGCGATCTGCGGCGGACGCTGATCGTCGCCGGTGCCGGGGTGATGGCGGTTGGGCTCATCGGCGGGTACCTGCTTTCCAATCGCGCGATTCGACCGATTCACGCGATCACGAAAACCGCCCGATCCATCTCGGCGTCCAATCTTTCCCGACGCATCGACTTGAAGGATACGCAAAGTGAATTGGGTATTCTGGCGCAGACGCTCAACGACACATTCGATCGGCTCGACCAATCCTTCGCCCGGCAGGTTCAGTTCACCGCGGATGCTTCGCATGAATTGCGAACGCCGCTGACCGTGATTCACTCGCATGCGGAGCTGGCGCTGAGCCGGGCGCGATCGGCGGAGGAATACAAGCAGACGCTCGAAACCTGCCTGCGGGCGTCGCGGCGGATGAAGGCGCTCGTCGAGTCGCTGCTGGTGCTGGCTCGCGCCGATGCGGGCCGATTGGAACTGCATCCAGCGCCATTCGACTTAAAACCCCTGGCGGAGGAATGCGTGCAAATGGCGCAGCCGGCGGCTGCGGAACGGCAGATCACGCTCAGCAGCGATCTCGTTGACGTCACGCTGACGGCCGACCGCACGCGGATCGCGCAGCTGCTGACGAACCTGCTCGGCAACGGCGTGCGATATAACCGCGATGGCGGCAGCGTGAAGCTGACGATTCGCGGCGACGGCGAAAACGTCTGCCTGAGCGTCGCCGACACCGGCGTGGGGATCGCCGAGAGCGATCAGCCGCATGTCTTCGAGCGATTCTTCCGCGCCGACAAAGCAAGAAGCCGCGAAGCCGGCGGCAGCGGACTGGGCCTGGCGATCTGCCAAAGCATCGTCGCCGCCCACGGCGGAACGATCACGTTCACCAGCAAAGCCGATGAAGGAACCACGTTTATTGTGCGATTGCCGGTTGGCGTGCGATTCGAGAGTAAGGCGACCACTACCGAAATTTGAGATTGACATCGGATTTAGTTAGGTTTATATTAGGCATCCAATGATTCACGCTCGCTGTTGGCATAAATGATTTCTCTCTGAAATCGATTCGTCAGACGCTAACCTGAGCGAAGGGAAGACGCTGATTTACGGCAGACCTCAGTTGCTCATTGATTTTTACGAATGCTGATTTGGCATTTGCAGGATACAAGACGTCGTACCGTCGTTGCGAATTTGCCGCACGGTTTGTTGAACCCTATGTCCGGGATGTTAAGCTCTTACCTTCGTAGAAGATCAAGAGGCCGGCATCTCGGAAAGGAGTCCAAAGATGCGAAACACAAATCTCAAGGCTATTGCTTGCAAAATCTCTCGCGGTGGTTTTTCTGATGAGCGTGTGTTTTCGTTCAAGGTAGCTGATGAGGAATACAGCGGCGTTGCATCTCGCGGGCATATGTGGGATGCCAACGGTAAGCCAATAGAAGACGGCGAGCCGCCTCTTGGCGATATCATGGACGGATACGTTGCTGTTCGCGTCCTCGAAGCCAGAGCGGATGCGACGGCGTTAGTCTCTGTGCCAGATGGTGGCGTTGTGGAGATGCCGCTCAATCAACTTGAAGATCGCCCATCGGGCGTGGGGCAGCGGAATGTACCTATCGGATCGTGATCTGCGGTGGGCAATTGAATGCGGCAACCTGATTGTCGATCTCAAGCCCGAGAAGATCGATCCGACTTCCATTGACCTACATTTGGATTCTGCCGAACAAGCAAAGGTGTGGGACCTTGCGAGCTATAACGCAGACTCAAAACTGATGGGCCACAAGCCCGATGAATTGAGAATCGGGCAATTTGATTACAAGCAATTTGCTCCGAAATATCTGAAGCAGCCTACCAGCAACCCCAAAGAGTCTGTATTTCGCCGTGGCGATGAAATCATCATCAAGCCTGGTGGATTTTTATTGTGGCAGACGAAAGAGACGGTCGGAACTCCCGAGGATGGTGCAAACCTGATCGCCTTTATTGATGGCAAGAGCACGCGTGCCAGAACGGGCCTGTTGGTTCACCTCACCGCTCCGACGATTCACGCGAGTTGGTCTGGAAGAGTAACCCTCGAAATTGCGAATCTTGGTCCATTTCACTTCGTTTTAGCAGAGGGTGACTCGATCGCTCAGATAGTTGTCGCGACGATCTCCAGTATTCCAGCCGAAACGATGAAGCAAGGCGTGACGTATCGGCAAACCGAAGTAAGCGCCGCGACTGCTCCTGCTCTCAAATCTAAAAACTGAACTTTCGAAGCGATTATGCGCTCCGTTGGGATACCACAACGGCCGGTCGCGGATTCAGCTCGAACCAGTGATCGAGATTCTTGCGGGCTTCGATGATCGCCGGTGAATCGGGGACGGTGCCCATCGCCTCGCGCCAGGAATCCATCGCGGGGAAGAAGCTCAGCGTTTCACTGTGGCGGCCATATGCGACGTGGATAAATCCTTCGCAATCGGCGGCGAGCAGCGATACCTGCCGGTCGCTCAGATTCGGGCCGCGGGCTTTCCACTTTTGCGCCAATTCCGATGAGAAGTCGCGAAGCTTCGCGTTGAATGCCGGCGCGGGTTCGCTGGATAGTCGTTGCAGATATTGCAGCGCGGCCGGCCGGCGCTGTTCATCGGTGAGCATCGTCAGCAGTTCCTCGGCGATGTCGGGACGCGCTTGCAGGCGGACGAACGCGTCGCCGCGCACATCGGCGGGCCATGATGGCTCGACGATATATCTTGTGAGCGCTTCCAGCGGGCAGTCGAGCGGCAACGCCGCTATTTCGGCCTGGCCCTGCTCGGTCAGCTTCCGCTGGTTCTGCCAGTACGCGCGGATCATCGCGTTCTTCTGCTGCGTGGTTTTGCGATGAACGCGATCGAAGACCAGCGCCATGATCTCGCAGATGCAAGCGATGACCGTGAACACCGCTCCGGCTCCCGCGCGCGACACGAACCCGTGAACCACCGGCATGAGCCAGAGAATCGTCAGGATCGGAATCGCGAAGCTTAAAAAACGCCCGGACGCAATGAGCGTCGGCCCGGCACTGGCGTCGCTTGGCGCGCAGGCGATAACCGTGATTCCCGCGGCCCACTCGACCAGCGCGAGGATCGCCGCCATCAGGATCATCTGCAACCCGCGATTGGGAATGGCCGCGTCGAAGCTTCCCCCGCCGACGACCAGGCCGATGATGATCAGCATGCCGATCCAGCGGATCACGGAAGTGACCACCGTCATGAACGCCGGGCCCATGATGTCGGGGCCGTGCACGCGCTTGGTTTCGCGAAGCGCGACGTTGGTGATCACCGTCATCGGAATCAGCAGCACCAGAAGCGCATCAGCGGCGATATTCATGAATATCCAGGTCGGTTACTGACTGCCGTATTGAGAAGGCACGGCAATGTTTCCGTGACATGGGCTTCCAGCCCATGCAGAGCGACCTTCACCGTCTATTGTCGCCACCAACTCGATCGACCCAACCCGAAGCGCAGCGCTCTTTTTCACTTTGTTCGAACGTTGAGTGGCAATCGCGGAAATCTCGATGCCGCCAGCGGCGAGCTTGGGTTCCTGGGCTGGAACGCCATTCGAAACCAGAAAATCGTTTGCATGGGCTGGAAGCCCATGTCACGGACGCCTTGATGAAACAGCTCGTCATCCAACGCGCTTTATAGTCCCGCACTCAGCAATTGCGACGCATCATCAATGTGCGGACCGCCATCAACAAATCGTCGCGTTCCTGTTCCAGCGGATACGCGGCGTGAATGAACTGCGCCGCCTGGGTGGCCAGGCGCGCGGCTTCCTTGGGCGAACTCTTGACGAAACCCAACACGCTTTCGAGCGTCTGCGCGTAAAGCAGAACATGCTCCGCGGGCACCGGCAGCGCGTAGGGCTGGCGCATGAATTCCGCCCCGCCGCGACCGTCGTACCCGATGACGATGCAGCCGCTGGCCATCGCTTCCATCGGCGGCAGGCCCCACCCTTCCTGCGTGCTGAAGCTCAGGAAAATCAGTGAATCGCGCAGAATCGCGGAATATTGTTCGAGCGTTTTATCCTTGATTTCGACGACCTTGAATCCCTCGAGCACGCCTCGAAACCGCGCGATCGCGAGCACCTGTTTGGCGTCGGATTCCTTCTTTCGCGGCAGGTACGCAATCTGCTTGAGCTTTCGCGTGTTCGGCTGAAACAGCCGCCCGTCCACCGACACGCGCAAGCGCATCACCGGCAGCGCGGGAAACACCTCGGCGATGTACCGCCGGCTGTCCTCGGAGCCCACGATCACGCCGAGCACTTCGGGCCGCGTGTAGGGATTGACGTTATATTTTTCCGTCGACCAGGCGAACGTCTGATAGGCGTTCTGATTGAGAATGATCTTGGGCGCATCGGGCGCGATCGACACAAACTGCCAGGCGAGAACCTCGGGAACGATCAGCACATCCCCCGCCGCCGGCGGCCAGCACTCGCGAAACGATGCGACGCGCGTCGCGTTCGCAAACCACGAGCAGCGAAAGCCCGGCTGCTGATGCATGACGATCGCATTCAGCCCGGCATCATTCAGCCAATCGACATACTGATATATCTTCCGCACCCCGCCGGACGCGTGGGCCCAATCCATGCAGGGAACGAGAATGCGGGCGGAATCCGCCATCAGCGAGTCATCCTTTGAAGCCGGGGCCGTGGGTTTGGAAGAATCGGCGCGGCAGCATGAGGCGCGCGATAATTGACCAGCCGTGAATCGACATTGGCGCGAGCCGCAGTGCCCGCAATGCGTACTTCGCGGAAAGCGGGCGATTGCCATATTTCATTGCCAATGACGCCCAATTCAAGAAGTGAACGCTTGGATGCGGCGGCGCACTCAACGCCATTGTGCTTGGATCGATCAGCGGCAATCCACGACGCGCGCGGGCATCATTCACGACTCGCGCGACCGTCGCCGATTGCTCCATCCGGCGGGTGTGGCCGACGCTCTTGAAGTGCATGCGATATTGAAACAGCACATCAGGCAGCTTGGCCAGGCGACCGATTTCCGCAAGTCGAAGGAACAGATCCAGATCCTCCGCCGGCTCGTTGTGGGCGTGATAGCAGCCGATTTGTTTGAGGGCATCGAGACGCATCAACGCCGAGGGATGCACGATAGCTCCACCTTGGCCGCCGAGATGGGCGGCGTCGATTTGATCGTGCGATTCGAAGCGCCACACCTCTCCAAGCACCTGGCCCTCTGGATCGATCAACTCAACGCGGCAGCCCACGACCAGGCAGTCTGGATTTGCGTCGAGATACGCGACCTGTTCGCGCAGTCGATCAGGAAACGAAATATCGTCGGCATCCATGCGGGCATAGTAGATGCCGCGAGCGAGAGTGACACTTTCGTTCAGCGCCTTCGTCAGGCCGGTGTTGGGTCGACTGATCAAGCGAACTCGCGAATCGCGGGCGGCGTATGTCTCCAGCATCCGCTGGGATTCGTCGGTGGAACCATCGTTGATGATGATAAATTCAAAATCGGCAAACGTCTGCGAGAGGATGCTCTCGACGGCTTGCGCGAGATAGATAGCCGCGTTGTACACCGGCATCGCGACGGAAACTTTTGGCACGGCATCAGGCATGGGAATCAGTGTGCGGCTTCTGGCGCGACAGCTCCAGATCTGAAACCGTTTTTTATCTTCGACGCCAATCGACGAAGTCTCAACGGCAGCAAGTCGCGAGCGCCCATCGCGATCAACTTCGGATCTTTGATCGCCGGGACGACAAATCGCTTTGCCAGCGCAGCCGATCGCGTGGCCCGGCGGAAGTCACCGCGAAAGACCGATGGCATGATGCCACGGATGATTGGCGAACCGAGGTAATCAAACAACAGCCGATAGGCCTTCCGCCGTGCGATCGATCGCTGCTCCGGCGGCAGCGCGGGCAGGTGCCGATCGACGACCAGCAACGAGTTATGCAGCATTCGTGTCAGATCGCGAGAGGCGTTGGTCGCGTGAACGCGATATTGCAGGGCGACTCGGGCATCCATGACCAGCCGCATTTTCTGCGTTGCGCGGAACCACAAATCCCAGTCATCCGCGCCCCACACTTTTGGATCGAACCCGCCCAGGTCGCGCAGCAAAGAGGCCCGGATCAAACATTGGCCGGGCGAGATCATGGGGTTTGCACCGAAGAGCGACTCGAAGGTAATTGAGCCGACATTTGCAGTCACGCCGAGTGATTGGCCGGATTCGTCGAAGCGTTCGACGGCGCCGCCGATGATGCCGATGTCGGTGCCGCGGTCGAGAACATCCGCCTGCCAGGCAAGCTTCTCGGCCGGCCAAATGTCGTCGTCGTCAAGATATGCGATGTACTGCCCGCGCGCCTCTTGCAGCCCGCGATTCCGCGCCGCCGCCTGCCCGGCGTTGGGCTGCTCGAAGTAGCGGATTTTTTGCGAGTTGATCAGCGGCCGTAGAACCGCGGCGGTGTCGTCGGTGGAACCGTCGTTGATCACGATGATTTCGATGTCGGAGAGCGTCTGATCGAGCGCCGATTGGATCGCCGCCCGCACGTAATCGCGGTGGTTGTATGTCGGGATGATTGTGGAGATTTGGGGCACGTGAGCTACCGACGGACAGCGCGAACGACGTGCTGACAGGCGAACAGTCCGGGAATTTTTTGCGCGAGCCAGTGGACCATCTGGTGGCGACGCTTCGTGGGAATCCATGCGATCGGCCACTGGCCGTACTGCTTCATCCAGGTGCCTGCAGCGCCGGCGTACTCGACAATCTGGAAGCCGGCTGACTCGAAGAGTTGGTCAATCGTCTTCACCGTAAACCATCGCAGGTGAGTCGCGTCCATGATGCCAATCGGCGCGTAATCGAAGTTGCCGGCCAGTAAGCTCAAACGAACTGTCCAATGTGCAACGTTGGGCGTAGATGCGATGACGGTACCGTCCGGCCGCAAACCGGTGGCGGCTAACCGAAGCATTTCTTCGGGGGCAACCAGATGCTCCAGCACATCCGCGAAGAGGATCACGTCGAACTGTCCGAGGTTCGCCAGAAGCGGCGCATCAAGTAAGCCGGTGTGAACCGTTAATCCGCGTAACCGTGCCGCCTCCGCGCGAGCGGGGTGTGGCTCAATTCCGATCACTTCCGCGCCACGTACGTCACGGAGGAGCTGGCCCAAGCCGCCAATTCCGCAGCCGACATCAAGTACCCGCGCGCCCCGTGGCACCATCTGAATCGTCTTACCCGACGATTCAAGCGGATGGTTGATGACATTCTCATACCGCAGCGCTTCGACAGGGCTCGAAGTCAGGCCGGCCGCGCGATCATCGGTAAGCGTCATGGGAAATCCTGATCCGTATCAAGATGCGGCGGCCGTCGTCGCCTCGATTGCGGTCGGTTCTAGAGACCAATCCGACCGTACAAGAATGTTACCCATTTCAGGAAAGTAGGCATGCGTCACGCCAAGGTAATTGGTCTCGGCGATATCGAATGCGCCCGCGGAATAGATGGCATCGATAAACGCGCCGCCTTCCTGTGCAATTCCGACATCCAGCGTATATCGACCCGGCATAAGCGCGGGCAGCTGAAGCGAGCAGATCACGGTCTGTGCGCCGACAATCTGGCCGATCCGATTTACGCCGAGATACGTTGCCACAGCAAAGAGCCTTTCACCCCGGGCGCTGGTGAAGCCGATGCTCACTCTTGGCGAGCGCAATCTCGTATCAGTTTTTATGACGATCTTAATCCGCATCGGCGCGCCAGGATCGAATGTCGCCGATGGTTCATCATTCTGCTCCGCAAGTGCCAGCGATTGAAGAATGGCTTGGCGTCCCTTTGGACGGCCGGAATGTTCGACGAGATCAAAGTGGACGTCGGGCCGAACAATCGACGAATACTCTGAAATGACCGATCGCGCCTCACCTCGAGTTTGCACGCGACCGCGATGTAACAAGACGGCATAATTGCAGAGGCTAGAGACCGCATTAATGTTGTGACTCACAAACAGCACGGTTCGTCCGCTCTTTGCGACGTCGCCCATCTTGCCCATGCACTTTTTCTGAAACTCGGCATCGCCGACCGCCAGCACTTCATCGACGACCAGAATCTCGGGATTCAGATGCGCCGCGACGGCAAAAGCGAGGCGGACGTACATGCCGCTGCTGTAGTGCTTGACGGGCGTGTCCAGGAATTTCTCGACCTCGGCGAAGTCGACGATGGCGTCGAACTGGCGCTGGATTTCTTTGCGGCGCATGCCGAGGATGGCGCCGTTGAGGAAGATATTTTCGCGGCCGGTAAGTTCGGAGTGGAAGCCGGTGCCGACTTCGAGCAGGCTGCCGATGCGGCCATATAGATCGACCCGGCCGGTCGTCGGCTCGGTGATGCGGCTGAGGATTTTCAGCAGCGTGCTTTTGCCGGCGCCGTTGCGGCCGATGATGCCGACGACATCGCCCTTCTGGATTTCCAGATCGATGTCTTTCAGCGCCCAGAAGGTTTCGAAGCTGCGCCGGCCAAACGGATTCTTGAGCCGACGCACGATCGTATCGCGAAACGTGGGCAGGTGAGTGCGCTGATGGTCGATCTCGTAGGACTTGCCCAAGCCGCGAACGGCGATTGCGATATCGCTAGAGGACATCGGCGAACCTCCGTTCCATGCGCTTGAATGCCAATACCCCGCCGACCAGCATGACCAATGTCACCGCGGTGGAATATGCCACGGCGCCCCAATTGATCGTGCCAACGCCGAGAATTGACCAGCGGAACCCTTCGAGGATAGAGGCCAGCGGGTTGAGGTAGTAGAGCGAGAGGATTCTCGGAGACACATGCAGATTCGAAATGGAATACGCGACCGGGCAGGCATAAAGCATGAGTTGCAGGAACGGCGGCAGCGCGTATTGCAGATCGCGATAGCTGACCATGAGAGCCGAGATATAAAGCCCAAGCCCTATCGCGGCGGCTAGCAACAGGCACATCCAGAACGGCAGCAGGATGAGCTGCCATCCGGGCGCGATGCGATAGATGAGCATCAGGACGACCAGCAAACCAGTAGAGACGAAAAAGTCGATCAGCGTTGCGCCGAGCGTTGAGACCGGGAGCATCAGCCGAGGGAAGTAGACTTTGGAGACAAGCCGGGCGTTCTCGACGACTGACGCGCTGGCACGAGTAAGCGTGCTATTGAAAAGATTCCAGCCAAGCAGCCCCGCGTAAGAGAAGACGAGAAACGGCGCGCCGTCGGATGACATCTTGGCGATGTGACCAAAGACGAACGCGAAAATCGCCGCGGCAATCAACGGCTGCAACACCACCCAAATGATTCCCAGCAGCGTTTGCTTATATCGCACCTTGATATCGCGCTCGGCCAGCGTGTAGAGCAGATCGCGATAGAGCCACAGCTCGCGCAGCGAGAGCGGCGTCCACCGCCGGGGCGGAAGGATCGAAAGCAGCGGAACGGGCGCGGGCTTGGCCGGTTGAGTCATAAAATTCTGGCAAAACACGACTCGTCCGACCGGCCTATCGCCGGGGAAGACGGGTCGAAGATCATATACGGTCGCAAGGCGCTTCGCGCGACCGATAACCTTCACCGCAAAGCGAGACCTCTACAAGGCATATCGGCGGTGCGGGGCAAGCGGTTCGTGCAAGATGCGTAAATTTGCAGGCTTCCGCCGATCGGGACGTGGATGGAGGTTTGTCCGGCCGATAGTATGAGCACGAATTGTATGCCGACAAATAAACCCATAAGCCTGCTAAGCCTGATCGGCCGAACGCAACCGCTGTTCGAAGCCGATCTTGCGACGCATGGGCGTGAGCTGGGCGAGTTGGTGCGGGCCGGCCGGTTTCTGGTGATCGGCGGCGCGGGGTCAATCGGCAGCGCGGTGGTGCGCGAGCTGTTCAAGCGCGGCCCTCGGGTGCTGCATGTCGTTGATATCTCTGAGAACAACCTGGCGGAATTGGTGCGCGACGTGCGCAGCTCGCTGGGATACATCAAAGGCGATTTCCGGGCGTCTGCGCTCGACTGCGGCTCGCCGGAGTTCGACGCGATGCTCGCTGCTCACGGGCCGTATGACTACGTGCTGAACTTCTCGGCGCTCAAGCATGTCCGCAGTGAGAAAGATCCGTTCACCCTGATGCGGATGATTCGCGTGAACGTGCTGAACACGGACACGATCGTCAGCCGGGCGGTGAAGATGGGGGCAAAGAAACACTTTTGCGTATCGACCGATAAAGCGTCGAACCCCGTCAACATGATGGGCGCGAGCAAGCGCATCATGGAGATGTTCCTGATGCGGCGGGCCAATGAGATTCCCGTCTCGACGGCTCGATTCGCCAACGTCGCGTTCTCGGACGGGTCGCTGCCGCATTCCTGGACGCTGCGGATCGGCAAGCGTCAGCCGCTGGCGGCGCCCGATGATGTCCGGCGGTATTTCGTGACCGACGCCGAGGGGGCGCTGCTCTGCCTGATGTCGACATTCTTTGGAAACAATCGCGATATCTTTTTCCCGAAGCTCAACGCGAAGCTGCATCTGGAAAAATTCAGCGAAATCGCCCGGCGGTATCTTCGCAGCATCGGATATGAGCCGTTTGAATGCGCCAGCGAAGATGAAGCCCGCGCTCGCGTGGATGAGCTGGCGGCACAGGGCAAGTGGCCGTGCTTTTTCTTCACCAGCGACACCACCGGCGAGAAGGATTTCGAAGAGTTCTACACCGCCGAAGAGCAAGTCGATTGGCAGCGCTTCGCCGACATTGGCGTGGTGAGCAATGACGTGGGGTGGGATGACGCGGCTTTGAATCGATTCGATTCGGAGATTCGCGCGATGCTGGAGTCAGGAAAATGGACCAAGCCGCGGATCGTCGAGCTTTTCAATCAGACGCTGAGCCGGTTCTCGCATCTGGAAACGTTCAAATACCTCGACGATCGAATGTGATGAAACGACTGGTGGATATCGTTCTGTCGTCGATTGCCCTGCTGATCTTCGCGGCGCCGCTGGGGATCATCATGCTGATCCTGCGCTGTTCCGGCGAAGGAGATGTCTGGTTTTTCCAGGAGCGCGTGGGCCTCCACGGGAAGCGATTCAAGGTCTTCAAGTTCGCCACCATGCGCCGCGACAGCGAAACGACCGGCACCAAAGACATCACGATGAAGAACGACCCGCGCGTGCTGCCGGTGGGAAAGTTTTTGCGCAAGGGAAAGATCAATGAGCTGCCGCAGGTGATCAATATCTTCAAGGGCGACATGAGCGTCGTCGGCTGGCGGCCGCTCATGCCCAAGAGCTTCAGTTACTATCCGCAGCATGTGCAGGAGCTAATCATTGATGGAAAGCCGGGCCTGACCGGCGTCGGGTCGATCGTGTTTCGGGACGAGGAAGCGATTACCGCCCGCGCCAGCAAGCCGCCCGAGCGGGTCTATGCCGAGGATATCGCGCCATATAAGGGGGAGCTTGAGCTTTGGTATCAACAGCACCAGAGCCTGTGGCTGGACGTAAAGATCATCATGCTGACCGCGCTGGCGGTGCTGAGTCCGCGAAGCCGGCTGTATGAGAAGTGGCTTGCGGGGCTGCCGCCGCGACCGGCGTCGCTGGGTTGAATTCGTCGAGCTCGGAGACGGCATGTTGTTCACCGCGTTTACGCCACTCTATAACAGCCGAAACCTGATCCATCGCGTTTGGGATTCGTTGCAGGCGCAAACGTTTCGTGACTTCGAGTGGGTCATTGTCGACGACGGCTCGCCGGATGATTGCGCGGATCTGCTCGCCGAGTATCAGGCCAAAGCCGACTTCCCCATTCGAATCCATCGCAAAGAGAACGGCGGCAAACACACCGCCTGGAACATGGGCGTCGAGATGGCGCACGGGGAGTTGTTCGTCTCCTGCGACCACGATGATGCATTCATTCCGACCACCCTGGAACGCTTCAAGCATTGGTGGGAAACCATTCCACAATCGGAGCGCGGCTCTTATTCGGGCGTCAACGTGCTGTGCACGAACCCCCAGACGGGGAAGATCGTGGGGATGCCGTTCCCGAAGAGCCCGATGGTGAGCAATAACCTCGAGCTGGAATATGTGTATAAGACCATCGGCGAGAAATGGGGCGTGATCCGTACTGACGCGCTGCGACAGCACCCATTCCCGCGGGATCCAGCGCTGCGGAAGAGCTATCTTTCTGAAAGCTGCGTTTGGTTTCAGTTGGCTCGGAAATACAAAGTGCTTTGCGTGAATGAGCCGCTGCGATTTTTCTACCGCGATTCACCGATTTCCGTGACGACACTGCAAGAGTCTGGCGGCGTGACCGGCCGGCTGACTTCGCATCTGCCGGCTCGATACTATTTCAAGAACTGGCATCTCAACACGAACCTTGACTATCTGTGCAAGTCGCCCAAAGCTCTGGCAAAAACAGCGCTGGATGTCTGGATCAGTGGTCTGAGCTATAAGCGGTCGCCATGGAAAGTCCTGAAGGATGGACGACCGTGGGCGCCGTGGCTCGTTCGGTTGTCGGCCCTGCCACCGGGGGTGCTGGCTTACCTGTACGTGCAGGCACGGGTGCGATGGCGCAAAGCGATGCTTCGGAGGAAGGAGATTTCCTCCGCATCGTAAACCTCACGGATCGCGATACGACTCGCAACGCGATTGGCCGATATGGATCTCATATGGCGCCGAAACATCGAAAATTGCCAATCAAGGAAACGAACATCCGCCGGCTGATTACCGGACCCATGGCGACGCTTATCGAGCCATTTTCGGAGTCAATATCGTGAGGGTGCTCTGGTTCACCAACACCCCGATGACGGCGGTGAATGAGCGATTTGGCCGCCCCACGGCTGGCAACGGATTCTGGATGCACGCGCTGATCAAGCCGCTTGTGGATTCGGGACAGGTTGAACTGGGCATCGCGACCGCCACGCCCGGCGACCCCGTGTACCAGTTTCGGGATGGAGCAGTCGACTACTTCAACATCCCACAGCACAAATATCTGGAAGTGCACAATGTCTTCCCGCGGTGGCGCTTGTCGCGCTATCTGGACCAGGCCGTTCGCATCGTTCGCGATTTCAAGCCCGACGTGGTGCATATCCACGGAACCGAACGGTTCTTCGGCCTGCTTAGAGCCCGCCGGCTGATCGACGTGCCGACGGTCGTTTCGATCCAGGGCCTGCTGCGTCAGTTCAAGGAGTGGTCCTGGGGGGCGATGTCGAAATGGGATGCGCTGCGACTGACGGGCTTCTGGGAACTCTCGCGGCGAGCCAATCTCAGCGCCGACGCGCGTCGGGACACGCGGAACGCGGTGAGAGAAGACGAGGTCATTCGCGGGGTTGACGCTGTCATCGGCCGCACCGCGTGGGATCACGCCAACGCCCGCGACGCCAACCCGAAGGTGCGGTATTTCCACATCGACGAAATGATGCGACCGGAGTTTTGGGCGGCCGAGCCGTGGTCAAGCCAGGGTGCAACGCCCGGAACGATCTTCACCACATCGTCAACCGGCCCCAGGAAAGGCTTGCCCGTGCTGATTCGGGCGATTTCGATTCTGCGTCGCTGGGGACATGAAGTCCGGCTGAAGATCGCGGGCCTGTCGCTCAAAGAAAGTAAACGAAGCTCAACCAAGTTTGTGTATGAGCTCATCGATCGCCTGGACCTTAAGGAGGTGATTGAGCCGATGGGCTGGACCAACGCGACCGGGCTCATCGAACAGATGCGGCAATGCTGCTGCTTTGCGCAGCCGTCTTATGTCGAGAACAGCTCGAATGCGATCGCCGAAGCGCAATTGATGGGCATGCCGTGCATCGGCGCGCATAGTGGAGGAACTCCAACCCTCGTCGAGGATGAAAAGACGGGTTTGCTGTTCAGCCGCGGCGATGAAGTGATGCTCGCCGCCCAGATTGAGCGGCTTCTGACTGACGGCATACTGGCACACTCTATCAGCAGAGCCGCGCGCGATGTCGCCCGGCATCGTCACGATCCATCACGAATTGTCCAGGCGCACTTGGACTGCTATCAGCAGGTGGCTGCGCGAGTGGTCAAGTGAAATGCTATCGGACACAACTGTTGCGACATCGAATCTGAAATGAATGATTGCCGATAGAATAGATCCCGTGAGGCGACGAATAGTTCGATACACGGCAAACCTGTATCATTCGCACGTCGTAAAAGTCGAGACGGAATCGCTTGAATGACTCAATGGGCCGAGGAACATCCTGTCGCCATCCGCGCGCCGTTCGTGGTTGCCGATCCTTCTCGATCGGGAACCGGCGTCTTGCGCGCTCTGTTGATCCTGTTTCTTGTGATCGGGGGATTGGAGACAAATCGACAAGCACTGTGGTATTTTGGATTCCCCGTTCCGTTGCAAACGATTGCCGCCGTGCTGGGCATAGCGCTGCCGCTGATCAGCCTCACATTAGTTTACGTCGCTTCGGTCACCCTGCCGCGCCCACCGATGCGACACGCGTACGGATTTCGCGTAAGCCTTCTATTCGTATCGTCGGTGGTATTGCTCGCTTTGGGACGGCTCGAAGACTACAATCTCCTGAACAATACATTTAAGGAATTCGCCGGCTTCATTATGTTGCCTGCATGGCTCCTGCTGGGTTGCCAGGATGAGATCTGGCAGGCGATCAGGAAACCGCTGGTCATCTTGTTCTACATTTCGTTGGTTCTCATTTTGCTGACCGCTCGCGCCCCTGTGGCCGTCTTGACTCAGGAGGGATTCGTCGCCGGTAAAAGCCTGCAAGCCCCCCGCAATCTTGATACCGTTGCCTACGCCATTCACGGGACCATGGGCATAGGTCCATTGCTGTTCGCCTGGGGGATGGCCAGTACCCGCAAAGACATTTGGCGCGTGGCAATGATCGCGGCACTAGGCGTCTATGTGTGTGTCGACGCGCTGTTGTTTGAGTTTCGCGGTGCCGCTGCGGCCGCTGTTTTCCTTGTCCTCGTTTATTTCGCGATGTCGCCGATCATCCGACGCCGGATTCCCATCGGACCTATTATCGGCCTGTTTTTTCTTGCCGGGATTGTTTTTGTAATCGCTTCACAGACGCAGAGCTTTAACGATCTCATGCGCCGGTTTGAAGGGCCCGAGGGAATCTTCGATAGTCGAATTGACGAAGCTCAGACCTTTTTCAAGGACATGGGCCCGATTGATCTTCTCGTCGGAAGGGGGCTCGCAGGCACCTATGCGGGACCACAATGGGCTCCGATGTTTGTGTATAAGGATCGTTTCGTCTGGAGTACCAATCACTTCGGAATCCTTGGGCTGGTGTTGCGTGGCGGCGTTTTGCTGCTGTTCTTGGCGTTGTCATTCGCCGTGCCCTATGTTCTGCCGAAGCCGCCCGGTTGGTATGCCAACGAATACAATGTTGGGGCGATGATTGTCCTCCCCTTGATTATGTTCAACATCCTCTGCAACCCGTTCGATTTTATGCCGGATTCGTACCTGGGGATGATGCTTTGGGGACTTTGCTTCGCGCGCCTGTCTACCTTTGCTCCGGAGAACTCGTGGCCTCAGACGACCCAGCCGATGATCGACTCCGGATACTGATCGCGTTGATGTATGCGTATCCTGGCCCGTCGGCGTGCGCGAACCATATGCAGCGGCTGTCGCGCGGGCTGATCGGGCTAAGGCACTGGCCTCTCATCGTCGCACCGCAGGGTCCGGATGGGGCTTCGGAGGGCGCTGATGACTTTGGCGTTCCGTTCAAAGCCTTTGCAATGCCGGCCAAGCCGCGATTTGTGCCCTACTACCCGCACTGGATCGGAGCGATGCGCACACGAATGCGAGACACGGTGCATCGCGCGCTTCAGCAAGAGAAATATGATGCGCTCATTCTGATGGGAGAGACCGGGTGGGTCTTCAACCCCGTGCGCAAGCTCGCGCAAAAACAGGGCGTGCCGGTCTTTGGATACCCGATGGAGTGGTTCGCGCCAACCTTTGCCGGCCTGCTGGGATTCAGTTGGTTTGATCAATGGTTGCAGCGGGTTTTGACCTATCCAAAGTGCGACGGAATCATCGGGATTTCTCGCCAATGGGCACGCTTCGCGGAAGCTCGGCACATTCCAACCGCGGTTGTCCCCTCGTTCAGCAAATATGCCGACGATGCGCTGCCTGACGCGATATCGCACGAGCCGGGCAGGTTTCGCATTGCGTTTGTCGGGCGGTGGCATCGACGCGAACTTCCGCCGACATTGTTCCGTGCTTTGGACTTGGCGATAGATCGGGGGGTCAACCTGGAACTGGTTGTCATTGGGTCGACAGGGAAGCCCACTTTCCGATCTCAAGCAATGGAAGAGCGGCCATCGCTGCGCGAGCTCGAAAAGCATTCGCGCGTTCGCGAGCGCATCCAGTTTAAGGGGTTCATTGTCGGCCAGGCGCTGATCGATGAAATGGGTCGAGCCGATGCATTCGTAATCCTTCGCGACGATAATTTGGAGACGCGCAGCCTGTTTCCGACGCGCCTGCCGGAGTTTCTCTCGACGGGGAGACCGGTCATCGTGTCCGACGCCGGGGATTTGGCGCTTTATTTGAAGGACCGGGAAAGTGCGTGTGTGATTCCACCCGGCGATCGGCCGAAGGAACTGGCGGATGCCCTATGCTTCCTGGCAACGCATCCAGAAGAAGCACGCCGCATCGGCCAAGGTGGACGAGACGCGCTGGCAGCTCACTTCTCGCAGCGCGCACTCGCTCGGCGCGTCACTGATTTCGTCAAGGCTCACCGCGGCAATTATGCGGCCCGCTGCCGCCACGACTCGTGAATCTCGGTGAAGATATCCGTCAAGCTTTTGCTGATATCCCAGTTGGGGTAATGGCTGCGCATCTTGCTTAAGTCGCTGATGTAGCAGATGTGGTCGCCGGAGCGCGCCTGGTCGTTGTATTCGTGGGTCATTGGGATGCCGGAGATTTGGCGGGCCAGCTCGAATGCTTCCAGGATGGAGCAACTATTGTTTCGGCCACCGCCGATGTTGTAGACCTCGGCCACTCGCGGCTTCTCGATGAACGCGTGAATGAAGCGCGCCACATCCAGCGAATGGATGTTGTCGCGAACCTGCTTTCCCTTGTAGCCGAAGACAGTGTACTTCTTCTTCGTCAGGTTGCACTTAATGAGGTAGCTGAGGAAGCCGTGCAGTTCGACGCCGGAGTGGTTTGGGCCGGTGAGGCACCCGCCGCGAAGGCAGCAGGTTCGAATGCCGAAGTAGCGGCCGTATTCCTGCACCATCACGTCGGCCGCGACTTTCGAAGCGCCGAACAGCGAATGCTTGGATTGGTCGATTCGCATCGATTCCGTGACGCCGCCATGATCGGCCGGGAGCGCATACTCCCATCGCGTCGGCAGCTCGTTCAACGGGAGCTCATTGGGAGCATCACCGTAAACTTTGTTCGTCGACATGTACACGAACGGCGATCCGGGAACACTGCGCCGAGCCGCTTCGAGCAGATTCATCGTGCCGACGGCGTTGGTATCGAAGTCTTCAAACGGCATCTTGGCCGCAAGGTCATGCGAAGGTTGCGCGGCGGCATGAACGATGGCATCCGGCTTCACTGCGGCCAGCAGCTGCAAAACCGCTTCGCGGTTGCGAATATCCACTTCGTGGTGCACAAAACCGTGCAGATCGTGTTCCAGACGATGTTGATTCCAGCGGGTGTCGCCTTGCGGACCAAAAAAAACGGCTCGGCCATTGTTATCGGCGCCGTGAATGGTCCAGCCGAGGGATGCAAAGTAGCCGCATACCTCAGACCCAATCAATCCCGACGAACCGGTAACCAATAACCTGGGCATCGAACGACGCTCCTTATTCGACAGCGTCACCCATTGGGTACGCCATCATACTTCGACCGCATCGGCTTGAACGCTCTTTAACTCAAGTCGATTGTGGCAGGTTCTTACCGCCGCTCAGAATAGCCGTCATTCCGTAAGCCTGCCACCCCACAGGGTTCTGGACGATCACAGTCGCTTGACCGATAGTGCGACCATGGCTGTGCGGGTTCTGCATTTGGTTCATTGGCTCAATCGCGGTGGCATCGAAAGCTGGCTGCTCGATCTGATCCGGGCCACTGATCGAAGCGACGTGGCGATGGATATAGTTTGCCGCGGGCCGCATACCGGAGAACTGGTGCCGCTGTTCGAACAGGCCGGGGCCAGCGTTCATCTGCTTACGATGGGTTGGAATCCATCGAGCTTTGGCGGCCGCCTGAAGCAGTTGATTCGCGAACAGCAGTATGAGGTCTTGCACGTGCACGGCGGGTCTTTTGTGGGATACCCGTGCAAGATCGCGAAACAGGCGGGCGCCGCGGCCGTCTGCACGTTCCACAGCACGAAATTCATTATTGAAACGGGAAGCATTCCTTCCTTTCTAGCAAAGGCGCGAGAGTTCTACACGCGGCGCAGTTTTAAGCTCGCATGCCAGCAAAGCGATCGGATCGTCGCCGTCTCGCAGGCGGTGATGGATTCCGTGATTCAGATCGCCGGAGTCACGCCGGATAATCGCTTTAAGGTTTTACTGCTGGGAACTTCGATGTCGGCCAGTGTCGATCCGGCGGTGCGCGCGGCGGTAAGATCCGAGCTTGCAATGACTGCGTTCACTCCCGTCGCAATTCACGCGGGAACGATGCGAGATCCGAAGAACCACGCCGGGCTCCTGCGGATTGCCAACCTCATTCGCCGGCAGATTCCTGATTTTCGGTTGATTCTTGCCGGCGACGGCCCGCTTCGGCCAAAGATCGAATCTCAAATCTCAAATCTGAAACTGGAAAACACCGTCACACTGCTCGGCGTCCGATCGGATGTCGAGCGGCTGCTCGAAGCCAGCGACATCATGATTTTTCCCTCACTCTGGGAAGGTTTCGGAATCGCGGCGCTCGAAGCACAGATTAAGGGATTGCCGGTTGTAGGATCGGATATTCCCGCATTGCATGAATCAACGGCTCCGATGCAGCGCGATCTGTTGTTTCCCGTGCGGCAGGAGCAGCAGATGGCCGACGCGGCAGTGGCACTGCTGCGCGATCCGCAGCGCCGCCGAACGCTCGGAGAGGCCGTCTCTCAATACGCCGCTGAGCGCTTTTCGATCAAATCCAACGCCCAGCGGCACCTGGAGCTTTACCGATCGATTACCACTTCCGCTTCGTCGATCACGTCTTCATCCGCTTGAACATCGGCTCTGGAATCGATTTCAACGCCAGCATCACGTACTTCCAGAACGACGGCGTGTAGATCTCGTTCTTCCCGGCGGCAACGGACTCGTAGATATCCTTCGCCACGCGCTCCGGCGACGCAACGAGAAACACTCCGGGCTTGCCCCAGATCATGGCCGTATCCACGTAACCGGGCTTTACCGTCAGCACGGAAACGCCGACCTTGTGCATGCGCGAGCGAAGCCCCTGCAAAAACGCGGTTGTTCCCGCTTTGGCGGCGGCATACACGTAATTGCTCGGCCGGCCGCGATCTCCGGCGACCGATGAGATCACGCAGATAAACCCGCTGCGATGCTTCTCCAGCTCATTGGCGCCGAGCGTCAGCAGAGCGGCGAAGGATGTGAAATTCGTATCGATCGTCTGCTCAACCAATGCCAAATCGCGCTGCACCTGCTCCTGCAATGGAAGCGAGCCGTGCGCCAGCACCAGCCCTTGCAGGCTGCCGCCGGCTTTGGCGACGCAGTCATCGAAGAACGCCTGATACTTGGATTGATCCAGCGCATCGACGTAAACCGGCTGCGCCGCAACGCCGTAGCGCACGCGAAGATCGGTCGCCGATCGCTCCAGGTCATCCATGTCGCGCCCGGCCAGGAGCAGATTGTGACCATGAGCGGCAAACTCGCGCGCCAGCGCGCGCCCGATGCCCGATGAGGCGCCGACGAGCAGCACCCAGCTTGATGCTTTTCCGTTGGTGTTGGTTTCGGTCGTGTTCACGCCACACCTCCGATCCCCAGGCGCCGCGCCTGTGACGAGTTGAATCGGTTGGCGGGATCAAGCTTTGCTTTGATTTCGTTGAACCGTTTGAGATTGGGATACATCGCCTGGAACGTTTCGCGTTTCATGCACGCGTCTTTGGCCAGGTAGACCCGGCCGCCGTAGCGAAGCACGATGTCATCAAGTTCCCACAGCAGATTCGGCGTATACGCCGCGTTTTTGACGTCGAGCGCCAGCGTCAGCCCCGGAATCGGGAATGACAACAACCCGCCGCTGGCCGGGCCCATCGACTTCAGCACCGCCAGGAACGACGCCGAACCCGACGCGGAGATTTTTTCCATCAGCTCGCGCAGGCACTTGTCGCCGCCCTCTTTGGGGAAGACCGCCTGATATTGAAAGAACCCGTGGCGGCCATAGATGCGGCTCCAGTTTTCCACTGCATCCAGCGGATAGAAGAACTCGTCGTATTCGATCAGCTTGCGCCCATCTTCCTGCCCGCCGTAATAGCGGGAGTTGAAGATGCCGACCGTGGTCGACGTCAGCGCGAACGACGGAAGATTGAATGGCACGTTCCGCTTCGCCGGCGGCACGGGCGTTAATCGATTCGAAGCCGCGCCAGGCGTCAGCTCCGACGTCTTCGCATGATTGCCCCGAAGCAGCACGGAGCGGCCCAGCGATTGCTTCGTCGCCAGGCAGTCAATCCACGCGACGGAATATTGATAAGCCGAGTCACCCTCGGCAAATGCCTCGATCGTCTGATCGAGATTCACCGTCTTGTGCGTATCAACAACCACCCACGCCGATTCGACCGGCCGCAGGCGAATGCGGGCTTCCAGGATGATCCCGGTAAGCCCCATGCCGCCAATCGTCGCCCAGAACGCGTCAGCGTTTTCTTCGCGCGAACAGCGGATCACCTGGCCTGATGCAGTCAGCAAGTCGAACCGATCGACGAAATTGGCGATCGATCCATCGACGTGGTGATTCTTCCCGTGCACGTCGGCGGCAATCATTCCGCCAACGGTCACGTATTTCGTTCCCGGCGTCACCGCCGGGAAGAAGCCTTGCGGGAGAAAAATATCGATAATGTCGCGCAGCGACGCGCCGGCTTCGCAGTCGAGCGTGCCGGTCGCGGGATCGAACGCCCTGAAGCGATCGAGGCGCTCGTCCATGATGACGGCGTTGCCGTCATTGACGGCGCTGTCGCCGTAACTGCGACCCAGGCCGCGCGCCAGCACCGAGCCGCTTTCGCTGCTCAGGATTTGCGCAACCTCGTGCAGTTTCTCAGGTCGATAAACGCGGGATTGCCGGGGCGACGTTTTGCCCCAGCCCGAAAGTTCCATCACACGCGAATTAGGCATGCTCCCGGAATCTCCTACAGTTTCAGCCAGCGCGGCAGCGGCAGCCAGGCCGCGATGACAATGATCGCCGCCAGGAGGCCCGTGAGGATACTGACTCGATCGCGAATCGCGAATAGGATGGGGTCATCGTGCATCATTTTTCTGCGCGCGATGAACCAGACCCGCGTGATCCAGTAGAGCAGCAACGGGGCAATCAGCCAAAGTAACTCAGGATTGACATAAAGCGTTCGCACGAGCGGGGTGTCCAAATAGTTGCAAAACACCAGCACCGAAATATACCCGCTGGCCGGGCCGACGGTTTCGATGATGCGCAGATCGCTGACGTGGTAACCGCGGCCCTTGAGATCTTCGCCGCCGGCGTCGGCGACGACGATCAGCTCTGAATATCGCTTGATAAACGCAAGGCTTAGAAAGAAGAACATCGAAAACGCCAGCAGCCAGATCGTCAGCGGCACCTGCACCGCCGCCGCCCCGGCGATGATGCGAATCGTATAAAGCGACGCCAAAAGCAGCACGTCCACGAGCGCCTTGCGCTTCAGCCAGAATGAATACGCCGTGGTGGCGCAGAAGTAGCACGCCAGCAACGCCCCGAATCGCCACGGCAGCAGTGCCGCCAGCACAAAAGCTGCGACAAAGAGTGCCGCCGCCATCAGCAGGCCCGTGGGAATCGGGAGCAGAGCGGCCGCGAAAGCCCGGTTTTTTTTTCGCGGATGCTTTCGGTCGGCTGGGAGGTCCAGCAGATCGTTCATGACGTAAACGCCGCTCGCGCACAGGCTGACCGCCCAAAATGCCAGCAGCCCAGCATCGACTTTATATCTGTTGCCAATCTGATGCGCCAAAATCAGCGGCAGCAATACCAGCAGGTTCTTGAGCCATTGGTGCGGACGAATCGCTTTGAGTGCCGCTGGCCATTTCGATCCCGGTGCAAATCGCTGCGGCTGATGCTGATTCCGCAGCGCCCCAATGCTGCCAGCGTCGGCGACGATCACGTCATCAAAGAGATTCAGGTGCCCGGCGATCGCCGATGCCGTCTGCCGCGGTAACTGCGTCAGCAGAACCGCCTTTCGTCCCAGCCTCCGCTCGCGGCCTGCCGCTTCGATCGCTTCGGTCCGATAAGGGAGCGTGGTCACGTCGATCTGATATTGCTCGATCAGTATCGCCGCCGAATCCCGCCGAAACAGCGCCCGCAACGGCTTGCGCTTCAACATCTGCAGCCGGGCTTCCCAAACGAGATCGATCGGAAGCAGATCCGATTCCAGTTCGATGCAATAAGCCGGCGGCGCTTCAAGAGGTTGCGTCTGTTGCTCCGCCATGGACCGGTAATTCCGCCGTTGAACTATGCCGCATCTCGATCATAGATCGGCGTTTTTGGGCTGTCACTGCCGCCGGAACTGCTGGCTAATATCGCGGTGACGCCGGGACTGGCCGCGAAGGTGGCGGGGTGAGGTTTCGCCGGGGTGTTCGGACGTCGCATAAGCACAATTATTGATCCGGAACTCCGTGCTGCGCTGCGGGGTCGCATGATTTCGAATCCCGTAGATGTTGTGGCTCCCGGCCTTCCCCCAGCAGATAACCAGTGGGCGCCGTGAATCGGCTTACTGCGTGTTACAATGTCCCCTGTTGTTCCGTGCCGGTTTTGCCGGTCGCAACGACGGCCGCCGAGCATCATCCGGAATCCCTTGTCAGCATGGATGCAGCTACATGCACAGCGACGAGAAAACGACGATCACGACTCCGGCCGAGGCAGCTTGGGCCGCAGGACAGCACGACAGGGTTGTCGATTACCTCGCCTCACAGGCCGCTAAACATGCCGGCGTTTCCTTGGAGCCGAGGTGGTTCCTCCACCCTTACGTCGCGATCTGGAGCGTTCGGTCGAACGAAAGACCTGACCGGATCGGGTGGTGGGCGATCTCCGGCGATCTGCCAACCGATTACCTGACTTGCGCCAACGAGCAGGAAAATGCTGACGTGTTGCTGTCCTTCTCCAGGCGCTGGAAAGCGGCGGCTGAGCAGATGGCAACAGGCGTTCAACCGTCGGGGTATTGTATCGGGCCGCCGGGGCTTGAGAAGGAGTTGGCGCCATTACTCCTCACCCGCGCACAGTTACTTGAGGATTTTGCAAACGACATCAAAGCGGGCGTTGGTGGATCTTCTGATTAGTAGGAAGAATCTGTCGATGCGTTAAGGGAATTCGACGCGATCTTTCATTTCAGCGGCCGAAATGCAGCCTGCTCTTACGAAACTGCTCGGCGAACCGCTCATCCTCGACCGCTTGCTGGTCGACGGCTTCCCGGTTGTCATAGTAGTAAGCGAGTGCCGCGTGAATATCGGAGAGTGTCAGATGGGGGAAATGAGTGAGCACTTCATCGGGAGATTCCCCCGCCTGCGCATGAACGGCGATATCCCAAACCCGAACCCGCGTGCCGGCGACGCACGGCTTTCCGCCGCACACGCCAGGCGTGCTGGTGATGTGCTGCCTGGGTTGTGCAATCGGCGTCGTGCTCATGCCGCGATTGTATCGACTTTTGCCCCGCCCCGCATGCCCGATTTCCATCGCATTTCGTGCTGACGCTGATGCGACGGCTATAAGTCGGTGCTTTCCGGGGCAGCCCCTTCTCGGGATGAAAGTCTCGATGCGGCGAGTTCCACGTCCTTTTTTGCCGCTCGTCGCGCTAGTCGGGCCTTTTCGCGCTTCACGCGCGTCCACGCCTTTTGGCTCGCTTTCGTTGTCGGCTTTTCTGACGGTTTGCGCCCCGTGTCGCTCATGAGTTCATATGTTACCAATTTTCTGCGAAGTCAGCTGAAATTTAAACAGTTCAAACGGGTCGGGGGGTCAGGAGTCGTTTCATCAAATCGATTCCGGAACTCTTTGAATTGCCCAAATCGTGTGTGAACTCGCGTCCGGAGAAGCCGCGGCGGCGGGAGTACCCTTGCCGCGGCGTGTGGGGTCGCTGGGTCACCGCGCATGTTTGCAACGACAGGCGTCCCTGATTCAACACTCGTGCAGCACGGCATCTCCGGATGAAGCGCCCCGGCCGCGAGCGCACCACACGCCGCGGCAAGGGTACTCCCGCCGCCGCGGCTTCTCCGGGCGATCGATCCCGCGATATAATGCCGATACATTCAACGCCCTGACGAGGTCTCTTAAGCTATGACTTCACCACCCTCCACTTCCCGCTGCCCCGGCTGCGGCGGCATATTTCCTGACACGCATACGGACGGCCCGTCGCATACCTACATGGATGCGTCGCCGGGGTGCTGGGCGGCTTACAGCGGGGTGCTGGGCGGCTTACAGCGAGGTGCTGGCCAAGGAGTACGGCGAGTATCAGTATCCGGCGGTTCACCGCCTGACGGTGGATGCCCAGCAGCCCATGGCAAAAGTCCCGCGCGGTGACGCGCCGCGGATTTTGCTCAGGATCGAGGCGGAGAAACGACGAGTATTGAATGAAATACGCGGAGTTTCGACAACGAAGCGCCTGAGCAAAAGCCGCGACTCGACTGAGCGCTCGTCGAAGTCAAGCGACGCCCGCGCGACTTTTGCCACGGGCCGCTCCACGGCCCAGCATCCGGGAACGCCGTCGCGGCAATCGATTCAGTCGGTCGCCGTTCATTTGATCAGCCTGTACCTGGTTCTGGAACGCGGCGTGGAAGCCGGCAAGGCCACCCAGGCGATTCGCTCGGCCGTCGCCCAGAAAGACCGCCATGTCTGGCTCGACCCGCCGGCGTCTCTCGGCCCGCTGACCATCCCCGACGTCGCCCGCGCCACCAATCTCGCCGAGCACGAATCGCTCGTCACGGCGTGGGCCAAATCCGTCTGGAACGCCTGGGCCGGGCATCACGAAACGATCAGGGAGTGGGCGGGGAGCGAGGTGAAGAAGTGAGTGGTTGGTCGGAACGTCGGGCGTTGCTTTCCTAAATCTACTCCCGAACATTTTGGATTGCCCGAGCCGCTCAAATCGGCGGCAGAGCGGATTGCTGCTCTACGGTGGTTATACTGCGTGATTGACGTAACGGCCACGGAAGCCTTCGCTGCGGAGTTGATATGACGCAGGGATCGGAATGTCCAGATTGCGGTGGGCCAATCAAAATCGACCGAAATGGACATCTAGAGACCCAGAGGTGCGAGCGCTGCGGAGCCTTGAGTTACGCGACCGTCTATCCGGGCGAAGAACTCCCCAGCCCGCGTGATCTTGAACACGTCGTCGCTCGCGCGCATTGGCATCAAGGCGTAATGAGTCCTAAGGAAGCGATTCTTATTAGGAAACTCGTGCCGGAACTTGGTGTGATGCCGTTGCAGGAATTCATCGAGTCTGGCAGCCGGTCTCCGACGTTTGACTTGGGAACATTCATCCGGCCCAAGGCTCTCTTGCTGCGGGAGATGGCCGCAGAACATGGCCTTAGGGTGACGTTGGAGCCGGAAAAACGAATCGCTACCGGGGGGAGATAAGGGGACATTCCTGGGACATTCCTCAATAGCGAAATAGGAATGTCCCGAATGGCATTCACTTAAGCACCGTCCATAAGTATTGGCTTCCAAGTAATTAACGGTTCGCGCAAGTCGCGGCCTCCTGTCAGACTGGTGTTGCTGAACTCACCAACTCACAGGAGG
>Ga0182024_10004391_pt1 | contig 32532 bp, 35 predicted proteins | sample P32metaG_FD_120480 | JGI IMG/M metagenome (GOLD analysis project Ga0182024, IMG submission 120480) | Permafrost microbial communities from Stordalen Mire, Sweden - P3-2 metaG (Illumina Assembly) | ecosystem: Environmental > Terrestrial > Soil > Wetlands > Permafrost | place: Sweden: Stordalen...
CAGCGGATATGAAAAATCGCTCGACTGGGTAATGGGTCATCAACCGGTCATGCTGTTTGTCACCCTCGCCACGATCGGGTTTTCGGTCTATCTTTACGTGATCGTCCCCAAAGGATTTTTCCCGCAGCAGGATACCGGCCGAATGACCGGCCAGATCCGGTCCGATCAGCTCCTTCCAGGCCATGCAGAATCGCGTCGAGCAAGTCGTGAAAACGGTGCTACAAGATCCGGCGATCGAGGGCTTGAATGCGTACGTCGGCGGCGGGAACGGATATAGCACCGCGCGAATGTTCGTCCCGCTCAAGCCGCTGGCCGAACGCAAACTCAGCGCCGACGACGTGATTGCCCGGCTCCGGCCTAAACTGGCGCGCATTCCCGGCGCGACCCTGGTCCTTCAGTCCGTGCAGGATTTGCGCATCGGCGGGCGCGGAGGCGCCGCGCAATATCAATACACTTTGCAGAGCGACAACGTGGAGGATCTGAATCGTTGGGCGCCGCTGGTTCTGTCGAAACTGCGATCCATGCCGCAACTGGCCGATGTCGACAGCGACCAGCAGGACCGGGGGCTCGAAGCATCGCTCGACATCGATCGCGCCACCGCATCGAGGCTCGGGATATCGCCCGAGGTGATCGACAACACGCTGTACGACGCGTTCGGCCAGCGCGAAGTGTCCGTGATGTACACGCAAATGAACCAGTATTTCGTGGTGATGGAGGTCGAGCCCCGGTTCTGGATGAATCCCGATGGGCTGAGGTACCTGTACGTGCCCGGAAATAACGACGCCCAGGCTCCCTTGAGCGCCTTCACTCGTTATGTCCCAGACAACACGCGGCTTTCGGTGAACCATCAGGGACAATTCCCGTCGGTCACCTTTTCCTTCAATCTTCCGGTGGGAGTGTCTCTCAGCCAGGCCGTGCCGCTGATCCTGGAGGCCGAGCGCAGCATCAGCCTGCCGTCGAATATTACCAGCAGTTTCCAGGGGGCGGAGCAGGCCTATCAGGATTCACTGGCGAACGAGCCGATCCTTATTCTCGCCGCACTGATCTCGGTTTACATCGTCCTCGGTGTCCTCTATGAAAACCTGATTCACCCGGTCACGATTCTGTCTACGCTTCCTTCAGCCGGTGTCGGCGCGCTGCTCGCGCTCATGGCGACGCATAACGAGCTAAACGTGATCTCGCTGATCGGCATCATTCTGCTGATCGGCATTGTCAAGAAAAACGCGATTATGATGATCGATTTCGCGATCGAGGCGGAGCGCCGCGACGCGCTCAGTCCGGAAGCGGCGATCTTCCGCGCATGTCTGCTGCGCTTCCGGCCGATCACCATGACGACCATGGCAGCCCTGTTGGGAGGCTTGCCGCTGGCCCTCGGTCATGGCGAAGGAGCAGAGTTGCGGCGCCCGCTGGGAATCGCCATCGTCGGCGGCCTGATGTTTAGCCAGGTCCTTACGCTGTACACGACTCCGGTAGTCTACTTGTACCTGGACCGGCTGCGACTGGGGCTGGTGCGACTCCGGCGGTCGAGACCGCGTCCGGAGCTGATCGACGCCGAAAAAGGCGCTTAAAGCGCACGTATCATCGATTCGGCCGCCGAGTTTATTCCAGCGGTGCCCAGGAGTGGTCGGGGTCGAAGCGTGTTATCGGCAGCGGCGATTTGCCGGGAACCGCCCAGCGCGAGCTTCTTCTGATCGCCGTCCGGCGTTTGCTGCTGCAACTCGCGGGCCTTGGTGGCGGCGGCGTAAAACGGCCAGTACCGGGCGATCATCAGCGAGTCCCACTTGTCCGTGCCATGTCGCGTGATTCCTTGTGGCCGATAGGTGAACCATAACGGCGTGTCAAATTTGGGTCGCTCCGAGAATTGCGAAGGCCGCTCCTCGGGTAGGCCGACCTTCTTGCGAAGAACCTTCACGCGCGGATCTCCACGAAGCAGGGCGAATTCCGGAGAGTTGAGGGCCTGGCCTATCCGTCCTGCCTCTTTTTTATAAACCGACAAAGCACACAGAACGGAGTGAGAAATGATTGTTTACCGTCGAGGGCCTATTTGAAAAATCGATTTCCATCTCCGCGGCGGTTTAGGTCTCAAATTCATCTCAGTGTGCCCGTTCCAGCTTGCGTCACCACGAAAATCCCCCATTGTTGAAAACAAGCTTGAGGTGCCGACCCGCCCGTTCGTAATTGCAAAGAAAGCGATGAACGAACCCCCAGATGGCGCGAGACCCATGTAGTCGCCTAAGAATAGGGCTGGTCCCTGTACAACCGGCGCATTGAGTAAGTTGAATGACCCCGTTAAAGGCGTCTCTCGCCAACTGTTTCCCGCGTCAGATGACGTGATTCGCCAGTAATTTGTCCAAAGCGCGGTGACATCCTTTGTGTCCTTTCGGAAGTCAAAATAAGAGATCGAGACATTCCCGTTCGGAGCCACCGCAACCGCAGGATTGAAGGCCTGCACCGACGGGACTTGATTCAGTTCGACCGGCGCCGACCAAAAGCTGCCACCGTCTGCGGATTTAGAAAACGCAATTCCATCTCGCAAATTCCCGCTAAAGCTGGCATCGTTCCACGCAGTATAGATCGGGCCCGAATTGGGGTCGACAGCGGAGTAGGGGCAGCCGCCGTCGCGAACGGATTCTCCATTCTTCACATCCACAACGCCAATATCCGGCAAAGGGCTAACGATCGTTGGCAACGACCACGTAACCCCTTTATCGGAGGATCGTATCGCCGCGACGTAGGCAGACGATGTTGCGGTCAAGTCCACTGTGAGAGCAAATACATCCACGAGGGTTCCAGTCGGCAATGCAAGGATCTGGTTACAAGAGGTGGCCGAATTCGTCCCCGGATCATAAATAATGCTCGGAGCTTCCCATGTTGATCCACCATCAATCGTACGATCCAGCCACACCGGTTGGGAACACGCGACTTTCGTGCCAACGTATCGGTCCCAAACCACGTAGACATAATTAGCATCGCTTGGATCGGCGGTAATCGAATCCTTATCGTTGATTGCGCCGCCGAAGTCTAACTTCAAGATAACTGGAACGGGCCACGACAAGCCGCCATCGGATGAATGGCTCACCATGATTGCCGTACCGGCGTTTGATTCGCTCAATGCCAACACCGACTGATAAACAATTCCATCCGGCGCAGTGGTCACCCACGGATCGCTGGCGCGATCCCAATTACCCCCGGGTGCACGTGGAGAAACTCGCGGAGCTGGACGTCCATGTAGCGCCCGCGTCGCTAGAAATCGCCGCCAAATACGCCGCTCGCACCCCCGTTGGACCACCGGTCCTGCTGCCAGACCCCTACCAGATGATTTGGATTCGTTGGATCAACGGCCACAAACGGCTCCACTGCCGAATTGTAAAGGTTCAAACCGTTTTGCTGACCATTACATCCCGGATCGAACGGACTCTCCTTCGAAACGGTCGTTATAGGTGGTTCGCGCATACACGGTGTCGGTCCGTCGCATGTAGCCGAGTCGGCTGAGAAAAGGGCACTCGGGACCAGCCGCCATTAAGAAAACAAACCTTACAGCATTCATTCGTCCCCCTCTTGCTACTGAACCGATAGCAGATCCGTGACCGGATCGCCCCTGTATCGACGGGTGAGACGTTGAGTCGCACCAGCCGGCCGGTCCCGGCCGTCTTCCTCGGGCTGTGCCACGGCGGCATTGGGGGCGACCATCAGAGCGATTACAAACGAGGAGGGCCAGACGTACTCATGTTTTTCTTCTTCAGCAGGATGCCCAATCGCTCACAAAAGCCTACGCACGACTCAATCCGGTACGCCATAGCGTCCAACCGTGATTTTGGACACCCATTGGATGGTATTTTACCCGACGGCTAAGCGCTGGAGTCGTTGGCGTTCACCTATCCTCGACTCCATTGCCACGACTGCCGAGAATTGCCACGCAATCACCGATGGCCGCCGGGGCGCGGCCCGCCTCGGAGGATGAAAATAGGTTCGCGGATGAGCATGGTTCGCGCCTGTATTGGTGGTGAGACCCCGCCTGGTGGAGGGCAAGACGTCGAAAAGACGGTTTCCCTGGCGCCTGGGCAGGATCTGGCGTGCGATATTTCCGTGGCCGCGGCGGGTCAAATTTCCGGAAAAATCACCGACGAGCACCGACAGCCACTCGAGGGTATCCGCGTCAGGCTTATCTCGGCGGTTTACGCGTTTGGCGTCCCGGGGGTACATCGAGGCTGATTCGCGAACACGGACGCGCACGGCGAGTACACGATTACGCGCGTCGAGCCTGGGCGCGCCCATTTCGTCTTTCCCAATAGAGTGGTCCAGCGCAGAGTGACCGCCAAGCTCCCGCCGAATCCGGAGGACCGCAAACCGATTCTAATGCCAGCATACTACCCCGGTGCCGATACCATCGAAAGCGCCACGGGCTTAATCCTTGCGCCGGGCGAGAAGCGCGAGTTCATTGACATCTCGATGAGGACCGCGCCGTCCCGCTGCCTGGGGGGGCGGTTCGACCGCACGAGTGCGGTCCGTTTCGAAATTCAAGAGGCCCAACCGGTGATCTGGCGCGACGTGAGCCCGAGGTTTCCTGCTTCTGAGGGAGGGGTTAATGGCCTCCGTGTTGTGGCGTCGATGCCACCACGCGGCAACTTGGCGGCTTCAGAGGGTGGGATTCGGATATGTGACCTCCATTCTGGCGACTATGTATTGAGGGCATACTCGACCGGCTCCGCTTCGGGCGATCTCGGGAAGGAGAGCACGCCCGCTTCGAGAGACATCGTGAACGAGCCCGTCACGATTGCAGAGCGAGATGTGAGCGCGATCATAGTGAGCCCGCGGCTGCCACCAAGCTTGGACGTGGACGTGGTCTGGGACGGCAAGCCTCCGGAGAATTCGGGTTCGGTGCGCCTAGCGGTTGAGATCACGTCGTTGGCCGCGGAGTTATGGGACGCGACCTTCTCATCCGCCACGGTGCCGAATCATTTCTCTATGCCCGCGAGGAACGATGACTATTTCGTTGCTGTTCGGGGCATTCCCGACGGCGCATACCTCAAAGATGTCAGTTACCGGGGGCGCAGTTGTTTAAACGGAATCATTCACCCCGACGCGGCCACTGCCGGAGGATTGCAAGTCATTCTCGCTCGCGATGCAGCGCGTATCGCTATCAGCAGCGGATGACGACGGCAACGCAGTGCCGGATGCGAGGGTCGTCATCGTACTTGCCAATGCCAGCTCCGAAGCCACCATCGGTACCGCCATGATTAGCGGAGTGACGGACTCGTTTGGAAACTGGTCGTCCCCATAGACGCGCCGGGGAAATATTACGCCATTGCCACCAGGATGCTCGTGAATAACAGCGTGGAGACGATCCGCAAATTGTGCGTGTGCGGGCCACTGCTGAAGCTATCGATGTGGACCCTGGCGCGAAATTGCAAGTGACTCGCATAATAACGGGAATCCGCTGACCATCGCGCAGCGCGGATCGCGAAAACAGTTACGACTGCCGATAACACCACTTGACGGACTATTGCGCGGGAATCGTTACCGATCCCAAGCCGTGCAGTCCGCGGTCGAAAACCATCACCCGGATCTTCTCGATCCCTTCGTAATCCGTCGTGTCCTCCGGAATGACGATCCCTTTTTCGAATCGCTTCTGCGTAAGGTCGATGTCTACGTTAGCCGCCCCCGACGCTTTTTTCAGAAAACCGTTGCTGTAGAAAGCCAGCATCACGCCGACGCGGCCCTGATATTTTTCGCCGCGCCGATCGAGGAAAATGTCCGCTGGATCGATGCGGATGTTCAGATGAATCGTCTTTCTTTCAGGGACGCGCGAAACGCCCACCTCCAAGAGAATTTCGGTGGCCTCCAACGGGCTGCGGCGCTCGGCTTTGAAAACGGCATCTTCGAGCATATCGGTGTCGGGTTCCGCGACGTCCGAGAAATATCCTTCGCGGGTCAAAAGACGGACTCCCTTTCGCGTGGCATCGACGCGGATCTTGTGCTCTTTGCGATTTTTTTCACGGATCGGCGAATAGTAGGCAACCCGGTAACGGCCGCGACTGTCGGCTATCGAGTCCGCCAGAGTGCGGTCGACGTTGTCGCTCGGATACCAGCGTCCGCCGGTGAGCGCGGAAAACATCTGGAGTGTCGGGCGGGATTCGCTGATCTGGTCCGCTCCGGCGCCCTGCGCCGATTCCTGCACGGTGTACAACGCGATCTGCGAATGCGCCACGGCCGCGCTGAACTTCGTACCTGCGGCGTGAAATCGATCCACTCGCCGTTCAGCAGCCACGTGAAGAGCGGAATCCCGTGCGTCACCCAAATCAGATTTTTTCGGCGCGCGATGGAAGCCATCTGCGTGCCGAGAGCGTTCAGCGCCAGGAATGTCGCGTTGGCGCGCAGAACCGGGTCTTGCACATCGATATCCCGGAATTCCGGAAGCTTTCGAACCGCGTCGTCCAGCTTGGCGGTCAGCTCCTTGGCCGATGGAGCGGGCGCGGCGCGCAGGTCGGCGTCGGTGGCAGGCAGAGGATGCACCGGAAACAGATCGCCATGGTTCGTCAGAAAGTAAATGTAAACACGATCGACCGATTCCATGCTCTGCAACCCCGTGGTGATGCCTAGCCACGCGGCCGCCGCGATCAGCATTCGTTGGTTCCAGCGATCTAAAAGGATGAGCGTGGGAGCGGGCGCGGGGCGATTGACGAACTCGCCTGGCGCCGCCATCGCGAGCGGCCGGTTGTTTCCGGCGAATCGAAAAAACACTACGGGCCGCAATTTGCCGTCTTCGCGAACCTGAATCTCGGCTTCATGAAGGTCGGTGACCGGATCGCCCGCCGCGCTGATGGCGGCCACCTCAAGACTCACCAGTCTTTGCGGACTTTCCAATTCGGCGGCGCACACCAGCGCACACGACGAGCACGCGAGAGCGATCGAAAACGCCAAGGGGCGGGGCATGTACAGATCATATATTCCGAATTACATACTCCCTATACCATGGAACCGGGATTTTGCGGGAGGTATTCATGGTATCTGAAGTCCGCCGTGTTCTACTGCCGCAACATACCCGATGCACGGTATTTCGAAAAAGACCTGCGTTGCTTACACTGAACTCACTTACAATCCCCGTTACGCCGGCGGCCGCTCCCGCTTCTCACCCGAAACAAGCGCCCGCCTTTCTTGTCCCGCGAACGCAGATTTCTATAGCGGACTAGTCTAGTTGGGATGGGTTTGGGGCGAATACCAGGGCAGGGGAAGTAAGCGTGGAAGGCCAGAATCGCTGTGGTATCCGTTCGAATGCTGTGTGGGATCGCTCTGCAGTCCTATTCTTCGTTCAATTATTGAGGGCGCAGTCGCTGCCAGCAACCTCCGACACGCCGACTTTTCGGGTGACGACGCGCCTCGTGTTTCTGGACGTGACTGTACTTGATCGCAAGGGGCGGCCCGTAGTAAGGGGCTTAACGAAGGATGATTTCACTATCACGGAAAAAAAGAAGCAGCAGCCCATCTTTTGTTTCGAGGCTCCAGAATTGCACGACGGCGCAGGCCGCCCAACTGGCTGCGCCGGCCGAGCTTCTGGTAGTGGGAAACCGGTCGCTCGAAATGGTCCAAAGTTATACGCGGAGCAGGGAAGACCTGCTCTTTGGGTTAGATCATATACCGGCCGCGCTGCCTTTGAAAGTGAACTGATCCTCTTTCGACGAGCGGTTCAGTCAGTCCATCGACGCATTGCAGCAGATCGCGCTGTAGAACAAGGGTGTACCGGGCCGAAAGAATATAGTGTGGGTGGGCAATGGCGGACCGAGCCTAGTTACGGAGTCTCTGACCGGCTCGATCGTTGACGAGCTGAATCAGTATGTGAATGACACAACCAACATGCTGGTGGATGCGAGGATGTCCTTGTTTGTGATCTATCCCGGGCTTCGGGAAAACGGCGGGTTTGCTGGACTGAGCGTGTCCTCCGCGGATGCCAACATCGGCGAGGACGATCCCTTCGCAGGGGATATCAACTTCGGGGTATTCCTGAATGAGACCGGAGGCAATCTCTTCTACAATCGTAACGACATCGCCAATGAGATCAAACGATCGCAGGAGCTAGGGTCGGAGTATTACACATTGACCTACGAGCCGCATGTGGATTCCGCGGACGGTAGATTCCGCCGCGTTCGCGTGACTCTCCGCGATTTGTCGCTGCGCGCTTTTACGAAGGCCGGCTACTTTGCGCCGAACCAGACCGCGACGGTCCATCCCAGGAAGCAGCGACTGGTAGATCTCTCCGAGGCGGCTCGTGCATCGATACCGTTTCCGGCGCTGGGGCTGACGTACGATGGCTGGTGCGGCATCCGGACTCGGGAGGGGTCGAGTTTCGTGTGACGCTGAAGTCCGGAAATATTGCCTGGCAACCGGTGGACGACGGAAGGAGCACGGCGAATTTGATGCTGGCGGCAGCGAGCCTCAATGAGGATAGGGCGGTTCTGGCCGGTAAGGTGGAGACCGTGGAGCTAGCGGCGGCTACCCACGACCTCGCGCGATTACCAGATACAGTGGCGAAAGTGCCTGTTAGACTGCGGGTTCCGCCCAAGACACGGACCGTGCGCGTGGTAGTCCAGACTGCGGAGAATGATAGGATCGGCGCGGTGGAAATCGACAGCAAGACATTGAACTCGGCCCCACAGGCGCCCACGCCGGAAAAGTTGATCTCGCGTCCCCCGAAACAATGAATGCCCGCTCAGTCCGCGGGGACTGGTCAGGATGCCGTGGCAGAATCGCTGTTACGGTCCGCAGGGTGTCAGATAAGCTGAAACCATCACGGAGCGCGCAAGCGGAGAGAGTTGGTCGAGCGTCGGGAGATGCAGTCAAGTGGAAGGCGTACGGGAGTAGACAATACAGATAATGAGCCATGACGGTAAGTAAAAGGCTGAGCCGTCTGCCCGGGACGTGGCTCTGCCGACTATAGTTATACGAGGCCTGAGTCGGCAAGGAGCTAATGAAACGGCGCGAATTCAGCTTGATATTGATGGGTGTGGTCCTGACCGTGGCAGTGATCGGCGTGATCGCACCACGACCGAGCGTGCAGGGTCAGGTGCCAACATCCCCGCCCGGTCTTGATAAGATCCAACATTTTGTTTTCATCATGCAGGAGAACCGGAGCTTCGATCATTATTTCGGAACATATCCTGGTGCGGAAGGGATTCCGTCGGGAGTATGCTTGCCGATTCCAGGTGCCGCGTGCGAGAGTCCGTATCACAGTTCGGCGCTGGTTAATGCTGGCGGGGGACATTTCAATGAGGATGCGATCGCGGACATCGACGGCGGCCTTATGGACGGGTTCGCGTCGGATTCGCCGGGCGACTCGATGAGCTGGCACGATTTTCACGAAATTCCGAATTACTGGAGCTACGCGCAGTTGTATGTCTTGCAGGACCGGTTGTTCGAATCCGTGCAGTCCTATAGTTTGCCCGCGCATTTGTACATGCTGGCCGCTCAAAGCGGAGGCTACCTTGGAGGCAATTTCGGATACCTGCCGATTCCCCAGAGTTATTCGTTTCCGGAGATCACGGAATTGCTGACCAGCGGCCAGATCGACTGGCGGTACTACGTGAATCGGGGAGATACGCCGGGCGCTGCGGATAACGATGATGGCGCTAACGTGGATGCAGATGAGAAGACGTATACGTTCTGGAACCCGCTGCCCGCGTTTCCGGCGGTGGCGACAGATCCCACGCAGTTTGGGCGCCTTACCAACGCAGCGCAGTTCCTCGCGGATGCGCAGAATGGGACCCTGCCACAGGTGAGCTGGGTGATTCCGAATCTGGACCAGAGCGAGCATCCGCCCGCGGCGATCGTGAACGGCATGAGTTACGTCACCACGCTGGTCAACGCTGTGATGCAGGGCCCCGAGTGGTCCACGGCGGCGATTTTCGTGGCGTGGGACGATTGGGGCGGCTTTTACGATCACGTTCCGCCACCGGTTTACGGGCAGGCCGGCTTAGGGATTCGCGTGGGGGGGATTGGTCATCAGCCCATACGCACGGCAAGGGTATATCGATCACAAAACCTATTCGTTCGAATCGTACCTCCGGCTGGTGGAGGAGCGCTTCGGAGTCAGTGCGCTGAATGCGCGCGACAACAATGCCAACGACATGACCGATGCATTCGATTTCACGCAATCTCCGCGGGCGCCGGTGATTCTTGATCCGAACGGATCGGCATATCCTCCTTCGCCGCAATCGATCGAAACGATGCCGGGAACGCTGGCGGCCGTGAATGCGGCATACGGCACGTATTCACTGGCTCCGAATGCGCTGGGCTCTGCGTATGTGTTACAGCCGGTGAGCTCGGCGGCGACGCTGACGGTGACAGACAGCATGGCCGTGGCGCGAAACGCTCAGGTATATGCGACGTTCGGTAACTTGATGAATTTCATAGTGCCGGACGGCACTGCCCCGGGCCTGGTGACGGGCGGTGCTGCTGGGACGGCTTTGATCGGCGCCATCGCGCCGGGCTTGTTCACCGCAAATCAGACCGGTCAAGGCCCCGCAGCGGCGGAGGTAATTTACACACATCCGGATGGATCGACCCGCGTGGTCTTGACGTTTTCCTGCGATTCGCCTGGCAATTGCACGAACACGCCGATCTCGTTCGGCGATGGATCGAATGCGCTGACTCTCGTGTTGTACGGGACTGGAATCCGCGGCGCGAGCTCGATGAGCAATGTCCAGGTCAATATCGCGAACTTGAATCTTCCCGTGTCATTCGCGGGCGCGCAACCGACTATCTCGGGCCTCGATCAGGTGAATGTGTCGCTGCCGCAATCGCTTCAAGGGCGAGGCCAGGTTGTGGTGACGGTAACCGTGGACGGTCAGGCGACCAACATGGTGCAGGTGGCGTTTCAATGAAGACCATGCCACGTTCCCAGAGATTCGTTGACCACCGAACATCGGACGTAGCAGAACTGCGGTTCGTTCGGACATGAGTGCACAAGTGCTCAGGTACTTATTCACGGCGCCGTCAATCCGGATAAGCCGTGTAACGCCCATCTCTACTCGGCCCTAACTATACGATTCCGGTGGAGGGCGGGGTCAATCGCAGCCGCCATCTTCGGTAGGTCCAGTCCACCGTCGAGAAAATTATTCACCTTCTCGGCGGTCGCGAGTGGATCAGAAATCGCAGTGCTGTACTCGATTATCAAAAGTCGCGTGTCCGGGCGCCGTTCGACCATAGCGTGCACGCGGTCCAGGGTTTTCATGTATTCATCTTTCAGCATCCGCCGGCGATCCGGCATTGCTGCCAGGGGATGATTACGGCGTAACAGCATGCGCTCCTGCGAATCGAGTACCTCATCGAGATCCCGCTCGATGAGAATCACTCGGCACGCCAGTCCCGGCGGCAAAGCGAGCAGCAGTGGCGCGATGATTTTGATAACTTTCCCCTTCCCCTCGCGCAGCCAGGTCGAATCTCTAAGTAGATGCTTGACCGGTTCGAATTCGAAATAACCGCGCGGATTGTCATCATCCGGTTCGCGTGATCCGTCCAAGAGAACACACATGCCACCTGCAGCCAGCATTTGCATTAGCATCGATGTGCCCGATCGCGGCAATCCGGTGACTACGATGAGCGACTCTTTAATCGGCGGCATGTCCGTTATATAGGCCGCGAAGGTTGTATCGGTGGCGTGGGTAAGAACGGGTGCGCTTTCTAGTATTTCCGACCCACGCGGGCCCACGGGACGGATCTTCTCGTAACTCATTTGGCGTGCCAGGCGACGGTGCTCGCGCGCGGACCTGATGTCGCCCAGGTGCTTCTCAAGCAACACTGCGAGTCGGAGGTGCGCTTCCGGAAAATTCGGGTTGAAGGAAATAGCGGCGCGGAACGCCTCTGCGGCCCGCTCATATTCCTTTGTGCCGGCTAAAGCGACCCCAAGCAGAAAATGAGCCAGGGGATAGCGGTGAATTCTCTGCAGTGCATCGAGAGCCGAGTGCACTGCAACGCCGAATTTCCTCCGCCGCAGCGCGATTCGGCACAAGCCGACAAGCGCGTGCGCGTTATCGGGATCAATCGCCAGGGTCTCTTCGTAGACCTGCTGCGCGTCGCGCCAGCGGCGCAGACGCAGATAAAGATCGGCGGTCTGCAGAAGCAGGGCCGGCGGCAGCAGTTGCCCTTGCGTCATCCGTTCTAGCGCGGCCAGCGCTTCGGGATAGCGCTTCTCCCCCATCAACAACTGCGCTTTCAGGTAATCGACGATTTGCGGTTGATAGCGCGTTAGATTTCGCCAGCGTGCAAGTTCGCGTCGCTCGTCGTCGCTGAGCGAATCGGCGGCCGCTATCGCTTCGACGTTCATCGTCGCCTCTTCAAAAAGCGCACGGCGGCGGCCATCGAGATCGTCGACGATGCGCCGCATTTCGTCGTGCATTCCCAGCGCCTGGCAGGAGACGAACAGCCGCACGGCGAAGCGCTGCTCATCGGGATCGGCTGCATGAAGCTCGCTGAAAATCTCCCGCGCCTCGATGTGCCTGTCGTCGTCCTGGTAAGCTTCACCCAGGTTATAGCGCAGCTCGCGAATGGTCTTCTTCACTGCGATTTCGCGATTCGTATCCAGCCGTTCGATATAACCGAGCGCGATCATCTGTTCGAGCGCTGCGTGCGTCGCCAGCGGATCCAGCCGCGTATTCGGTGGATGGCGTCCGTCCGCGCCGGGAACTTCTTCCCAGCTCGGAAGGAACGCGATCTGCGGCGTTTCGACGAACGCCTGTGAAAGCACCTTGCCGTCCATATCGTCACCCGTCGGGAGTCCATACAGCGTCAAGATCGTCGGCACGACATCCAGCAGGGATGCCCCATGCACCAATTCTTTTTTCTTTATTCCTGGCCCGCTGAGGGCGAGAATACCGAAATCCCGGTGCTCGATCGTCGGCCCGGCGGGCATGTCGGGAATCGATGCGGGACGCAGGTGATCAGGATGGAAGCCATGATCCGACAGAAGAACGACAGTCGTGTCCTCGCGCGCTTTTTCCAGCAAAGCCCCCAGCATCTGATCGTGGAACTGGTAGGCCATCGAGACCACGTTGTGATATATCTCGAAATCGCGTTCCGCGATCCAGGATTGCCGCGGCGGATGGTATTTCATGAACCCGTGGCAGAAGTGATCGATCGCGTCATAGTACACCGCGAAAAAATCCCATGGCTGGTTTTCGACCAGCCACATCGCCGCGGATTGCACGCTCATGCATTCCGCAAGCGTCCGCAGAAACGCGGCTAGGCGCTTGTCGTGATCCTGGTCAATCTCTTTGGCAAACGGAATAAACGGCTCTACCATTCCCGGGACAAGAACGTCGGGATGCACTCGCAGATCGGCCAAGGTCCTCGCCAATTCCGGCGGATGAACCGTATTCGCTGCGAGCGGCCAGCCCTGGTTGAGCGGGCCGCCGGCGCGGTGGTAGTGATCGGAAACCATCACCCCGTTGATGGGCTCGGCCGGATGGCTGGGCCACCAGCCGATCACGACGCTGCGCAGATCGCGCTGATTGAGAACGTTCCACAGCGCTTTCGATTTTCGCGAGAGGTTGGTTACCGGCTGCACGCCGCGTCCATCCGGAGTTGGTTCGGAGAAGCCGTGAATGCCATGTTTGAACGGTCGCTTGCCAGTGGCGATAGAAGTCCACAGCATGGGCGAGAGCGGCGGATGCAGCGTGGCGATTTGCCCGGAGACGCCGTTCTCGACCAAACGACGGACGTGAGGCATCTTGCCGGCCGCCATCAGAGGATGGATCACCTTCCAGTCGGCCGCGTCCCACCCCACCAGGAGAACTTTACGCGGGGCCATGAAAACGTCACTTTGCGGGAGAGACAAACTTCTCGATGACAAAAACGAAGTGCTGTTGAGGACGCGTCCCGGGTCGCGCCGGCATCGGGAAATTCATCTGTCTTACCGCCTCGACCGCCGCCTGACTATTCGGATCGGACGGTTGTAGCGAGTGCGCCTCTACGATCTGGCCCGAGGATGTAACCAGTCCGAACACACAGACTGGCTGGGCCGTCGCGCCCCCCGGATACGGGCCGCTTTCGGCAAATTGTGAGATTTTTTGCGCGCCCGCCATCGCCGTTGCCGATCCGCGCGCCTTCATTTCCTCGGTGGGGACAAACAGGCGGGCATCCGCGGCGGGAAGCTCCGCCAAGCTGTCAACGGAGATCACCGATACCGTTTGGCCCCCTTCGGTCACGGTCACTTTGCGGGGCAACACGTGATCACCAAGCCGCGCGGCGTTCGAGTAATCGTAAGCGTAATAGCGGCCGGGCACTTGCGAATGCACCTGGAGCAACCCCGATTGTGGATCGACACACTCCTCGGTTTCTTCCCAGCGCCGCCCTGACGGCGCGGCCTCGGCTTTTCCGGGACTGAAGAGCAGAACGCAGGTAACGGAAGTGCCGTTGAAGCTGGCTTCTGAGGTTCGGATAGACATACGTTCCAGGTTCTGCGAAGCCGGAATCGGGTCGAACAGCGCGGCACGGCCCTCCTGCAGGCGGAGAGGAATGGTGCTCGACGTCCCTGCGCCGTAAAACATTCCATTCGAGGAGATCTGCGTGGTCGCGTATCCGGCCGCGGCTTTCGCCGTCCAGCGAAGTCCCTGTTGGGGATCGAACAGGTCCTCCATTTCCCAGGCACCGTCATAGTCCGTCTGGCCCCCGGATGTTACCGTAAAGCTAACCTTAAGATCGTAACCCTGCGCCGCCCGGCCCAGCGAGTAACTATTTCGCGCGCGCTCCAGAAGGCGAAGAGCAGCGTCCCGGCTCGCCGGACTATCGGCAGTCTGAATTTGACCGGTGATCATTTCGAGAGGATCGCCGGGTATGGGTGCTGTTTTCGGTGCGCTTTGGCCAAAAGTTGCGACCGTCGCGATGGACCACAACGTTACCTTCCAGACCATTGAATAAGCCCTCCCTATGGTGGCGCAAATCGCAGCTTGGGCTGGTAGGTCTTTCCGTGTGGAGGTCGAAAGGATCCACCCCCGCCGCCGCCCGATCCGCCTCCGGATCCCCCGCCCGATCCGAAGCCTGATCCAAACCCCGACCCTGGCGAGCCGTAGCCTGATCCTCCGCCGACCGATCCGCCATAACTGCTGCATACCCCGTTCGAACCACCCCGCAGCGGAAACAGAGCAGTCATTTGCGTTTGCATACCGCCGATCAGAGCCCTGATGGGAAGCACTCCGGGGCGGAGGCCGCAGGGAATGGTCAGGTTGATTTGATAGAGACCGGCGCTGGACAAACCCACGAAAGTCGGCATCACCCGGACGTTGCCGATGTACAGATTCAAGTCATTGTTAATTGGCGCCGCGCCGGAGTATACCGCCCCCGCCGGGACTGCGGGAGTGGTCGGCCCGAACCCGACGCCAAAAAGCTCCACGGTGTCACCCATCTGCGCGGCTACCGTGGGGTAGCCGAGCGAATTTCCGGTGGGACCGAGAAGATCGTAGCTTCCTCCACCGTAAGCGCCGGAGCCGTTCCTGAGAATGATACCGGCCACATATTTCTTCCCAACCAGGTTGAACGACGGGGCAAACTGAGCCAAGCTAACGCTCGAGCTTGCCGTACCCTGGGCCGTGGTAACGACCACGGATACAGTGCCAGTCATCGAGTCATCCGGAGCTTGCAGGTTGATCAGGGTGGGGCTGGCATACATGAGATAGGCCGGTTTACCATTGATGGTCACGCTGGTACCGCCCAGCGAAGTGGGAAAGTCGCCGTTCCAGGTGGCCTCGCTGGCGGCGAGGTTGTTGCCGTAGATCGAGATCCATTCGCCCGGCTGAATGATGTTTACGCTGCTATCGAGCGGCACGACTCCGCCGGCCGAAATCGACGGGGCCTGCGATTGGCTCGCCGCGGGTGTTGTCGCGCCGGCGGCCTTGAGAAACATTTCACCGGAATCCGGCGCAGCCATGGCTAATGTCACGCCGGGCATGTTTCTTGAACTCGCGCGGCGTTGTCTCGCGCTGAGGACGCTGGCGATGGCCATCGGCGCCGCCGTCATATCGGCGATGCCGCTGCCGATCATTGCCGCTGAGGCGCTCGTCACCATCGCCATAGCGGATCCAGTTACAGCCGCGTAGATCTGCCAGTTTCCGGCACTACGTTTCAGCGCGTCTCTCAGAGACGATGAGCGAAGGGTGGCGAAGTAAGCCTCCAAACGATGGTCCAGGTCGAATTTTCGCGCAGTGCCCATGATCAAACGACGCCGAGATACCGATTGGGTCTGGTCGAACCGGGCCTTGGGAAAAGTATCATCGGCGCCCTCCTTATTGACCCGCCTAGAGTGTATTCCTTTCAAATCCGGGCGAGAATACTTTGGAACTGGTATTTTCGACCATGCGCCTCCGGTACTTACCGTCGTCGGCAGAGCCTAAGCGGAATTGCTTCAGCAACGGGTCGTTGGTGGGATGTTGACATGGAAATGCTAGCAGACAGTTTCGTCAGCGTCCCGTTTAAGCCCGCTCGATCAGAATTTTGCGCTGGAGAGATCCCAGGAGAACAACTCCTGCAGCGTCTCGGTTTGGCGGCGAATCGAGTCGCCGCGATCCTGGTGCGATCACACTTCGACGCGGCCGGATGCGGTGCTCGGTCAGCCCACGCTGATGTCCCGGGACGAATATGGAACTTACTGGTTCGAATGGCCCGAGCGCCTCCCCACGCAAATACGGTTTTCCAACTTTCTCTCCGATGCGGAAATCATTGATTCTACGTGTGGAACTCGAATGCGTGACGTCCAGCTTGGGAAATTATACGTCCAATGTAAATAAAGCACATATGCGTTCAAGGCATTGATACGAGGCTAAACAACTCACGAATTCTTCGAGGTCCTGAGGATTCCAACAAAGCCGAACACTAAATCCGGGATGATTCCGAACGGCATTCCGGGATGATCCCTGATCCTTGAATGCGGGTGCAATGGAAAGCGATCGGCCCAGAGCTGCCGAGAAGGTGCAAGCCTAATGCGAACGATGCTTTGAATTTCCTGCGTCTGCCAGAAATCTGTCATTGTCGGTTCAGTGGGGCGACGAACGTAGGTGAATCGGCGTTAGCCGCACAAGCGGCAGATAGGATTTTCATCATGGGAACGACCTCAAATAAATCCGAAGCGGATCCTCTGTCCTCGAAGCCAGCAAACGCTAAAGCCCCTGACATAGCCGCCGCGTCGGTTCCCGACACGCTTGCGGCGTTCCACGTGAACCCGGAAACCGGCCTTACGCGCGCGGAGGTAGACGTCCGCCGAAAGGAGCACGGCTACAACGAAGTGGCCGAAAAAAAACGACACCCGGTCCTCAAATTCCTCCAGAAGTTCTGGGGAATCTCAGCGTGGATGCTCGAACTGATCATGGTCCTGTCCGCCGTGCTCGGGCATTACTCCGACCTCGCTGTGGTAGGCGGGCTGCTGGTTGTCAACGCCATATTGAGCTTCATGCAGGAGCACCGGGCCGCCGGTGTCGTCGAGGCGCTGCGGAAACGGTTGCAGGTCAGCGCGCGCGTCCGGCGCGATTCGAGCTGGCAGGTCATTCCTGCCAGAGAGCTGGTCCCCGGCGACATTGTTCGGGTGCGAACCGGCGACATCATTCCGGCAGACGTGAAACTCCTCACGGGAGCGCTGAGCGTGGACCAGTCGGTGCTCACCGGAGAATCGAAAGACGCGGACAAGGCGCCGGGCGAAGTGCTTTCGTCGGGGTCTGTCGCCCGGCGGGGCGAAGGCAACGGCGTGGTGATGCTGACCGGGGCGAAGACCTACTTTGGCCGCACCACTGAACTTGTGCAGGAGGCTCGCCCGAAACTTCACATCGAAGCGGTCGTGGCCAAGGTCGTCCGCTGGCTTTTCGTCATTGTCGGCGCGCTGCTAGGCGTGGTGGTCGTGCTGTCGCTGATCCGTGGCGCACCGCTCATCGAAATGATCCCGCTTATGCTTGTCCTGCTAATGAGCGCGGTACCGGTTGCTCTTCCCGTCATGTTCACCGTCAGCATGGCTCTCGGGTCGAAGGAGCTGGCCAAGCGGGGCGTTCTGGTAACCCGCCTGAGCGCGGCTGAGGACGCGGCGACAATGGACGTGCTCTGCGTGGACAAAACGGGCACAATCACAATGAACCAACTTGCGGTTACAGACGTGAGCCCGCTGGCGCAAGCCAAAGAAGCCGATGTGTTGTTCGCCGGCGCGCTCGCATCGCAGGAAGCCAACCAGGACCCGATTGACCTGGCATTCCTCGCCGCAGCGAAAGTGCATCACGTATTCGACGGCATTCCCGCCGTCACACCCGTGTCCTTCGCGCCTTTTGATGCGAAAAGCCGGCGGACGGAAGCTGTGGTCGAACAAAACGGACAACGGCTGCGCGTGATGAAAGGCGCCGTGCGCACCGTCGCCGAGGCCTGCGGACTCCAGCTCCCGGAAATCGAGGCGCTGGAGGTGCGCGTCGGCGCCGCGGCCGCGAAGGGCTATCGCACATTGGCGGTAGCCCGCAGTGCCGAAACTGGCACCCCGGCCCTGGTCGGACTGGTGTCGTTGTATGACCCGCCGCGGCCGGACGCCAAGCAGCTCATCGCGACACTCCTCGACCTCGGCGTTCCGGTAAAGATGCTCACCGGCGACGCATTGCCGGTGGCGCTTGAGATCGGCCAGGGAGTCGGATTGCCCAACATCCGGCGCGTGGCTGATCTGAAAGCAGCGGGTGCCGTGGCCGGCAACGAGGCCGTTGACCTGTTGGCGGGTGCGGATGGTTTTGCCGAAGTGTATCCGGAGGACAAGTACATCGTTGTGCAACATCTGCAGGCGGCAGGGCACGTTACCGGCATGACGGGCGATGGCGTCAATGATGCGCCCGCCCTCCGACAGGCTGAAGTCGGCATCGCCGTCAGCACCGCGACTGATGTGGCCAAGGGAGCGGCTAGCGTCGTCTTGACCGAGGCAGGGCTGACGAACATTGTGACGCTGGTCGAGCAGGGGCGGACAATTTACCAACGCATTTTGACGTGGATCGTTAACAAGATCAGCCGGACAATCCTGAAGGCGGCTTTCGTAGCCATCGCCTTTGTGGTGACGGGCAAGTTCGTTGTCTCCGCCTTCGCGATGCTGCTGTTGGTCTTCCTGACGGACTTCGCAAAAATATCCCTCGCCACCGACAATGTTCGGCCATCGAAGAAGCCGGAAACATGGAACATCGGAGGCTTCATCGCCGTGTCTGTGGTGCTTGGCGTCGCGATGGTTGCCGAGACCCTCTTCCTGTTATGGATCGGCTGGACGAAATTCGGTCTGGCAACCAACAACAATGCCCTCTACACCTTCAGCTTTTTGATGCTGCTCTACTTTGCCGTATTCTCCGTCGTGTCGGCGCGCGAGCGGCGCTGGTTCTGGGCGACTCTGCCAAGTAAGACCTTCCTGTTTGCCCTCGCCGCGGATGCCATCATCGGCACCGTCCTGACGTTCGTCGGGCTGCCGGGACTCATGCCGTTGCCTTGGTGGCTGACGCTCGCGGTATTTGTTTATGCCATGGCCTCGTGCCTCGTTCTGAACGATGCCGTAAAGGTCGCAATGATCAAATGGCGCGTTCTTAGCAGCGGTGTCTCGGGCCGCGAGCGCATCGTGAACTGACCAAGTGGCGCGCGTGCTTTCAGATGATCTCCCACCTTCAAGACCTTGAAGGCCTATGCCGTCAAGTGCCCGCCGTCGCCGCGGCGGATAAGCCCGGTATCGGAATTGACGCGGAGTGCCGTGACTGCGTCTTGAACCGACGCCGCTGCAATGTCGGGCGCCTTAACCTCTCCCACTCCGGATTTCTTTTTGACCGTCTGCAAATTGATTGTCCCCCACGGTGTGTTGGTTTAAACCGACAGTGGCCTCTCCGTCCCCACGGGTTGGAGCCACCGTAAGGTAATTATTGGGGAAATTAGCGCCGTTGCGGCACTTCCAAGAACCGGTCTTCAACTTCTTACGAGTGTGTTTTCCGCCCTCCGAGCATTTTTTGGTAGGCTTCCAAGAGCTGTTCCCGTGCGTTCTTCGCCAGCGGCTCGGGCAGTTCGGTCGGCCGATAGTGGCGACATAGTTCCACAGTCTTGCGAAGGCTTTCTGCAAACTCGACGCAGGACGGGCAACCAGCGATGTGAGCCTCTATCTCCTGGCAGGCCTCGGGCGGAAGCTCCAGGTTCAGATACTCCGATAGCAGCGAAAACACTTCATTGCATTTCTCCGTGCGCTCATGCAACTCCATCTCATTCTCCTCGGGCGTTACTGGATAGAACGTGGCCACCGCTTCGCAAGTATTCGTTCAGCTTTTGGCGAACTGCCAAACGCGCCCGATGCAGCCGCGTCTTGACCACATCCTCCGTCACGTCGAGGACCTGGCGGCCTCCAGTGTGGACAACTCCTCCACATCCCTCATCAGAAGGACCGACTTGTAGTTTTCGGGCAGCCCGCTGATCGTCTGATCCAGCACGTGCTTCATTTCCGATCGCATGAGCTGATGATCGGGCAGTCCGGACCAATCCGCGATCTCGAGTTTGGCATGGCCGCCCTGATGGTTCATTGCCGGCATGAAGTCGTCCAGGGACAGTTCCTGCGCCGGGGCGAAAACGCTCTTCCGCCGTTTCATCAAACAAGCGTTTCGAGCAATCCGAAAGACCCACGGCCGGACTCGCTCCGGCTCCCGAAGTTGATCGAAGCTCTCAAAGACCTTCAACAATGTGTCCTGGGCCCACGTCTTCCGCGTCCTCGCGTTGGCCGCACATCAGCCAGCTGTAATGGAAGATCTTAGCCCGGAAGTGCTCCACGAAGCGGTCGAACGCGTTCGCGTCTCCCCTCATGAGTCGTCGTGCGAGATCGACTTCCGCTTCCCGTTCCAATGGTCAGTACCGCTTCCGATTGTAACGGGCTTTCCAAACTAAGCCAGCGCGAGTGCGCCAGCATTGACCGTGATCCCGATGCTCGGTTGTCCCAATAGGGTGTTGTGAATCAAACAGGCTTTCACTGCGCGCAAAATACCGGCCTGGTGGCGTTCATCCAAGCCGAGTGCCGTCATTTCGATCTCGAATGACGCCACCCGAGCTGGCTGATCTGCCTTTTCCGCAGTGACCCGCACCCTCAGATCTTCGACGGATAATCCGCGCGCTTTGAGGTATCGCGTCGCATAGTAACCCGCGCATGTCGCGAGCGAAGCCAGCAGGAACTCCGGCGGTGACATGCCTTCATCGGCACCACCGTCATCATTCGGTTGATCGCAGATCACCCGATGGCCTCGGGCGGCGACCTCGAACTTCGTAGCACCTAGATAGTGAGCTGACACTTCCATGATTTTTGCCTTCCTGCTTCCCAGGATGCAAACGCCGCAAAAAGGTGACGCTCTGTCACCTGGGCCGACCGATTGCATCTTGAAAAACCTCGTCGGGTAAATCGTAGAACGGATACGTCCCACGTCCGGACCCCCAAACTCCACCACGCCGTCCGCAAGCGACGGGGTGTTCGCCGCGCGGCTTTGAACTCCATCCGTCTAAGGCGCCAACGATCAGGGACAAGGTGCTGCGACAGTGAAAATATAGCTCTGGCCGGTCGGCCTTTGCCGAAAGGACACTCAAGGTTCCCTTTCGATCACATCCCCGGCATTCTTCCAAAGTGGACCAGCCGAGCCGCAACAACACCCGCCGCGGCAACCCGTTTTGTGGCTGCGATGCCGGATCTGTGGCCGGCCGGGGCGCTTCATCGACTCGTTTCCACGGGTGCCACGAAGAAGGTGAGGCCAGAGCATGATCCCGCCGGAAACCCGCGCGGCGATTCGCCGTTATTTTTACGCCGAACATTGGAAGATTGGCACCATTGAACGCGAACTGAACGTTCATCCCGACGCCGTGAGCAACGCCATCCAGAGCGAGCGGTTCAAAAGTATGCAGCCGCTGCGGGCCTCCGTCGTCGATCCCTACATGGAGTTCCTTCGTGACACGCTGGCACGGCATCCGCGCTTCGCGCCACGCGTCTCTACGCGATGGCGCTGCACCGCGGCTACACCGGCAGTGCAGTGTCGTGCAACTGCGCCGCGCCGTATGCCGGCATTGGGCGCAGATTCACGAGCCGTTCCTCAAACTTCACACGTTTCCAGGCGAGCAGGGACAGTCGACTGGGCGCACTTCGGCTACGTGATAGTCGGCCGCGCCAAGCGAGCCTTGTCCTGCTTCGTGATGACCCTTTCGCGTTTCAGGCGAGGCTTGAGTATTGAAAGACGCGGGATAAAGCGCAAACGGCGCCATAACCACGCTTCAACGTCCGGCGTCTTCCTCTCCAAGCCAACCTCCGCGAAAACCCGCCCGGCGAAGCCCTTCGACGATGGGATGGCATTTGCGGACCGTGTTCCAAATCAGCTTCGAGGTGTGGTTTTCGATCATAAGGACGATCGGACCTTGATTCAAGCCGAAGATCCACGGAGATACCCAGCCATTCGGGTTTCTGCTTTTTTCCGGATACGTCGGATTGAAACTGGCATCGAAACCGTAAGGACTGCGCTGTTTCAGATCCAGGCGCGCGATGGCGTGATGGAGGGTCTCCACGACAATCTCCGGCGCGAAAGGAAGCGACGCCGCCACTGCCCAGGGCGAAATCGTACCATCATCCGGTCCAAGAGGAGCGCCTCGCGCGACGTATCCGTAGAATTCTCTACGTATGCCGTCCAAATCGAGAACAGCGGGGCCAGGTCCGTCACTGGCGGTAAATCCCCAACCTTGCTTGGAGTAGTGGGCGAACCCGTGCGGGTTCTCGATTCCGTAGTGCCGCTGGACGTAGGTGGCCCGACGGCTGTTCTCAAAATAGTCGATGCCGGCCCTCCGATTCATGGCATCTTTGATGCCACGACAATCCAGCCACAGTTGGGAAAGCTGATGGATGAAAAGCGGCCCCGCGTAAAAGTGTTCCCAGCCGTAGAAGTTTCTCCATTCAAAGGTTGCGGTCCAATCGTGGTAACTATCCGGGCTTATCGGAAAAGTCGGCGAGCCCAGAGCCAGGACGTACAAGATGTGCGCTTCGCTGTACCCGTGGTCCCACCAGTATGGAAGGAAGCCCGACTCGGGGTTCCAGCCGTGAGAGAGTGTCGTCTTGCGGTTTAGCGCCCACTTCCAATCCACACGCGCGTACAGGCCAGCCGCCAGTTTGCGAATCTCGGTTTCTTCAACAAACGCCCGGTCGAAGTAACTCGCTGCGGTAAGAACACCCGCGATAAGGATCGCGGTGTCTATGGTCGACAATTCGCATTTCCACGCCCGGCGTCCGGTCTCCATGTCAAGGAAATGGTAGTAGAACCCTTTGTATCCGGTCGCATCTGGTTCCGGCCCTTGCGGGCTCGCATGAAGGAATCGCAAAACCTTCAGGGTTCGTTGGCCAGCTTCGGTTCGCGAAAGGAGATTTCGTTCGACGCCGACGATGTAAGCACTGAGACCCAAACCCACAGCCGCGATGCTGGCGGGCGATCCGGGCTCCGTCTTGTCGGCAATCAAACCGGTTCTATCGTTGTACTGATCGAGGAAATACTTGAAATTGACGCGCCGAAGTTCCGCGAGCATCTCCGTGTCGCTTCCCTGCGGACGCCATATCGGCCATCCTTCATCGCTGATCTCCCTGGTCATCGGTCCGCGTCAACCATTAAGCAAATTCAACGTAATCGCCGTTACGCTTTGAGGGGGCAGCGAGACATGGAATTCGAGTTTGTCCTGTTCGCGGGTCCACGGTTGGGGTTCCTGCCGCAAAGCGGAAGCCTGGGCGATCTGTTCGACCTGCAGTGCGCTCAAATATTCCGGCTCGCCCATCCTTTGCCAGAGGGCGCGTGGGTTCGCGTGATCTTCGTCAATGCGTTCAATCCACGCTGTCTTGGGCACTGGCGCGTTCAGGAGGCGCAAATGCATCAACTCGGTTTGAATCGGATGCCGCGGCATCGCGAGATTCGTGATCAAGACAGTGGCCGATTTCTCCTTGCAGACCACCCATACGTCGATAGTCGGATGGCTCCCTTCGACCTCCAGGAGTTCACTGCCCAAGCCGTGCAGCAACTGGAATGCGCGGTAGATCGGTTTCGCTATCCCGTGGATGTTCAACAGCCCGAATCCGCCCTGAAACGGAACAGACGGAAAGTAGTTTTCTGAAAAGATGTCACTGAACGTCCAAAAGCTATAACCTTGTACAAGTCCGTGCGCTTCCATCACGATTTTAGTAGCGAAGGCTGCGGCGAAGGGCTCGTCGTGCATTGGGTCTCGCGGATTCGAAGAGATATTCCACTCTGTGTAATACAGCGGCAGGTTACCCGCCGCCTGGCGCACGGTGCTAGCTTGGGTTCTCATCACTCCCCTCGGGGCATGTTCAAGCTGGGTCACGGTATCCGCCCCGGGCGTTCCGAAGGCATCGGTCGGATAGTGATGGGTGCTCACGAAATCGACCGGCACGGCGTTCGTACGACAGAAAGCGAGAAACTCGGGAACCCACTTGTTGTCGGCGGTCGCCGGGCCACCCACCTTAATGGAGGCATCCACGCCTTTGATCGCAGCAGCCGTGCATCGGTAGAGCCGGAAGTAACCATCTTGCCCTCCCGTCCAGAAGGCTTCCAGATTGGGTTCGTTCCAGACCTCGAAAAACCAGGTGCGAACCTCCGCCGCTCCATACCGTGAGACCCAGTGTGTGACCAGCTTTTGAATCAGAGTGGCCCATTGATCGTAATCCTTAGGCGGCGTGACGTTGCCGCGATAGCTGAAAACGGTAGTTGCGCCCGAGGCCAGCGCTTCGGGCATGAAAGAAAGCTCGACAAAGGGCCTCATTCCAATCGAGAGAAGAAAATCAACAATCTGGTCGGCGTTGAAAAACAGATAGAGGATCTGGTTTTCCTCACAGAGCAGCGTTCCCATCTCGTCGGAAAGGAGCGCGTGAAAGCGCACATACTGGAAGCCCAACTCCTGGTGACAGCGCCGCATCTGCGCCTGCCAATCCGCGCGCAGTGCGAGAGGCGCGTGACCGCTTCCCACGGTGTGCTCCCAAAAGTGCGGAAAGGTTTTGCGGACTTGGCGAAAATCGCAATCAAAGCACGGCTCCTGCATTGCGTGAGGAGTTCCCTGCGCATCGCGCCCGCCACTCAAGTTCGCACCTGCATAGTTGTTGACTTGAGTATCGCAGAACGTCCCTTGGGGACGGCCCACCAACCATAATCCGCCCTCAGGTTTCGGAGTGTGCCACTGTGAAGTGGCGTGTCCCGATGAAACTGCCAACCAAGCGAGAAAAGGCCAGCCGCGACACCCGAGCCTATTCGGTGTCGCGCGCGATCGCCCTTCACGGGCCGCTTTATGTTTTCGAAGGCGTGGAGCTCGCGCTGTTCATGATCTCGGCGTGCGTCTTCTCGGTAATCCTTTTCGATCCGGCGTTCAAGGTTCAGAATGAACTTCCTGACCCTGCTTTGCGCCGGCTGTTGATGGGAGCTTCGATGGGCGCAACGGCGGTCCTCATCATTCACTCATCGATGGGCAAGCGTTCAGGCGCCCACTTCAATCCCGCCATTACTTTGACCTACCTTCGTCTCGGAAAGATTTCTCGACTCGATGCTTTCTTTTACGTGCTCTCCCAATTCATTGGCGGTGTTGTAGGAGTAGCGGTCTCAGCCCTGTTCCTCGGACGGACGCTTGCCAGCCCGTCCGTCATGTACGCAGAAACCGTGCCCGGGAAATATGGAACTGGATCAGCCTTTGCCGCAGAGGCCTTTATGGCCGCGCTCCTTATGGGAGTCGTCCTCTGGACCTCAAACCGCCCGTCCATCGCTTCGTGGACGGGTTACTTTGTCGGGATTCTTATTACGTTCTACGTGCTTGCCTTCGCGCCGGTCTCCGGATTTAGTATCAATCCCGCGCGCACGACCGCGTCGGCGGTTTTTGCCGATGAGTGGACCGCCATCTGGGTCTATTTCAGTGCGCCGATGTTGGGCATGCTTTTCTCGGCTGAAATCTACGTCCGTTCGCAAGGCCCCGATCGAATTCTTTGCGCCAAACTGCATCCGGACCCTTCGTATGAGTGTCCATTCTTATGCCACTACCCTGGCCATCACCCCGTCGAGAAGCAGATCAGCTAAAGCGTTCCTTTACGATGTGCTCCGCCACTCGAATTGCGTTTGCGATCACGGTAAGCGAAGGGTTTACGGCCGCTGCGGAAACAAAGAACGAGGCGTCCACGACGTATAAATTGTCGAGGTCGTGCGCCTTGCAGTTCGTGTCGAGGACGCTCGAAAGCGGATCTGTACCCATCCGGCATGTGCCATTCTGATGGCCAACGCCTTCGATTGGGATTCGCTTCTTGAAGTAGGCGTGCAGCGGGACAGAGGTCGCCGCGTGCCCCGCGTTCTTCAGTACATCGATCCAGCGGTCCTTCAGGCGGTTGAACGATTCGACGTTGTTTGGTGTGTAGGAAAGCTGAATTCGCATGGGCGCTGCCATGCTCACGGGTTCACATTCGTTGGGCGGCCCGGTATCGTCGGAGGGGTGTGCTCCGGACGGCCCCGGCTGTTGCGCTTCGACGCTCAAGGGCGTGGTGTTGTGAATCGTAATCCGGTTCTCCGGCGCAGGCAGGTCCTCGGTCGTCAGCCACCACGGAACGGCGTGGTGCTTCATCGTTTCGAGCACGAATCCGGGAGTCACGAGCGGAGCATCGCCCTTCATCATTTCGTGATGGAAGCTGCCCACGGGTTGCACCTGGCCCAACGGAAAAGGATAGGCAGGATCGGAATCCTTCAGATAAAAGTCGTTAGTACCCCATGTCTTTGTGTACGAGTCCTCATTTTTCTGCGTTGTGATTGCCAGAACCGCGTCCGCCTGGTGATACATAAAGTTCCGTCCCACCTGGTCCGACCGATTCCCGAGACCGGTCGGGTGCGTGTCGTTCGCGGACGCCAGAAGAATCACAGCCGAATTTATTGCTCCCGCACAGACACAGAACAGGTCCGCGGAATAGCTAACCGTTTTGCCTTGCGTCGAAGGCGGGGTGTGATCCGCGGCCGCATTTAGGCCGGTCCCATAGGGTTTTCCAGGACCTGAGTGGATAACCTCCACTTCGGTCACCACCGAGCCAGTTGAATTCGTGAGCAGTCGCGTCACCCGGGAATTTGTCATCAAGGTGACGTTCGGCAGGTTCACGATCTCGCGGATGCAGTTGATATCGGCGTCGGACTTCGCATGCAGCAAGCATGGATAGCCGTCGCATGTGTCGCAACGGACGCATTTTGAAGCGAGCGGATCCGCTTCGTTCCGCTTCAGGCCGAGCGGAATCGGGAATGTACGGATGCCAAGCTTTCGAACATCATCTTCGATCGCCTGCATGCGCGGCTCGTTCGGAAGGGCCGGATGCGGATAACGCTTGGAATGAAACGGCTCGGTCGGATCGAACGAGCTTCCGTAGCCGCCGGGCACCGCAGGCGCAGTGCCTAGATCGCCGTGAACGTGGAAGAGCTCCTCGGCGAGCGTGTAATACGGTTCCATCTCGGCGTAATCAATGGGCCAGGCTGGAGAGATTCCGCCCCGGTGTTGAATGACTCCAAAATCTTCCGCACGCATGCGGAACAACGCAGCGCCGTAAACTTTGGTCTGCCCTCCGACGAAGTAAGACTGCTGCGGATGCAGGTCCTTTCCCTCCTTGTCCTGCCAAGTCTCTGTCGTGTGGTACCGGTTGTCGAGAAAAACGGCGGACGTGTCCCAGTTCAGCTTTTCTTGTGGAAGAAACGGTCCTCGTTCCAGGATTAACAGCTTCTTCCCGGCCCGAGCCAGCTGCAGGGCGAGAGTCCCGCCACCGGCACCCGTGCCGATGATAATCACGTCATAATGTTCGCTCGGCATCAAACTTAGTAACTGCCGGCCTGACGCAACATTCCGCCGTCGATGAAGAAGGTTGATCCCGTGACGTACGCTGCTTCGTCCGATGCCAGATAGACTGCTAAGCCCGCGATCTCCTCAGGCGTTCCCCATCGGTTCAGTGGAATCTCACCCATGAGGAACTTCTCGATTTCCGGCTTCGCTTCGACGTCGGCATCGATGGGCGTGTACACCGCGCCCGGTCCAATATTGTTCACGGTAATCTTGTCTTTCGCCAGTTCTACGGCGATAGTTCTGGTGAGCATTCTCAATCCGCCTTTGCTGGCGCAATAAGCCGCGTTCGATGGCATCGGCAGATCTTCATGAACCGAGGAGATGTTGATAATCCGGCCGCCCTGGCCCTGATGGATCATCTGGCGCGCCGCCGATTGAGACACAAGAAAAGGTCCGATTAGGTTGATGGCCAGGATCTTCTGCAAATCCTCAAGCGGATAGTCCACGAACGCCACCTTCTTCTCGATACCAGCGTTGTTGATCACAACGTCGATCCTGCCGAATGTCTTAACCGTCGCATCTATCAAACTCTGTACCTGGTCGGCTTGGGAAACATCTGCTTCAACCGCGATCGTCTTTCCGCCGAAGCTTTTAATCTCCTCTTCTGTTCGATTTGGAACCGACGGGCTTCCGACATAGTCGACAACCACGGATGCACCCTCGTGCGCAAATCGAACCGCAATGGCATGTCCGATGCCGGTCGCAGCCCCGGTGATAATCGCCACCTTATTTTGCAGTCGCATCTGAACCCATTATCGATGATGGTGACCAATCGTAAGCCGCGAGCATTCATGAGGGGAGAACCCATTGGGCGGCCACTACGGGCCTTCAGACGGCGAACACAATCGCTTGGCGCCGAACCCCCGCCTGATCACAGCGGGTCTCGACGCGCCCTCTTGAGGGCCCTCGGCGGCATATCCTAAACAAGCTCTGGACACAGACGACATCGTCAAACTGGCACACTCGCTTTCTTCCTGTCGCGCAATTTCCTCGAAGACGGCCCCACCCTCCGAATCTACGCCCCGGGTTTTAGCCTACGCGGGCCCCGATCTTCACGGCTACCAGCCCTTGGACTTTTAGCGCACCCGTTCGCGGAGAGAGTTCGACTCGAGCCGAAGCTGGATTCCGCGTCCAAAGACCCGGTCATGACGCAGACAATGAGAAACTTTTTGCCGACATCAGTCCCTGCGCAACGCCCGATGACTGCTTCAATCATTTTTTCTCCTTGCGGACGAGCACCAAACGAAAAAAAGACCAAGTTGTTCCACGGACTCCAAGGCTCCGGTCAGAGGTATGTCAACGTTGGCCGGACCAGATTGTGTGTCGGGGTCTCACCACCAAGGAGAGGACATGCGGCCGAACGCTCCAGCGAGGGAACTTCCGGATGTGCCTTCATTCATGGTTTACTTGCGGACGACGAGAACTTTCCTGCCGGCCTTCACTCCCGGAAGCGTGTTCTACTATTAGCGCCATGGCAACTGAAGTCGATCCTGCTCGCGTGATGCCCTACGCGATTCTCCAAGCGGCTGATTTGCGGGATGCGCGGATTCTGGAAGTCGGTGCTGGGGATGGGCGGTTGACGTTTCAGTACGCATCGCAACCGAGGTCCGTGATCGGCATAGACACGACGGAGCGGGACATCAGGTCGGCGGTGGTGGCTCCCCGGAAGGAAGCCCGCGGGCAAATGCACTTCCTATGTGCCAGCGGGACGGCTTTGCCGTTCTCCGCGGAACAGTTCGATATCGTGTTGCTGGCATCGTCGTTGTGATGAGTCGCACGCGAGGGCATGGTCGATGCCCTACGGGAAGCGCGGCGGGTTATGGCACGGCGCGGCGTTCTCATTGATCTCCGGCCGTTGGTAGCGCCCATTGTGGTGGAGGTGATCGTCGCCGCTCAGCCGGCTTGGGCGAAGGAAGTTGCGTCTTACAGTGCGCCGGAAGACCTGGCGGCCGCGGACGCCGCCGTACAAAATGCCATATCCAGCGACTGGTTTGTTTTCGAGAAGAGTATTCCTTTCGATTTCGAGATTTATTGCGATACCGTCGCGGAGCTCAGCGATTACGCGAAGGCCCGGAAGTTGCACGGAGAAGAAATTCCTTACGACGAACTCGAAAAGCGGCAGGCCGAACTAAGCGCACAAAGACAGCTGCCCCGGTTGCGATGCCGCAGGCGGTGGATGCTCAGCACCTATCGCAATAAGTAGGTCCTTCAGCTAATCCGATCACCCACGACAATCCGCCCGAAGCTAAATGGACCCGGTTCCGCCCGGTTTGCCGGTCATCCGGGAACGGTGCGGTGGAGGCGATGCGGTAGGCGATGACAGTATAGTGAACATTGACCAACCCTCAACCCCAGGCGACCGACCTAATACCAGCGACGGTCCGAAGCCCGGGCGCGACGTACTTCTGGTTGGCCGTCCTGTTTACCGGTGTCGGCACGGGTGTGGGCGCCGCGGCATTGACGCGACTGCTTGAAATCGTGCAACGCCTTGTGTGGGGCGGCTCCGGCACCGACATTCTGAGCGTTGCGCAGAAGGCCAGCGCATGGCAGCACGTTCTGGTCCTGCTTGCCGCGGGAGTCGTCACTGGCACCGGACAAATCATCCTGAGGCAATCGTCCAGCGGTAACGGCATCGATACGACAGCGGCCATCTGGGTTCATGCTGGGCGAATGCCCTGGCTTCGGACCCTCGGCAGCGCAGTGCTTTCCGTGATCATCGTAGGCATGGGCGTTTCCCTGGGCCGCGAAGGCGCTCCTAAACAAGCTGAGCCGTAATCGCCAACTTCCTCTCAGACCGGGGACGCCTGTCCGACGAGCAACGCCGGCTTCTGGTGGCTTGCGGAGCCGGCGCGGGGCTGGCAGCAGCGTACGGCGTTCCGCTGGGAGGAGCCTTGTTCGCACTGGAGGTGATGCGCGGAATGCTGGCGCTCAGGTTTGTGCTCCGGGGTTCCTCCGACCCATTTCCCTTTACGGCGAGCCCCGACATTTTATTGCGCGTGCGATCCCGGATCAGATCCCTTTCAAAAGCAGCAAATGAGAGCAGAATGTTCAGCGTCAGGCGCCCTATCGAAGTCGTCGTGTTGAACTGCTGGGTGACCGAAACGAAGCTCACCGAGCGCCGGTCAAAGCGGTCTACCAGCCGCGCGAAATCGAGCAGCGACCTACTAAGTCGGTCAACCTTATATACCACCACGCAGTCCACCCGACCAGATTCGATATCACTGAGCAAGCTCTGCAGAGCGGGTCGGTCTAGACTCCCGCCGCTGAAGCCGCCGTCATCGTAATGCTGCGGCACCAGCGTCCAACCGAGATGACGTTGGCTCTGGATAGGCCTCCGCCCCTTCGCGCTGGGCTTCGAGCGAGTTGAAGTCTTTGTCGAGACCTTCGTCGGTCGATTTGCGGGTGTAAATGGCACAGCGCACCAAACTAGGCTTACTGTTCTCGGTAATCCCGTTAGGCATGAACGGCGCTCCGCCAGGCCGAAGAACAGCAGGCCGTTCCAGCGCGTCCCGCTGACCTCACGGGCAATTGCGCTGAGTGACCGGTAGCGGCGCGATTCATACTCAAACCCGTCTTCGAGCACCTTGACGACAACGTGACGGTCAATGAGCCGCCGGGTCAGAAGAGTGCCGGGCTCCGGTAATCGCCAATCCCATTGCGGCCGCGAGCGATCGAGAATCACCACAGGACCGCTGGTCTGGGCCGCCGGTTCGCATACACCGCCTGCTGTTCCCGCTCTTGCTCGCTCCAACGCTGCCGCCCCGATTCGGTTCTGAGCAGTACGTGCGCACGCCCCACTCCGCCAGTTCGCTCACCACCGCGCGACTGTGATAGCCCTTGTCGGTGACCACTGTGCGCCGGGCGACCGCGCTGACTTGCATGGCGACTTCATCGTTGCCGGCATCCGCCACCACACTCGCGATTCGCTCGCGGGCTTCAGCTACCGTCTCCTGAATCGTTTTCGTGTCTCCTCGTCTGCCCCGTGCAGCGTGAGGGCGACGATCGCTCCGGTCTCCATGTCCACCGCATGCTCGGCTTTGTGAGCCAGATGCGTTCGACCATCCTTCATCTTGGTGATGCGCGCGTCGGGATCGTGCGGATCTTCCAGTTGTCATTGGACCCCTTCCTGGGACGCTGGCGATCCAGCTTCGCCAACTGCTCGCGCGTCGGCGTTTCGATGCCGCTTTCTTTCGCCAGCCGCGTGAGGAACTCCTCGTAGCCTCTCCGGTATCGCGCCGCACGATGGACCGCAGCGCCGCATTGGCTTCCAGCGTCGTCGCGTCAATCCCGATCGTCGTTCCCTTTAGCAGCTTCTTTTCGGCCAGCACTACCAGCAGCCACTGAAAGACCGCCTGATGCGTTTCCACATCCATCAGCCACCTTGTTCGCGAAATGGTCGAGTGGTCCGGCACACTTTCATCCAAAGCGATTCGCACGAACGACCGGATTGACAGACTGTCACTGGCGCGCCATGCGATTCCACGTTTGCTGTCGATCCCTTCGAAATAGCCCACCATCAACAGCCGGAAATAAATCCCCGGCGACAGGCTGACCTGCCTCGATTTTCTCAGCCAGTCATAACTGAGGATTTCAAGATTTCGGCAAACTCGTTCGGCTTTCGGTAGCCCAGACTGCTGTGGGGCCGTTCGCCATTGTACTCATCCCGCCACG
>Ga0182024_10004392_pt1 | contig 32513 bp, 24 predicted proteins | sample P32metaG_FD_120480 | JGI IMG/M metagenome (GOLD analysis project Ga0182024, IMG submission 120480) | Permafrost microbial communities from Stordalen Mire, Sweden - P3-2 metaG (Illumina Assembly) | ecosystem: Environmental > Terrestrial > Soil > Wetlands > Permafrost | place: Sweden: Stordalen...
GGACATGTCGCCGGCGGCACCGTTGGTTATAGTATCAAAGCAAAGATTTTCAGCGGCGCGTCCGCCCATCAACATGCAGAGCTGCTCCATCAGCAGCTCTTTGCTTTGGATATGGGCATCCTCCTTCGGCAGCAGCATGTTGGAACCCAACGACTGATTACGCGGCAGGATGCTTACTTGATAGAGCGGCGGCAACCGCTTGCAGGTGAAATGGATCACCGCATGACCCGCCTCATGACGGGCAATGATCCGGCGCTCCTCAAGGTTTTCCACCATGGTGCGACTGCGCCCATACATGACCTTGTCCCGGGCGTAAGTTAGTTCGGCCGGGGAAATTTCTGACAGCTCTCGGGCGACGGCAGTAATGGCGGCCTCGTTCAGCAGGTTGGCCAAATCGGCCCCGGTCATTCCAAAAGTAGATACCGCCAGTGCGCCCAATGATGCCTCGGGTGCCATGATGGGCTTGCCCTTGGCATGCACCTTCAAGATGGCAAGCCGGCCGGTTGTGTCTGGTTTGGCCAGGTAAACTTTCCGATCGAAGCGCCCGGCTCGCAACAAGGCCGGGTCCAAATCTTCCACACGATTGGTGGCTCCAATAACCACCACACCGGTCTTATCCTTAAAACCATCCATGGCCACCAGCAGGGCATTGATGGTCTGCCGGCTTTCCTCATGCTGGCTGTCGTTGCGCTTTCCGCCAATGGCGTCAAGCTCGTCAATAAATATGAGGGCTGGCCGGTTCCGCATGGCTTTTTTGAACAGCTTGCGAACCCGTCTGGCGCCAACCCCGGCATAAAGCTCGACGAAGTCGCTTCCGCTCATGTTAAAAAAGCTGGCATCGGCCTCGGCGGCGATGGCTTTGGCCAGCATCGTTTTTCCAGTTCCTGGAGCACCCACGAACAGAATGCCCCTTGGCAGTTTGCCGCCAAGCGCATGCAACTTTTTGGCATTCTTGATGAATTGAACCACTTCCATGGCCTCGGCTTTGGCCTCTTCAATCCCAGCCACATCGGCCAAGCGAACATCGGGCTTTTGGTAAACGCGGCTGCGGAAGCCCGTGGCGGCGCTGGATTGCACAAAAACCAAAAGGCAGACCAAGCCTATGAGGAAGGCTCCATAGGCCAACATCGGTCCCACTGCGGACATAGCTGCTCTGGCCGTGGAGGGATGCACAAAGCCGACCTGCACGTTAGTCAAAGCGAGCATGGTCGCCATGTCCGCCGTGTCAAAATAGGCGGTCACGTTGACGGTCAGGTTGGTGTTTCGGTCTTGAACTTCGCCCTTAACTTCAAACGTCTGGGGCTGCCCGGCCGGGGCGACATAAAATGTTGCCCGGGGGTGCCGGTTCATCATTTGGAGCAGATTGGAGACTCGGGTCTGCTCCATGGTGAAATGCACCGTTCTTGGGCCGGCGGATGACTCCAGCAGACCCGAGAATGTAACCCACCCAACGGACAGCAGCCAGATAATCAGCCCGCCCGTCACGGTTTGCTGAACAATGAATTTCCAGCGTGCCGTCAACCTGCTTTTAAAGAGCAGCAGGAACGCGGCGGCAAAAATGATTACGGCAATAATAAGCTCACGCAACATATGGATTTATCAAGTTGGACGGGCAGACAACGGCACCCTGCGGTGGTTGACGATGCCCGGTGATGAACCGTGAAAGACAGATGAAGACACCGCCGGTTCGTCTAACTGAGGATTGGGATATTTTATCAATAAATGAGAATACCGCTCATAAATTTTGACCGCGACTAGGATATTCCTAGCAATGACAACGAAGACGATCAGTCATGAGCTTTTCAAACGAAATCCCAATCTGGGCAGCGCGAGAAGAACCGACCGCCCGACTCAGGGACGATGGCGCGGCATAGAGGGACAAACCCGAAGCGGATCAGATATTTATTTTGAAAGGAACCACCAGAAGAGACCGCCCAGCAACGCAAGACCCAACAATATTTTCAAGATGAAGCCGCCGATTTTGACCGCCACCAAGAGCACGAGACCGCCAGCGACCAACATGGCGACTTGGACGACCGGCGAGGCCATGTTTGTTGTGATTTGACCAAAGAGAGCCATAATCAGGATTCAGTGAATTATGTCGGCCGCCCCGTTCCGTGTCCGTGCGCGGCGCTTGAGCCGCTTCAACGCCCGAAACCCTTGCGCCGGTCATAGCGGGCTGAGACCCCGCTCTTGCCGAGCCAACAAACTTGCATGTGTCCTATCAGCCCGACCGATCACGGCATCTTGCCGGCGAAAACCGACACGACAATCAGCGCGATCAATAGAATTTCTTCGCCCATAACCGTTCAGCCTTTCGTGGTGCGGAAACCGCCCGCAAGGAAGATAATCAGGCAGATCAACAGGATCAGGCCGAGTCCGCTGCCGCCGACAACCGGTCCGCCCAGGTAGAACCCGCCGCCACCGAACAACAGGAGCAGAACCACCATGATTAATAATATATTCATGGCTGGAATATAACCCGGCGCGCCCCGGTTGCCATGGGGTCTTTCCCCCAGATCCTTGCGGCGTGCCGGTCTTTGCAGACGGCCACCAATCCCGTTCGCAAACTGGTCTGGGGGGAGCACACGCGTCCCGCGCATAGGTTCGGGCGTCGCGCCCGAATCAACGTTTGGTCGCTGCTCGTAACAGCGGCGCAACCCGGCTGCCCAACAGTCCGATGGCGTGCATGAGCTTCTTGTGTGGCAATGCAGCGACGTCCATCTGGAAACTGATCCGTGAAATACCGCCCAAGGCTTCACTGTGGTCGAGAATTTTCTCCGCGACCTGTTCCGGGCTGCCCACGAGCAGGGCGCCATGCCGGTCGAGCTGCGCCTCGAAATGCGCGCGGGTCATCGGCGGCCAGCCGCGTTCCCGGCCTATTTCTGTCATCGCACGGGCATAGCCGGGATAAAACTCCTCGACGGCCTGCTCGGTGGTGTCGGCCACATATCCCAAGGCATGCACACCGACCTTGAGTTGTGCCGCTGAAAAACCAGCCCGGCGACCCATCTCCCGGTAACCGTCCACCAATGGCCGGAAGCGCCGGGGTTCGCCGCCGATGATGGCGACCATCAATGGCAGCCCCAGGGTGCCGGCGCGGGCGAAGGATTCTGGCGTTCCGCCCACCCCAAGCCAGACCGGCAGCGGATTCTGCATCGGCCGGGGATAAACCCCTTGACCGGTCAGCGCCGCGCGATGCCGGCCCGACCAATGCACATGTTCGTTTTCGCGGATGTTGAGCAGCAGATCCAGTTTCTCCGCAAACAGGGAATCGTAATCTTTCAGCTCCAGCCCAAACAGCGGGAAGGACTCGATGAACGACCCGCGCCCAACCACCATCTCCGCCCGGCCTTGGGAGAGCAGGTCCAGCGTGGCGAACTTTTGGAAGACGCGAACCGGGTCCGCCGCGCTCAAGACCGTCACGGCGCTCGCGAGGCGGATGCGATTGGTCCGGGTAGCCGCCGCGGCGAGAATGACCGGCGGAGCCGAATCGAGAAATTCCTTGCGATGATGTTCGCCGATGCCGAACACATCGAGCCCGGCCTGTTCGGCCTGGACGATGCGATCCACCAGATTACGGATGGCTTCCGAGGAATTGGCCGCGCTGCCGGCGGCGTCAGGGGTGAAGGCCGTGGCAAAACTGTCAACACCGACCTGCATCGGTGATTTTTCCGGGGCGCCAGGAGTGGGCTTCACCGCCATTGAGCCGGCTGGAATGGTTGCATTCATCATGGCGTGAAGATGGCACATGTTGGTTCAATGGCATAAATACCAAGTTGTTTGACTAAGCATAACCACTGCGCATGCTTGTCCCCAGAAAGCGCCTTGCGGAATGCCACTGCCTGCGGCAGGGCCACCGTTTGCCGCCGGCCACCCATGCGGCAGGGCCAACACCGATAAAACAATCGAGTTTACAAGGAAACTTTTTTAGTTTTGGTGCGATTCATCCGCCTCGGCCATAATGAATCAATACATGAAAGCAAAATCCTTCTTGTTCGCTTTGCTAGTGTTTCTGACGGCGTCATTGGCATCAAGGGGACAGGCCGGCGAATCATCCGCCCTCCCGGTGTCCAACCCTGGATCAGCCCAGGTCATGACGGCAGATTCCATGACCAATCTGCCGCCGGCCCAAGCAGGTGCTTTCGTCCATCCCGGCCTGTTGCATGACGCGGCCGACTTCCAACGGATGCGAACCCATCTGGATCAAGAGCCTTGGAAAGGCGGTTGGGAAAGATTGATCGCCAACCGGCACACGTCCCTCAATTACCGGCCGCGACCGGTGGAGAACGTGGTGCGAGGCCGGGACCGGCAGGCGATGGCAGCGGAAAACTACCCGCTGCTGTTCAATGACATTGCTGCGGCATATGCCTGCGCCTTGCGCTGGCAAGTTTCCGGCGACCGGCGCTATGCGGAAAAGTCCGTCGAAATAATTAACGCCTGGTCGGCGAAGTTGAAGAGGCTGAGCGGTTCAAGCGACATGGATCTCGCCGCCGGCATTTACGGTTATGAATTTGCCAATGCCGCCGAAATCATGCGCACCTATGATGGCTGGAAGCCGGATGATTTCGCGCGCTTTCAAAAGATGATGCTGACCGTCTTTTACCCCGTCAACCATGATTTTCTGATCCGGCATAACAATACAAGGATAGACCATTACTGGGCCAATTGGGATCTTTGCAACATGGCCTCGGTCATGTCCATTGGCGTCCTTTGTGACAAACGCAGCCTCTATGAGGAAGCGGTCCAGTATTTCAAATATGGGAAAGGGAACGGCGCCATCACGAATGCCGTTTATTACATCCACCCGGGCGGACTCGGCCAATGGCAGGAGTCGGGCCGCGATCAGGGCCATACGCTGATGGGCATCGGGCTCATGGGGGCCATTTGCGAGATGGCCTGGAAACAGGGAGACGATTTGTATGGCTACGACCACAACCGGTTCCTGGCGGGCTGTGAGTATGTGGCGAAGTATAATTTGGGGGAGGATGTGCCCTTCAAAACTTACCGTAACGACAAGGTGACACAGAATGTCATCAGCAGCGGGGGCAGAGGCGGCTCACGGCCCGTGTGGGAACTGGTTTACAACCACTATGTCAAGCTCAAGGGCCTGCCCGCGCCTTACACAACCAGGATGGCGGCAAAGGAACGCCCCGAAGGCGGCGGCGACGACTATGGCCCAAACAGCGGCGGTTTCGATCAGCTTGGCTATGGAACGCTTACCGCGACGCTGGAACCATAGGAACTCAAGAAATGGTCGGCTGCTGAATGAATCTTGACCTGGCCAACTCCCGGCGGCCGACCTGGCCATTTTAGACCCCACCCGGCTGGCTTCTTTGCTTCAAAGAGTGATCGAATAGACGGCTGAAAAAAAGCCGTGCGTCATTGTGGGGCGCGCCGCGCCATTTTTTCTGCGCAACCGCACCGACACTTTTTCGGTTTTTCTTTATACCTCGCGCGAACTCAAATTCCGGCGGATGCTCAAACGCATTGGCAACGAAGCGGAGTCCGTTGATCTGGTGGATAGCATTGACGAGGATCGCCGGAAGTTCGTGAAACACCAGTATGGCCACGACTGGCATGCCCGCAAACAAGCCCGGCGCGAGTCGCTGTCACAATCGGTGCAGGCGGATGAACAGGCTTTGGAACTGTCCACGCAACTTTACAACAACGGCCTGATGGATTTCCTGCGCGCGCTTGACTCTGGCCGCTCGCTTTACATGGCGCAAGATGCGCTGGTGCAAAGTGATCAGACCGTTTCATTCAACCTTGTGCAGCTATACAAAGCGCTCGGCGGCGGCTGGCAATACGATATCCATTCGGCTCCCTCGATAGCAGGCAGCCGTTAAGTAACCATCGCAGCCGTTGTGTGCAGATCCGCGCGACCCGGGTGATTCAACAGCCTGATGGCGTGCCTGAGCTTGGCCTGAGGCACGGCGGCCACATCCATCGGGAAGTTGAAATGCCGCCCACCGATGCGCTTAATTTTTGGCGTCGTGCTGGGAACGGGATGTTGGTTCGTTATGCTTTTTACGCCTTCGAACGCCTCAGTCCTTCAAAGCCAGTTTTCAAACCAGTGCTTGTGGCTGGCCTATGGGGTAAACACCCCATGGCGCTTGTCAAACATTCGGGTGCATGATGGCGAGACAGATGACTGTGCATACAATGGAATCAATCGTTGCCGCGCTTCTGGCTTCTGGCAAAGGGATTCTTGCGGCTGACGAAAGTTTTCCAACCATCGAAAAGCGGTTCAAAGCGCTGAATATTTCGTCCACCGAGCAAAGCCGCCGACTTTATCGGGAAATGCTGTTCACGACTCCAAGGTTGAACGAATTTATTAGCGGCGTAATTTTGTTCGAGGAAACACTTCTGCAACGGACGCATGACAATGTTCTCATGCCGGAGAAGCTCGCGAAGCAAGGCATCATTCCCGGCATCAAGGTGGACAAAGGAACGGTCGCCTTGGCCAATTTCGCCGGCGAAAAAATCACGCGAGGGCTGGATGGCCTGCGCGAGCGGCTCATTGAGCATCGTGAATCTGGAGCGCGTTTCACCAAGTGGCGCGCGGTCATCACGATTGGCGCGGATATTCCAACCCGCACCTGCATCGAAGCGAACGCCCATGCGCTGGCGCAATTCGCGGCGTTGAGCCAGGAGGCTGGGCTGGTGCCAATTGTTGAACCGGAAGTTTTGATGGACGGAAACCATACAATTGCGCGCTGCGAAGAAGTCACTATCGAAACTTTGCAAGCGGTGTTCGCCGCGCTGTTCAATCACCGGGTCGTGTTGGAGCAAATGCTTCTCAAGACGGGAATGGTTTTGTCCGGCGCGGAATGTCCAGAACAAGCCGACGACGAGATCGTGGCCCAAACCACGCTGCGGTGTTTGCATCGCATGGTGCCAGCAGCCGTGCCGGGAATCGTGTTCCTTTCGGGCGGCCAAAGCGACCAGGCTGCCACGCAACACTTGAAAGCCATCTGTCGTGCCGGCAATGCACCGTGGAAACTGAGTTTCTCGTTCGGACGCGCGCTCCAGTCGCCGGCGATGAAAAGCTGGCAGGGTTCACCGGACAATGTCGCGGTGGCGCAGTCGGCTCTTTACGATCGCGCCAAATGCAACGGCCTCGCGGTTAGGGGCGGATAAGGATTTCGCCATGACATCCGACACTGTCCAACCCAAAGCTCCGAAACCAAAATACACTGCACCCGCAGTCAAACCAGCTCCGCAAGATGATTTGAAAACGCTGCCATTGGCGGAAGTCGAAAAAAAGTTGGGCTCGTCGCCGGACGGATTGACGCAGGCCGAGGCGCAGAAACGACTGGCTCAATACGGCCCGAACGAGATTGCGGAAAAGAAAACCAATTCGTTCCTGAAATTCCTCGGCTACTTTTGGGGTCCGATTCCGTGGATGATTGAGGCGGCGGTGATTTTGTCGGGCGTCGTCCGGCACTGGCCGGATTTTTTCATCATCCTTTTATTGCTGGCGGCCAATGCCGTGGTTGGATTTTGGGAAGAACGCGAAGCCGGCAACGCCATCGCCGCGCTGAAGGCCAAACTGGCCATCAAGGCCCGCGTGAAACGCGACAGCAAGTGGATCAACCCGCCGTCGCGCGAGCTGGTGCCGGGCGACGTCATCCGTGTGCGCCTCGGCGACATTGTGCCGGCGGATGCGCGCCTGCTCGACGGCGACCCGGTGGAAGTGGATCAGTCCGCGCTGACGGGCGAGTCTCTCCCCGCGACGCGCAAATCCGGCGATGCGGTTTTTTCCGGTTCCATCATTCGTCAGGGCGAGATCGGCGCACTCGTTTATGCGACCGGTACGAAAACCTATTTTGGCAAGACGGCGCAACTCGTTCAGGAGGCCCACACCGTCAGTCATTTTCAAAAAGCAGTTTTGAAGATCGGTAATTATCTGATCGTCCTCGCATTGGCGTTGGTGGCGATCATCATTACGGTCGCAATTTTCCGTGGCGACCCGCTGCTCACGACGTTGCAGTTCGCCCTGGTGCTGACCGTGGCGGCAATTCCCGTGGCGATGCCGACGGTGTTGTCGGTGACGATGGCGGTCGGCGCGCGGCTGCTGGCGAAGAAACAGGCGATTGTAAGCCGGCTCGTGGCCATCGAGGAACTGGCGGGCGTGGACGTGCTGTGCGCGGACAAGACCGGCACGCTGACCCAAAACAAATTGACCTTGGGCGATCCGTTCTGCGTCAACGGCATTCCGGCCGAGCAAGTCATCCTCAATGGCGCGCTGGCGTCGCGCGGGGAAAACAATGACACGATTGATCTCGCCGTCATCGGCGGCGTGAAAAATAAAGATGCGTTGCCCGGTTATCAGGTGGAACATTTTCAGCCCTTCGATCCGGTGCATAAACGCACAGAAGCAGTTATCAAAGCTGCGGATGGAAAGACGTTCAAGGTGACGAAGGGTGCGCCGCAGGTGATCTTGGAGTTGTCGGCCAATACCGCGCAGATGAAATCCGAAGTAGAAAAAGCCGTCAACGAATTTGCGGCGAGAGGCTTTCGTTCGTTAGGTGTGGCGCGGGCGGATGGTGATGGCGCATGGCAATTTCTCGGCGTGCTGCCGTTGTTCGATCCGCCGCGCGAAGATGCCAAGGCCACCATCGCCACCGCGCTCACGATGGGCGTGAAGATCAAGATGGTTACGGGCGACGCTTTGGCGATCGCGCAGGAGACCGCAAAGAAGCTGGACATGGGCGCGAACATTTTGGACGCCAGCGGTCTTGGCGATTCGAAGAAACAGGAGGACGCCACCGTCGCTGAATCCATCGAGAAGGCCGACGGGTTTGCCCAGGTATTTCCCGAACACAAATTTCATATCGTGGATGTTCTGCAGAAGCGCGGCCACATTGTCGGCATGACGGGCGACGGAGTGAACGACGCGCCGGCACTAAAGAAAGCCGACTGCGGCATCGCCGTTTCCGGCGCGACGGATGCGGCGCGCGCGGCGGCGGCCATCGTGCTGACGACGCCCGGCCTGTCGGTAATCATTGACGCGATCAAGGAAAGCCGGCGGATTTTCCAACGGATGCAGAGCTATGCCATTTACCGCATCGCCGAGACGCTGGGCGTGCTGTCGTTCATGACGCTGGCGATTCTGATCTTTAATTTTTATCCGTTGACGGCGGTGATGATCGTGATGCTGGCTTTGCTCAATGACGGCGCGATCCTGTCCATCGCCTATGACAACGTCCACTACTCGAACAAGCCCGAAACGTGGAACATGCGCCTGGTGCTGGGAATCGCCACGGTGGTAAGCATCATCGGGCTGATGGACTCATTCGGTTTGTTTTACATCGGTGAAAAACATTTTCACCTGGACCGGCCATTCATCCAGACGCTGATCTATTTGAAAATGTCCGTGGGGGGACATCTGAAAATTTTCATCACCCGCACGCGCGGGCCGTTCTGGTCCATCCGGCCGGCACCAGTGCTGCTGATTGCCGTGTTCAGCACACAAATCATCGCGACGCTGATCGCCGTTTATGGTGTGTTCATGCCGCCGATCGGCTGGGGTTGGGCGCTGATGGTCTGGGGCTATTCCCTGCCGTTTTTCCTCATCAACGACCGCGTGAAGCTGCTCGCGTATCGGATTTTCAATCGGGCCAAAACCGAAACTCCGCCGGCTATGGTGCCGAAGATCGCCTGACGAGCCTATGAATCACGAATCAATGCCCTCCGTTGTGACCATCAATGGCGGTTCGTCGAGCATCAAGTTCGCGCTCTACCAAGTTGGCGAACCACTGAAGCGCGGACTTTACGGAAAAGTTGACCGCATTGGCTTGAGCGGAACGAATCTAACTTTTAATAACCCGGCAAAAAAACAGCCGGAGACTCGCAGCCTCACCGCCGCCGATCACAAGTCGGCGGCGAATTTCCTGATTGACTGGCTCGAAACGCAGCCGGATTTTGCGTCGGTCAAAGCCGTGGGACACCGCGTCGTTCATGGCATGAAACATATTTTGCCAGAGATCGTTTCCCAAGATTTGCTGGATGAGCTGCATCGCATCAGCCCTTACGACCCGGGTCATCTGCCGCGCGAGATTGAACTGATTGAGGCGTTTCGTCAGCGACATCCAAAGCTGCCGCAGTTGGCGTGCTTCGACACCGCATTTCACCAAACCATGCCGCGCGTGGCCAAGCTGCTGCCGATTCCGCGACGCTTTGATGCCAAAGGAATTCAACGCTACGGTTTCCACGGCTTGTCCTACGCCTATTTGATGGAAGAACTCGCACGCCTTGGCGATCCGGTGGCAACGGACGGTCGCGTGATCCTCGCCCATCTCGGCAACGGCGCGAGCCTCGCCGCCGTGCGCGACGGCAAAAGCATTGATACCAGCATGGGCTTCACCCCGACGGCGGGCTTGGTGATGAGCACGCGCTCCGGCGATCTGGATCCCGGCCTCGCGCCGTATCTAGCGCGCACCGAGCAAATGACCACCAAACAATTTTACGACATGGTCAATCACGAGTCGGGATTGCTGGGAGTCTCGGAAACCAGTTCGGACATGCGCGACCTGCTCGCGAAGGAAGCTGCTGATATTCGCGCGGCGGAAGCCGTGACGCTGTTTTGTTATCAGGCGAAAAAATGGATCGGCTCGTTCGCCGCCGCGCTTGGTGGTTTGGACACGCTGGTTTTCTCCGCTGGCATCGGCGAAAACTGCCCGCCCATTCGCAACCGCATTTGTGAAGGACTTGGTTTTCTCGGTCTCGAACTGAATGAGTCGCGCAATGCGGAAAGTGCGGCGGTGATTTCTGCGGACACCAGCCGGATCAAGGTTCGCGTCATCCGCACAGACGAAGAGTTGATGATTGCGCACTCAACATTGCGTTCCTGCACGGCGATCATTGCCAGCGGAACGAAAAGTTAGTTTGTCAGCTAACACTTGCATGGGGTGTTCACCCCATTGTTTGCTGCGGCGAAAAGCGACAATTTCTTTAAGGAATCGCCATGAACAAATCATTACCGGCCAATAATTCAAAATACGGTCTTCTGCCCACTGAAATTGACGGATTCAATTCGCTCGCCGAACTTGCGTTGGACATGCACTGGTCGTGGAATCATGCCACCGATAAAATCTGGCGGCAGCTTGATCCGACGTTATGGGAGCTGACGCAGAATCCCTGGGTGGTTTTGCAGACCGTCGCGCGGGACAAGCTCGAACGCGCGCTGGCCGAGCCGGATTTTCGCAAGAACATAGACGAGCTGTTGCGCGGCAAGCACGAAGCGGAGGAGAAGCCCGCGTGGTTTCAGCAGCGTCACCCGCAGTCGCCGTTGAAGTGCGTCGCGTATTTCAGCATGGAGTTTATGTTAAGCGAAGCGCTGCCGATTTATTCCGGCGGACTGGGGAATGTCGCTGGCGATCAACTTAAAGCGGCCAGCGATCTCGGCGTGCCGGTGGTGGGCGTGGGGCTGCTTTACCAACAAGGTTATTTTCGTCAGGTGATTGACAAGGACGGCGCGCAACAAGCGCTTTACCCGTATAACGACCCCGGCCAACTGCCGATCACGCCTTTGCGCCAACCGAATGGCGAGTGGCTGCGTTTGGAAATCGCCTTGCCCGGTTACTCGGTCTGGCTGCGGGCGTGGCAGGTGCAGGTCGGGCACGTGAAACTTTATCTGCTGGACAGCAATGACGCGGCAAATTTCCCCGCGCATCGCGGCATCACCAGCGAGCTTTATGGCGGCGGCCCGGAACTGCGCCTCAAACAGGAAACGATTCTTGGCATCGGCGGCTGGCGGCTGCTTGAGGCCCTCGGCATCCAGCCAGATGTGTGTCACTTGAACGAAGGCCACGCGGCTTTCGCGGTGCTGGAGCGGGCGCGCAGCTTCATGCAGGCGAACGGCCAGCCGTTTGACGTCGCGCTGGCGGCCACGCGCGCGGGAAATCTTTTCACCACGCACACAGCGGTGGCGGCGGGATTTGATCGTTTTGCTCCGGCACTCATCGAACAATACCTCGGCCATTATGCCGAAAAACTGGGAATATCGCTCCACGATTTGCTGGCGCTGGGCCGCTTGGATCCGAACGATGCGTCGGAACCTTTCAACATGGCTTATCTGGCCATTCGGGGCTGCGGCGCGGTGAACGGCGTGAGCCGGCTGCATGGGCAGGTCAGCCGGAAATTGTTTGAACCGCTTTTCTCGCGCTGGCCGGCGGATGAAATTCCCATCGGTCATGTCACCAATGGCGTTCACATGCCGACGTGGGACTCGCCGGAAGCCGATGAATTTTGGACAAAAGCCTGCGGCAAGGATCGCTGGCTGGGAATGACGGAAAATCTGGAGCAGTATATTCGCCGTGTCCCGGACGCCGAGCTTTGGAAATTTCGCACCGCCGGCAGCCAGCCGCTGATTGACCACGCCCGTCAGCGTCTGGCCGGGCACTATGCCGCCGCCGGCGCATCGTCCGAGTTGGTCGAACAGGCGATGCATCTTTTTGATCCCAACGCGTTGACGCTCGGTTTTGCGCGGCGCTTCGCGACTTACAAGCGACCGAACCTTTTGCTCCAAGACCCGGAGCGGCTGCTGCGCCTGTTGTCCAATCCGCAGCGGCCGGTGCAATTCGTGATTGCCGGCAAGGCGCATCCGGCGGACATCGCGGGACAAGCGCTGATCAAGGAATGGATTCAATTCATTCGCCGGCCCGACGTCCGGCCGCACGCGATTTTTCTCAGCGACTACGATATGCACCTGACGTCACATCTGGTGCAGGGCGTGGATGTCTGGATCAACACGCCGCGCCGGCCTTGGGAGGCGTGTGGCACGAGCGGCATGAAGGTGCTGGTCAACGGCGGCATCAATCTCTCGGAATTGGACGGCTGGTGGGCGGAAGCTTTTGTGCCCGACCTCGGCTGGTCGCTGGGCGACGGTCAGGAGCACGGCAGCGATCCGGGCTGGGACAAGGCCGAAGCCGAAATGCTCTATGACGCGCTCGAACGCGAGGTGATTCCGGAATTTTACAACCGCAACGAAAATGGCATTCCCACCGCCTGGGTCGCGCGGATGCGGGAAAGCATGGCGCGGTTGGCTCCGCATTTCTCCGCCGACCGCACCGTGCGCGAATACACCGAGCAGCATTATTTGCCTGCGGCGACAAACTATCTTCACCGCGCCGCCGACAAAGGTGTTGCCGGCAGACAAATTGTCGAATGGCAGCGGCAGTTGGAACAGAAATGGGCTGGGTTGCATTTTGGCGAACTGAAGGCGGAGTCGCGCGATGGACAAAATGTATTTCAGTTTCAGGTCGGTCTCAATGGCCTCGATCCGAAGACGGTGCGGGTGGAACTTTATGCGGACGGCATCAGCGGCTGCCCGCCCGTGCGGCTGGCGATGACCTGTCTTCACCCGCTGGCCGATGAGTCCGGCGGCTACGCTTACAGCGCGACCGTGCCCGCCGCCCGCCCCGCATCCAATTACACCGTGCGAGTGATGCCACGCTGCGACGGTGTGGCAATTCCACTCGAAGATGCCCGGATCATTTGGCAGCGATAAATTTGACGAATGAAAAAAGCCCTTCCCATCACCTGCCTGTTTGTGGACATCGGCGGCGTCCTGCTCACGGACGGATGGGATCATCACGCCCGCAAACGCGCGGCGAATCATTTCAAGCTCAACTGGGACGAAATGCAGGAACGGCATAGCCTAAATTTTAACATTTACGAAGAGGGCAAGCTCACGCTAGAAGAATATCTGACTTGGGTGGTCTTTTACCAAAAGCGGACGTTCACCCGGACTACCTTCCGGCGTTTCATGTTCGCGCAATCAAAACCCTTCAACGAGATGATCCAGTTGGTTCGCGAACTGAAGGCAAAGTTTGGACTAAAGGTCTTTGTGCTCAGCAACGAGGCGCGCGAAGTGAATGCATATCGCATCCATAAGTTCAAGCTGGACGGCTTTGTGGATGCTTTTATTTCGTCCTGTTTCGTCCACCTCCACAAGCCCGATGCGGAAATCTTCCGGCTGGCGTTGGACATTGCCCAGATGCCGACACGGCAAATTGTCTATATTGAAAACACGCCGATGTTTGTCCAGATCGCGGAAGACATGGGAATCCGTAGCATTCTGCACACGGATTACAAATCCACGCGTGCGCAACTGGCCGCGTTTGGATTATCGGTATCCGATGTTCCCGCCTGATCTAAAAATTCTTTTACCATGGAAACCAAAACTCTTGCTCCCGAACTGCTCCGAAAAATGGACGCCTATTGGCGTGCGGCCAATTACCTGTCGGTTGGCCAGATTTACCTATTCGACAATCCGCTGCTGAAACGTCCGCTGGCGCTCACAGATGTGAAGCACATGCTGCTCGGCCACTGGGGCACGACGCCGGGGCAGAATTTTATTTACGCTCATCTGAACCGGATCATCAAGAAATACGACCTCGACATGATTTACGTTTCCGGCCCCGGCCATGGCGGGCCGGCGGTCGTGGGCAACAGTTATCTTGAGGGAACCTACAGCGAGATTTATCCGAACATCAGTCAGGACGAGGCCGGCCTGCAAAAACTTTTTCTCCAGTTTTCATTTCCCGGCGGCATTCCCAGCCACGCATCGCCGGAATGTCCGGGATCAATTCATGAAGGCGGTGAACTGGGCTACTCGCTCAGCCACTCGTTCGGTGCGGTGTTCGACAATCCCGATTTGATAGTCGCCTGTGTGGTCGGTGATGGCGAGGCTGAGACCGGTCCGTTGGCTACGGCATGGCATTCCAATAAATTTCTTGATCCCGCGACAGACGGCGCGGTGTTACCGATCCTGCATCTCAACGGCTACAAGATTTCCAATCCGACTGTCCTTGCCCGCATCACGCGTGAGGAATTGGAGCAGTTATTGCGCGGCTATGGCTGGACGCCTCACTTCGTCGAGGGTCACGAACCGGCGCTGATGCACGAGGCAATGGCCACGACGCTCGACATCGCGATAGAACAGATCAAAAAAATCCAGAAGGAGGCTCGCGTGAACGGCAATCTCACACGTCCGCGCTGGCCGATGATCGTGCTCAATTCACCAAAGGGCTGGACCGGGCCGAAGGTGGTGGATGGCTTGCAAGTGGAAGGCACCTTTCGCGCGCATCAGGTGCCGCTTTCCGATCCAGCCACGCATCCCGAACATCTCAAGCTGTTGGAAGACTGGTTGAAAAGTTATCGGCCGCAGGAACTTTTTGATGAACAAGGTCGCCTGAAACCGGAGTTGGCCGAACTTGCGCCCAAAGGTGCGCGGCGCATGGGCGCGAATCCCCATGCCAACGGCGGCCGCCTGCTCCGCGATCTGCGAATGCCGGATTTTCGCGATTACGCGGAAGCCGTGCCCGCGCCGGGAATTCGCGGCATCGGCGATGTGCATGTGCTCGGTCCATTTCTGCGTGACGTGGCCAAGCTGAATCAAACGCAGCGAAATTTCCGCATCTTTGGTCCCGATGAAACGCTCTCCAACGGTTTGGAAGCCGTCTTTGAAAAAACGAAGCGTCAATGGGACGCCGCGACCGTGCCGAACGACGAATTTCTCGCGCCTGACGGACGCGTGATGGAGATGTTGAGCGAGCATCAATGCGAAGGCTGGCTTGAAGGCTACTTACTAACCGGCCGGCATGGACTGATCAACTGTTATGAGGCATTCATTCACATCGTGGATTCAATGTTTAATCAGCACGCCAAATGGTTGAAAGTCACGTCTTGCCTACCTTGGCGGCGGAAAATTGCCTCGTTGAACTACCTCCTGGCCTCGCACGTCTGGCGTCAGGACCACAATGGCTTCACGCACCAAGACCCCGGATTTATTGATCATGTCGTGAACAAGAAGGCCAGCGTCGTCCGCGTCTATCTTCCGCCCGACGCCAATTGTTTGTTATCGGTGATGGACCACTGCCTGCGCAGTCGCCATTACGTCAATGTCATCATCGCGGGCAAACATCCGTCGCCGCAATGGTTGACGATGGACGCCGCCGTCAAGCATTGCACCGAAGGCATCGGCATATGGCAATGGGCCAGTAACGACCAGAACACGACGCCCGACGTGGTCATGGCCTGCTGCGGCGACGTGCCTACGCTGGAGACGCTCGCCGCCGTGTCCATTCTGCGCGAGCATTTGCCCGAACTGAAAATCCGCGTCGTCAACGTCGTGGACTTGATGCGGCTGCAACCGCAAACCGAACATCCGCACGGTTTGAGCGACAGAGACTTCGATGACCTTTTCACCAAGGACAAGCCAGTCATCTTTGCCTTCCATGCCTACCCGTGGCTGATCCACCGGCTTACTTATCGCCGCACCAACCACGACAACATTCACGTCCGCGGTTACAAGGAAGAAGGCACTATCACCACGCCGTTCGACATGACGGTGCTGAATGAGCTGGACCGGTTTCACCTGGTTATGGACACCATTGACCGCCTGCCGCAAACCGGTGACAAGGGCATTTACCTGAAGCAGCAGCTCAAGGACAAGCTGATCGAGCACAAGCAATACATTGATAAAAATGGCCAGGACCTGCCGGAAATCCGCAACTGGAAATGGCCGGCGAAAAATATATGAATCGAGACATACCCAACCATCGGCCTTACTGGAGACGGGCGCATCGTGACTGGCGTCTCTGGGCCATAGTGATACTGATGCTGGCCGCCATGGCAGTTTATTTGATGACTGGCGACTTGCGCTGGCCAATTCATGCCCGACCGCAGCCGATGGTGCCAATCGCCGGCTAAACCAGATCATCAACTTCAATCCTTCGAATGAACGACGCGACAATTGCCACAAAACCAAATGAGGCAATTGTGGCAACCGGTCTGACGAAATGGTTTGGCGAAGGTGACACCAAGAAGATTGCCGTGAACGGTGTCACGCTGGTCGCCCACTTCGGTGAGATGCTGTTCATTGTCGGTCCCTCCGGCAGTGGCAAAACCACCATGCTGAGCATGATTTCCGGCATCCTGCGGCCAAACGCCGGCAACGTCAAAGTCAAGGGAGCGGATATTTGGACGCTGAATAATGACCAGTTGGCGGATTTCCGTCTGAACACGATCGGCTTCGTCTTTCAGGATTACCATCTGTTTCCACGGTTGACCACGGCTGAGAATGTTGCCATCCCGCTGATTCTAAAACAGCGCAACTGGAATGAATCCATCACCAAGGCCGACGAATACCTGGAGATCGTCGGCCTGAAAGACCGGGGCGAGATTTTGCCGGTCAAGCTTTCAGGCGGCGAGCAGCAGCGCGTGGCGATTGCGCGGGCAATCATCAGCCAGCCAGAGATCCTGATTCTCGACGAACCGACCGCCTCCCTGGATGGCGACACCGGAAGAATGATCATCGCCTTCGTCAAAGAGAAGATTCTTAACGAAAAGCGCTGCATACTGATTGTCACCCATGATGCACGCATCAACGAATATGCGGATCGAATCCTTCACATGGAAGATGGAATTCTTACCGCGATAGATAAAGGAACCGAATGAATCCAGACGAATCTAAACCGGAAGTCAAAGCAACCGACCCAAATCCGGCAGCAGCCACGCCTAAGCCTGATCCCAAAGCTATCGAACTTACGCACGATACAAAAGCGGCCGACCCTAAACCGGAACCAACCGCCGCTAAACTTGAAGTCAAAGCTGCCGTGCCTCAAGTCGAAGGAAAAACCGAGCCCAAGCCCGAAGTAAAAGTCGAACCTAAACCGGAAGTCAACGCGGCCGAGCCTAAAGTTGAAGCCAAAGCAACTGGGCTTACGCCCGACCCAAAAGCAGTTGCGCTTACCCGCGACACCAAGGCGGCCGAGTCCACGCCCGAAGCCAAGGCTGAACCTAAAACTGCGGTCAAGCCTGAGGCCAAATCCGGAATCAAACCTGAAGCCAAAGCGGACGAGACTAAGACCGAAACCAAAACCACCGCGCCCAAGACGACAGTCGGAAACAAGATCATTTTTACCATCGCCATCATCGGCATCCTGGCCGCACTGGTTGCCGCCTATATTTTTGGCATGGAGCGGAAGGCCCAGCCGCCGGTGTTTAAACCGGTCAGCAATCCTTTTGATTCGGCCATCTATGCCAATGGCATGATTGAGAGCGACCTGCCGAGCGGTGAGAACATTAATATCTTCCCGGAAGTATCCGGCCCGATCACCCAGGTATTTGTGCATGAGGGTCAGCAAGTGTTGACCGGCACACCGCTGTTCAGCATTGATGACTCGGTGCAACGAGCAAATACGGAACTGGCCACAGCCAACTTGAAAGTGGCTCGCGACCAATATGACAAACGCCGCGCCTCTTATGACGCTGATCCGAAATCGGTCAGCAAGGACGTGCTGGATACGGCGGAAGACGCCGTCATCCAAGCGGCCGCCGCACTGAAGGCCGCCAGCGCGCTGCTGCAATATTATTCTGTCAAGGCGCCGATTGACGGAGTCGTGCTGGCCGTCAACGCGACCGTCGGTGGCTATGTGTCGTCGCAGGGTGATTATGACACCTATACCGAGCTGTTCGATCCACTTGTTATCATGAGCGGGCCGCAGGATTACATGGACGTGCGCTGTTATGTGGACGAGATCCTGGTCTCACGGTTGCCATCGCACTGGCATATTCAGGCGCAGATGCAAATCACCGGAACGGACATCAAGGTGCCGCTGGAGTTTGTCCGGGTGCAGCCATACATCTCACCTAAGATCGAGCTGTCCAATGAAAAGCAGGAGCAGGTGGATCTGCGCGTGCTTCCGGTGATTTTCCGCTTCGAGAAAAAGGATTTCCCGGTCTATCCCGGCCAGATGGTGGATGTTTTTATCGGGCAAGAAGCAACCGGAGCAAACGGCACGAACAATTTTTAATATGAGATACAGCGGCATCCTGCGGATCGGCTTCAAGCTGCTGGTCAATGATCGGGGCAAATTCTTCGCCCTGTTGATCGGCATCACCTTTGCCGTGTTCCTGATGATGGAAATGACCGCCATGTTCGCCGGCATCCTTAATCGTGCCTTTTCGCCGGTCACCAATATCGGGGCTGCGATGTGGATCATGGACCCGGCGGTGAATACAGCCACCAGTCCAATTCCGATGCCAGGTTATGTGCTGGACGCGGCGCGCAGCATGGACGGCGTCAGTTACGCCGTGCCGCTGTTCATGGGCGGCGCGATGGTGAAGCTCGCCAGCGGCACTTATCAAGGGGTCAACGTGGTTGGTCTGGATGACAGCAGCCTGTTCGGTCGGCCCGAACTGGAACAGGGCAACATTCAGGACATCTATGCCGACAACACTTTTTTCGTGGTGGATGACGCCGAATTCTCCAAGCTGGGAAATCCGAAGATTGGCACGACCTTCGAGCTCAATGATCACCGGGGCAGCATTGTGGGCATCGCCCGGGTCGCCGCCAATGGGCTGAATGGCGTGCCCACGCTATACACCACTTACAACCGCGCGATTGAATACCTTCCTTCGACACGCTTCACCATGTCCTACGTGCTCGTGCAGCCGAAGAACGACGCGGCAATCGCCGGGATCAAACGACAAGTCGCCAAGCTTGGCTATGTCGCCTTCACCAAGGATGAATTTAATAACCAGATTACCCACTACTACACCTACCAGACGGGGATCGGCACCAACATCCTGTTGATGACTATCATCGCCTTCATCGTCGGCTTGTCCATCTCAGGGCAGACTTTCTACACCTTCATCCTCGAAAACTTGGAGAAATTCGGTGCGCTAAAAGCCATTGGTGCCAAGGGGCGTGAACTGGTTTACATGATCCTGTTCATGGCGTTCTTTACGGCCATGATCGGCTATGGCCTGGGCATCGGTTTGGTGACATTGATGATTTCAATCGCCCGCTACCGGCTGCCTAACTACGCGGCGATGATCACATTCGGGAACCTGGGATTGGCCTTCGGCATGGTCCTTCTGATCGCCGGAATCTCCAGCTATATCGGGATACGCAAGGTTCTCAAAATCGAGCCATTCGACATCTTCCGGGGGTAGCAATGAGCCATTCAATGAAAACTTTCATCTCTCCATTTAAAGCGAAAGCCAGAATGATCGCTGTTTCCTCGGTGTGTCTGGCTCTGCTCGCCGGATGCAGCTTCGCGCCAAAGTATGCGGAGCCATCGAATCAAACGCCGGCTGTTTTCAAGGAAATGACGCCGGCGCAATCATCGGTAACTGACGGCTGGAAAACCGCCGAGCCAATGGACAACGCGCTTCGCGGCCAGTGGTGGAAAATGTTCCACGAGCCGGAGCTGAACGCTTTTGAAATCCAGGTGAACGTTTCCAACCAGACGGTCGCCGTTGCACTGGCTAATTTCCTCGCCGCGCGGGCGGTGGTGAAACAATCCCGGTCGCAGTATTTTCCGACCGTGACCGCCAGCCCTTCGGTTACGAGATCACGGCAGGCTACATCTCAAAACCAATCCAGCTCGTCATCGTCAGCCACAACTTTTACCGAATATGCACTGCCCTTTGACGCCTCCTGGGAGCCGGATTTCTGGGGGCGCATCCGCAACACGGTGAAAGCCAATTCGCTGGAAGCCCAAGCCACGCTGGCCGATCTCGAAAACGTGCGGCTGACCATGCAGGCGGAAGTGGCGGTGGATTATTTTCAACTGCGCGTGCTGGATGCGCAGAAGCAGCTTCTGGATGCGACGGTGATCGCCTATCAGGAATCGCTCAAGCTGACCCAAGCCCAGTATGGCGCGGGCCTGGCGTCTGACCAGGACGTTGCGCAAGCTGAAACGCAGCTCAACACCACGCTCGCCCAAGCCACCGACCTCGGCATCCAGCGCGCCCAGCTCGAACACGCCATCGCGACGCTGCTCGGTCAGCCGGCCTCATCATTTTTCATCGCCACCAATTCGCTGACCACAAAGCCTGTCGCCATTCCCTTCGGCGTTCCATCGGAACTCCTCGAGCGCCGTCCTGACATCGCCGCCGCTGAACGCCGGGTCGCCGAAGCGAACGCGCAAATCGGCGTGGCGCGCGCGGCTTATTTTCCGACGGTTACTTTGAGCGGCGCGGCGGGATACCAAAGCACTTCTGTGCAAAATCTCTTTTCCGGGCCGGGTCTGGTCTGGTCCGTCGGTGCGACGCTGGCGCAAACGCTCTTCGACGGCGGCTTGCGCAAAGCGGTCACTGAACAGTCCCAGGCGATTTACCAAGGCACCGTTGCGAATTACCGCCAGACCGTGCTCACCGCGTTTCAGGAAGTCGAAGACAATTTGTCAGCGTTGCGAATTTTGTCGCAGGAACTTCAACAACAGGATGCCGCCGTCGCGTCGTCGCAGCGCTACCTGACGCTCGCCGACACCCGTTACCAATCCGGCATAGAAATTTACCTTGATGTGATTGCAGCCCAGACCGCCCTGTTGAGCAATCAGCAGACGTTGTTGAACCTCCAGATGCAACAACTGACGGCGAGTGTTCAGTTGATCAAAGCATTGGGCGGTGGCTGGGATGTTTCGCAGGAGACGACCGCCACCATTCCTAGAACACCGAAATGTGAAACCATTTATGAAGGGGAACGATTTTTCGGCGCGACTCCGATAAACGCACGCCAGAGGCGCGCGCTCACCATTCTGCAAAGAGCTTCGCGCCATGGCATTGAATTCCACAGCATGCTGCCGGCTGAACTGGCCGGAAAAGGTTCCAGTTCACCTCATCTTGGCCGCCGGTGCCATCCATTATCCCGCGTCTGTGACATATCACATGACCGCCGTGACATATTACAAAATCATTTTGTAATATCACCGGCAAAATTTGCCAGGTCGCAGGGCAAACTTTTCATGTTGCAAGCGGCTCAAGCGAGGTTTCATAACGGCTTTGTCAGCTCGCAAGCGTCCTTTGCGATATAAAATATTCGGCCCGTAAAATAACAAAATCAAGCTGCCATATTGCAAATGATTGCCGCGATATTGCATGGCAATGTTGCGATATGACGCAGGACGCTTGTGATATGTAAAAATAAGGCTGCAATATCTCAAACCGGCTTCTAAAAGCTCGCTGGCATGTCCCCTGCTAAACATCCGGGAACAGATTTGGAAACCCGGCATAAACCATGAAAGCAACGAAAGCACCAGCAATATGAAACTTCTGCAAGAGCAGTGCGCAGCGCAGTGTAATGTCCGGCCGGTGGCCGGAAACCAGAGATTTTGTAAAGTCAGGTCGAGGCACAGCCACGACACCGCACCTTTGGCGGAGGTCTCAATATGATCGTCAAGCCCGCCATAACCTGGCTCAACCGCGTGGATGACGCGGTTTTGTGCAGCAACACCGGCACCATCATCCAGGAAATGACTGAAAATGCGGCCATCTATGATGACCCGTTGCCGCCATTGGCCAAGGTGCAGACGGCCTTGGACAACTTTACGAACAGCATCCTGGTGAAGGCGGATGGAGGGCGATCCGCCACATCCAGAAAGAAAGCCTGCCGCAAGGTGCTCACGGATTTGGTGCGTCAACTGGCCAGCTATGTGCAGGTGGCCTGCCAGGGCGACCTGACGAACCTGATCTTGAGCGGATTTCCCCACCATAAACCGGTGCGTGAGCCGGTGGGACAATTGACCAAACCACCGGGGCCGGTGCTCAAGCACGGCCCGCAACTGGGCAACATCACGGCGCGGATCAAACCGGTGAAGGGTGCGGTCAATTACAACTGGCGGATCACCGCCAACCTGCCCGGGGCCGTGCCGGTGATCGTGCAGGACACCGCCGCCACCCATGTCTTCACCGGCCTGACGGCCGGGGTGTGCTACACGGTGGATGTCTGTGTGCTGGGCACCGCCGGCCCGACGGATTGGAGCGGCCCGGCCAGCCTCTTCGCTGATTAGAGCGGTTTCAATAACACCGTGTCCGGGTTTTGCCAGTTCGTCTGAAAAGTTCCGCGAGGTTTTGGACTGCGGTGGCAGAGCGCAGCGGCGACACCGCTTTAGGGCGGACGGGAGATTTCCGATGGCTCCAAGCTGGTCGCGCGCACGAAAGCGGCGTGGCGCTTCGCTTCCCGCCGCACTCCAAGACGCTGGCGCGTACTGCGTCCCGGCCGGATTCTGGTAACGGCTGGAGAATTTTTGAAATTGCACCAAGCCCTGGCGGACGCGGCCGGAGCGGTCGTGAACTGGAATGTTTTGACGCTAACGGAAACCCCGGCAAAAGGGTGAAAGCGCCAGCTTCCATCTTCTGTGCTTATCCGGTTGGCTGCCAATACCGAGGTGATAATAGCCCAGCACTTCAGTGCTGGGAAAGCCGTGGTCAAAGAGCAGAAAGTCCCGGAGGGGACGAAAGAATCGGTTTCTGCCGTCCCGTAAAGGGACTTGCCCTATATTTCCCTTTCACCCAGCACTAAAGTGCTGGGCTATTGCCATCCGCAATTTCGGCAGGTGGCAACCAACCGGATAAGCACACCATCTTCAATCTTCCATCATCGTCCTGAGAGTGTGTCTGATAATCCCGGAGCGCGGCTGCGTCGAAAACGAGCCACAGCACGCGGAAAGCGCCTCAAGGTGCCGAGCATTCGAGACCGGCTGCGGCTGGTCGAGGACGACACATCCGCGCTCCTTTTTCAGACAGGCTCTTAAAAAATTGGCCCACCTGCAAAATGATGGCGCGGGGCAATGGTGGCCCCACCTGCAAAGGTGTTGACAGGGTGGGGGACGGCCAATAAGATTTTTCCCCAGCCAGCCGATTTCAGAATTAGGCAAAAAACGGGAAAATAAAATGACCTCCGGGCACGCACTGAACATTCCCACGGAAGAACTCTACCCATGAACGACCAACCCATTCCGCACCTCCCATCCACCGAAGCCGCACCATCGCCGGACTATAAAGACCGTTCCACCGGCCTAGTGGTTTTCGGCATCCTGACCCTGCTGCTGGGCTGTCTCGCCGGACTGCTGGTGCCGCTGATGCTGCTGGGACAGCGGGTGGCGGCCCAGGCCCCGAATGCGCCACCGCAGAACCATGCCGCCTTGGTGCCGGCGATGGTCATCTATGGCGGTCTGGCCGTGACGCTGATCTGGCTCGGCATCGGTTCCATTCAGGCGCGGCGCTGGGCGCGGGCGCTGCTGCTCATCTTTTCCTGGAGCTGGCTCATCATCGGCGTCGGCATGACGGCCGTCATCCCGTTCTTCATGAGCAAGACGATGGCGAACCTGCCACCCAATGCCAAGACCGGCCAGCCGGCCATGCCGCCGGCGGCCATCACCGCGATGGTCGTGGGTATGACCATCTTTTTCCTAGTTTTCTTTGTGCTGGTGCCGGCGCTCTGGACTTATTTCTACAACAGCCGCCAGGTGAAAGCGACGTGCGAGGCGCGCGACCCGGCGACGCGCTGGACCGATGCCTGCCCGCTGCCGGTGCTGGGCTTCTGCCTGTGGACGTGGTTCGCCGTGCCGGCGCTGCTGGTCATGCCGGTGAGCAGCCATGCGGTGATGCCATTTTTCGGGGTGTTCATTTCCGGCCTGACCGGCACGGTGTTCTGCCTGGTCATCGCCGCCGTCTGGGGCTGGGCGGGCTGGTGGTTATACCGGCTGGACGCGCGGGGCTGGTGGCTCATCCTCGTGGCGATGGTGCTGTTCATGGTGTCAGCGCTGCTGACCTACGCGCACCATGACGTCAGCGAGATGTATCAATTGCAGGGCCTGCCGCCGGCGCAGATCGAACAGATGCAAAAGACCGGCCTGCTGACGGGCAACCATCTGAGCTGGTTCACGGCGCTGTGCACGCTGCCGTTCGTGGGCTACCTGCTGTTCATCAAAAAGTATCTACGGAAAGCTTAAAATGAACCGGCAATATTTTACTGCTCTGACCAAATTCAAACGAAGCTGGTTGTTGGTTTTGTGTGTTTATCTGGCGGCATTGTCGAGCGCATCGGCCCGAAATAATCTGGATGCAAGCAATCCCCTTGGTTTCTTCACGACCGTTGCCGACAAGCTGCTTCGTAGCACGTTTAACTTTGGGGTGACCAACATCCCGGTATATTCCAATGGTGTCTGTGTTTATTCACCGGCCATCCAGCGGATGCTCCAGCTTTCAGCAAATATCTACGATGCCACCACGACGAATTTTTATCCATCTGTATTTCGGCCCATCTTTGAGTATGACAATAACAATAATGTGTTCATCAATGGTTATACCAATGTTAATTCTGTCAGTGGAATAGGTGATCCTCAATTTGGACTGCCCCATGACGTCACACTATTACCGAGCCAAGCTCCTGGTTTGCCGATCACAGATATTAACGGGTTAGTGAACGTCTATGGCGTACCGTGGATCATCGGGGCAAAAAAGGGTTTTCCGGCATTCAACCAACTTTCGATGATTAACTCCGCCCAATTCCTGCGCCAGTTGGAGGTGGTGCGAGCTACGGTGAGCGGTCTGCCCATTTCAACAAACCAAATGGTGGCAATGAGCATTAACAATAGTCTTGGCGTATCATTTTGGAATTCTTATTCGAATGACTATGTCGGCACTGGCAATATTTCGATCTATGTGAACAGCAGCGTTCAAATGACGTTGACCAATTCGGTTTTGGGACCCAACAACCCTTATGTTGTATTATTCAACACCAACTTGTTTTTCAACATCAGCCGCTGGCCGGGATCACAATGGAATCTGAATGGTGGTGGTTTGCCGCAGGCCAGTTCGTTTATCTCCTCCGTTTGGACGAACATTCTGGCGCCGAACATTTATGCTTATAATTTTGCAACCGGAGGATTCGTTGGCACCAATTCGCCGAATGCTTGGGATTCAACATTGTCACCGTTGCCATCATTTGGGCTGCAGACGACAAATTGGCTCCAAGCTTTCATTATAGATGGCAACAATGTAATTGACTATGTCCAGTTGCGCGGGCCTATTGACAACACCAATTTGACTGCTGCGCTCCAAGATCCAGGCCCGAGTTATTTCGGTGGTTCGCCCTATTACTTGTGGTCCACCAATGGTAACGGAATTGGAGGGTGGCCAAGCTTGGGAATTGAAAATCAGCTTATAATTTCAGGCTCACCCGTTAGTCCGCCAGTTTCCGCAGTATGGGAAGGGGCACCGATAGTGGGTGTGCCCAACACTGTAGTCGCACATCAAGCATTTTTCGCCGCTGCTTTTACGCCATCCCACGCTTTTAGCTACAATGGTATTGTTTACTATAATACTCAGTTGGTTTCGCTGGCACCTTATGCAGCTGCGCGGATAATATTTGTGCCGTATCTTTATCAGGTCAATGATCCGCTTGTGCATTATCTAATGAGCGATTTGGATACTGGCGTTGGTGCTATTTGGCAGGGAGCTAATGCAATGCCGAACGGAGTCTGGGCCCAAAATGATGGCGCGATAACCCACACTCTCCCTGTGCCGCCAGCCAATGTAATTGTTAATGGCCAAAGCCGTTACCAGCCCTGGGGCCAGTCGGTGTCGGCGGTTTTGCAATCAGCGTCCTATAATTTCAGTCCCTACAATTTGAGTTACAAAGACCCGCTGGTCTGGGATTCGGACTACTGGAATTTCCCGACCAACTTGCTCGCCGCGCTTAATGGTTTGGGGCAGGTGCATCGTGGCACACCGTGGCAGACGGTCTATCTTAAGGCAACGGATATTCTGAATTCTGGCAATAACACAGGCATAAATACCTGGTCGGCGTGGACGGGTGACTACAACGTTCCCGACGCTGCCATTACTGCTCCGGCCAATGACAGGCAACTGGTTGGTGTGCTCATTTCGTTGCTAAACACGAACGATGCCACTCAGTTAACATCCGTGAACGATCAGAACGATGCCGATTGGCAGAATGTTTTAAACGGTTTGACCGTTTATTCCAATTCCTTGCCCGTGATAATTGCAATGATTCCGCCGCAATTCGATACTAACTTTATGGCAAGCAATTCGCCGCAGGCATTGATTGTTGCCAGTGCCATTGCCCAAGTTAGAGCCAACGTATCCAATCAAAGTTTTTATTCTATTGGTGATATTTTGGCGACACCTGCTTTGACCGTGAGTTCTCCCTGGTTGAATACCAGCACTGCCAATCAGCTTCAATACGGCATCACGGACGCTGCATACGAGACCATTCCATCCCAATTATTGCTGCTGCTGCGCCCGGATTCTTTTGGCACGATCTTGCCAAACAACGGCGGCTTGAACCTTCAATTTTCCGGCTCCGACGGCTACGCCTACGAACTGCAAACCTCAACAAACTTAGTGAATTGGTATGTTGTAGGCACCAATTGTCCGGCGGGAGGCAGTTTCAGTGTGCAAATACCTTTAGCCACTAGTTCAACAGGGCGATTCTATCGTTCAATTCTGCTTCCATGATTAACAATTATGAAAACACTTCCCCTCACTGTCCCGCGACCAGCGCAAGATTGAGTCGGATCATCTGAACCGGCCCGGCAGCTTCCATTTCGTCGGCACCGGCCTGGCGGCCAGCTAGAATCTATTCAACATGAAAAAATGTTCTTATTGTGGCAAGGAATATCCCGACGAGACCACGGTCTGTCCGGTGGATGGCGAAGAGTTGCTGCCAATCATCCGAAAAATTGTCACCGGGGTCTGGCGCGGGGTTTATGGCTATGGGCCACGGGAGAAATTGCCGGGCTGCGGGCCAGTGGCATTTACGCTCAAGCTAAAACAAGGTTGGCTGTCGCACTTCACCGGCACGGTCACTGAGGATGCCCCGTCCGGCATGCCGGGCACCGGCACCGTGGACGGCTATTACGGGCATCCCACCATCGAGTTCACCAAGCAGATGCCGGTGGGCTATGTCAAAAAAGAAGATGGCACCCGGATGACCTTGCGCGAATACCTGATCGAAGATGGGCACGAGTGCCAGCGGGAACTGCCTGCGCCACCCATTTTGTATCTGGGCAATTTTCTGGATGCGGACCGGGTGCAAGGCACCTGGATCATGCAGCCTTTTCGGATTACGCTGCCGGATCGTTCGGCTATAACCCTGCCCCGGTCGGCCGGCTTTTGGTGCGCTGAATTTGTGACCGAGGACGCCAAGTCAAATCCCACCGGTGGCCCGAAGGAGGCGTTGTTTGACAAAGCCCGGCTTTCGCCCGCCGAACTGGCGGATGTGGAGGGGATGCCGCCTTGCAGTCTGGGCAAGTTCACGGTCGCGGACGCGGAACGATTGATCGAACGGCTGGCGAATGCGGGTATCCAGTGCCGGTTCAGCCAGGATGATTCAGCCATGCGCGAGATGATGCCGATCACGGCCGTGACCGGCGGCTATGGCGGCACGGCGGCGATGATGGAAATCTTCGTGAACCCGGAGGACGAAGCGGCGGCGCGGCAGATTATCGGCGAGGACAACCCGGTGTGAGTCCGGTCTGATTATTTATGACCAACCCATTCCCCTCACTGCCCCGCGACCAGCGCAAGCTTGATGCGGATCATCTGAACCCGCTTGCCAGCTTCCATTTCGTCGGCGCGGTTCCCGGCGGCACCGGAGATTTCAAATTGCAGATTTCAGATTTGAAATGGGTGGCTTGGGATTTGGAATTGGAAATTGCAGATTTAAAATGGGGGCGGCGGGTGGTTGGGGGGCGATTTGAAATTACAAATTACAGAATTGAATTGGCGGCTGCGGATTTTACATTGCAGATTTCAGATTTGAAACGGGCGGCCCGGGGATTTCAGATTACAAATTTCAGATTTGAAATGGGTGGCTTGGGATTTGAAATTGGAAATTGCAGATTTGAAATGGGCGGTTGGACGGTGGGGGGATGTCATTGCGGATGAAACAAAAAAATGTCGAATGAAACGGATTGCCATAGTTTATTTTTTTCTTTGGTCATTGGGCGTCGCTTCCGCTCAATCCACCAACCTGCCGGCGGGCAATCCCTCCGAGGATGACATGCCGTCCTATTCATTTGACGACCGTTTTTCAACCAACTGGTATGCGGCGGTTCAGGCGGCCTTGCCCGCCGGGCATCCGCCAATGGGCAGGTATGATTTTCAAGCGTCAACCAATGGACTGTGTCAGGAGAGCGATAGGGGAAACAAGGTGGCACAGGGATTATGGGGGACTGCGTTGGTGATTTTAAGCAGTTCCCCGGAAACGACGGAGGCGGGGTTGAAGCTGCTGCACGCTTCGGCGGAGTCAGGGTATGTCTCGGCCATGATGACGCTTGCCAATTGTTTGAAGGCGGCAAATATGTCCGGCGAAACTACAATGAAGCATTTTACTGGTTCGGCCGTGCGGCGGAACTAGGCAATGCCGAAGCCCAGCTTCAGTTGGGCGGATGTTACCACTACGGCCTGGGAACCACCCCGAATTATTCCATGGCGGCGAAGTATTACCGGCTGGCCGCCGGTCAGACCAATTATGTGGCGATGAAGTGCCTCGGTTTTCTGCTGATGAACGGTTACGGCATGGAAACCAACGAGGACGAGGCCAGGTCCTGGCTGCTGCGGGCGTCGAAGGAGGGTGGGAACCGGCGGGCCATGTATGACCTCGGCGTATTATACAGCCGAAAATATCCGGACACCAATGCGGTGATGGAAGAGTTCAAATGGATGAAGCAAAGCGCGGAACTGGGTGACGCGCTGGCCGCTGATGAATTATCCCACTTTTATTATCGTGGCTGGGGTGCGACGGAAACCAATCTGGCGAACTATCGTTATTGGCGCTTCAAGGCCGCCTTCCTCGGTTCCACCGAGGCGCAGGAAGTCATGGGGCAGGCCTACCGGACCGGCGATGGCGTGCCGGTTGATCTTGAAAATTCCCTGGTCTGGACCAGCAAGGCCGCCGCCAAGAACCAGCCGGACGCACTCTATAACCTTGCGGTGCGATATTATGAAGCCAGGACCAACCATGATTCGCTGTTGCTGGCGGACAAATTAATGCTTCAGGCGGCGCAAATGGGTCATCGTGAGGCGCAATTCCAGATTGCCATGAGTTTTTTTCGCGGGGATGTCATTCTCAGTTCCGAATATGGAACGGAGTGGCTGGCCAAGGCGGCGGAAAATGGCTGGCCTAAAGCGGAATACACCCTGTTTCAGTTATACTATAATGGTGTGCCACCGGGCAAAGACTGCCTCGCGTATCCCAAGGACAAGGCGGAAGCGATAAAATGGCTGCGCCGGGCCGCCGAACATGGGTATTTTCAAGCGCAATCAATGCTGGCCGTTATGCTAATCCGCGGGCTGGACATGGACCAGGACAAAGCGGAAGCCGAGAAGCTGCTGCGAAATGCCGCCCAGCATGGATTTGTGCCGGCACAAAATGATCTCGGCTACGCGATCTTAAGTGGTGGCCTGACGACGACCGATCCGACGGAAGCCGCGATGTGGTGCGGGCTGGCGGTAGCCCATGCCACAGATCCCATTATAGCCAGACGCGCAAACGTAAACTTCGCAAACGCCATGCGCAACCTTACCTTTGACCAGCAGGATCAACTGAACCAGCGTGTGCACAATTTCCAGCCCCAGGCGACTCCTGAAATGGATCCAAAGATTCAAGGCTGGCAGAAAAATCCGGCCTATCAGCCGGAAGACGGTCGGTTTGGACATTGAAAAAGAAGACAAGCAAAGCCAAGGACTAATTTATTTATGACCAACCCACTGCCTTCCTTGCCGTGCGACCAGCGCAAGATTGATGCGGACCATCTGAACCTGCTCGCCATCTTCCATTTCGTTGGTGCCGGCCTGGCGGTGCTGGTCGTGTTCACCATTGTCGTCCTGACCCGCGATTCCGTCCGGGAACTGTATTCCGTCCAATCAGTATCAACCAAAACATAACCCTAAATAACCCTATGAACATCTATCTCGTCCAGCACGGGCAGGAGACCGGGCCGTTTACCCCGGAAGACCTGCGTCATCAAATCTACAGCGGTGAACTGTCCCGCACGACGTCGGCCCGCACGGACGGCACAAGTTGGGTGCCGCTCGAATCGCTTCTGAATGCCGCCACGCCCACGGTCACGCCGCCGCCGCTGCCGCCGCAAATCGCACCAGAGCAGTTGCGCGATCCCAAGGAGAAGAAGGCGTTGCTGTGGCTATATGTCTTCGCCGTGCCAGTTTGGCTGGTGCTGATTCTCTGGACGGCGCTGAGTTTTGGTATTCCGCTGCTCGTCTTCGGAATCGTTTGGCTGATCCACGCGATGGGGCAGATGTGGTTCGCGGCGCACCTCAAGGTCAATGCGGTGCGGGTGTCGGACACGCAGTTGCCGGAGCTGAACCGGGCGGTGGACGCGTGCTGTCAGCGGCTGGGCATGGAGCGCCCGGACGTTTATGTGTTGCAACACAATGTCTGGAATGCATTCGCGACGAAAATCTTTGGCCGCCGGATGGTGGTGCTGTTTTCGGGCGCGGTGGATTCCATCCTGTTGAAAGGTGATCAGACACAGTTGATGTTTGTGGTGGGGCATGAGCTGGGGCATCACTGGGCCGGCCATCTGAACCTGAGCCAGAAGCTGGCGAAGATGGGCGGCTGGGTGTTCTGGCTGGGCCTGTGGCATTCGCGGCGAGCGGAGCTGACGTGCGACCGGGTGGGCCTGTTCTGCGCGGGCAGCGCCAAGGCAAGTCAACTGGCGATGATGAATTTAACGGTGGGCGCGCAACTGGCGAACCGCGTGAACCTGGAGGCGGCCGTGCAGCAGTGGCAGGGGCATCGCCGCGAATTTTTTGTGAAATACCGGACGCTGTATAGCACGCACCCGCATCTGCTGGCGCGGCTCGAACATCTGACCCTCGCGGCGCAGGAGTTTGGCATGGGCTAGGTGCGCGGTGAACGCGAATACCGGTAGAAAAACCTTTTACTGTTACGGAGTTCAGAATTGATTAAAATCAAACGGAAAGAAAGTCACATGAAACTTGATCCGAAAAAAACCGCGTTGCTGACGCTTGATTGCCAGCAGGGGATTTTTAACTTGGCCCCCGGGGCCGAGGCCATCATTCCCAAGGCGGCCAAGGCGGTGGAGTTTGCCCGGCAGCAGCCGTTTCAAATCATCCATGTGGGGCTGGGCTTTGCCGCCGGTCATCCGGAAATTTCGGCGGTCGAAACCCGTTTCCAGCGCGTGAAGCAGAACAATCTCTTCGTCAAAGGCACGCCGTCCGCCGAGTTTCATCCGGCCATCGCGCGGACCGGCGAGCTGGTGGTGCACAAACAGCGGGTGGGCGCGTTTTCGGAGAACGAGTTGCACCTGATCCTGCGCGCGCGGGGTATCGCGAACCTGGTGTTCTTCGGCATCACGACCAGCGGCATCGTGCTCTCCACGCTGCGGCGAGCATTCGACCTTGATTACCGCTGCGTCGTCCTCAAGGACGCGTGTTTCGACGCGGATGCGGAGGTTCACCGCATGCTCACTGAAAAGATTTTCCCGGCGCAGGCCACGGTTGTGACGGTGGATGAGTTCATCGCAGGGCAGGGCTAAGTTTATGAAAAAATCAATGACGCTGCGGTGTCCGGCGTTAGAGTGCGTCTGAATAATCAATTTTTTACATGGGCGTGAAAGAAAAGTGGCAGGATAGGTTGACATCTGCCTTGGGTTGAGGCGGCTCATTTTAAGCGCAGCTTCAGTTGGGGCGTGAAAAAC
>Ga0182024_10004393_pt1 | contig 32511 bp, 27 predicted proteins | sample P32metaG_FD_120480 | JGI IMG/M metagenome (GOLD analysis project Ga0182024, IMG submission 120480) | Permafrost microbial communities from Stordalen Mire, Sweden - P3-2 metaG (Illumina Assembly) | ecosystem: Environmental > Terrestrial > Soil > Wetlands > Permafrost | place: Sweden: Stordalen...
ACCGCCGCGACGGTGACGACGGGTACTTTCTTCTTCACGGTGGTCCCCTTCCTGTGGGTTGTTCTTGGTGGAACGCCCGACACTTACCAGATGGAAGGTCTCAGGCGGGGGACCACCGCCTCAGTTCAACATTCTGGGGGACAACCTCATTTCGGCGACGATTGGCTACTAGAGCGCAAGCTCGACGGTGAGCGCTGCATCGCACGCAAAGTGGGCAGCGACGTGCGACTCGAGTCGCGTACCGGCAAGGATCTCACCAGCACCTACCCCGAAGTTCGCGCCGCTGTGGGGGATCAACAGTCCCGGGACCTCTTGCTCGACGGTGAGGTGGTGGCCTACGACGGTGACCAGACGTCCTTCACCAGACTCCAGCAACGTCTCGGGGTGATCAGGCCATCGCCTGAGCAGGTGGCCAAGTACCCGGTCGTCTACTGCGTCTTCGATCTGCTCGAGCTCGACGGGGAGGATCTCACCGACCGACCGCTCATCGAGCGCCGCGCATGGCTGACGAGGACGATCCGGTCGAGCTCGGCATTGCAGCACACCGAAGCCTGGCGCGAGGACTCGCAGCGGCGGTTCGCCGCGGCCTGCCGATCCGGTTGGGAGGGGCTCATCGCCAAGCGCGCCGACTCACCGTACGTCGCTGGCCGCTCGAAGGACTGGTTGAAGCTGAAGTGCGCCTGGGAGCAGGAGTTTGTCATCGGCGGTTACACCGATCCCGGTGGCAGCCGGACGGACTTTGGTGCCCTGCTCGTCGGTTACCACGAGCAGGGCTCTCTCCACTACGCCGGGAAGGTCGGTACCGGCTACACCAAGGCGACACTCCACGACCTCGGTATCCGGCTGCGGAGGCTGGAAACGGCCGAGCCGGCGTTTGTAGACGCGCGACCGATCCCCCGCGGCGTGCATTGGACGCGGCCCAACCTCGTCGCTCAGATCGGATTTGCCGAATGGACGAGTGACGCTCGGCTGCGGCAGCCGCGCTTTCTCGGGCTCCGCGACGACAAGAGCCCGGCTGAGGTCGTCCGGGAGCGGCCCCAGTGAGCATGCGGTCCAGGCGACCGGAAGATCGGGGGCGCTCTGGCGAGAGCAATGGCACGCCATTGTCGAGGTGTGTCAGCGAGTTGCTCAGAAAGAACTGCCTCGCATTGAGCAATCGCTGGGGTTCTGGCGAGCGCGCCATCTGGTGATCTTAGGGCACTCTCCGGTCGGAGTTTGGCCCGGTATGTCCCACTTACTTAATTTGAGGAAGCCGTGACCGACTGGCCCCGGTACCGTGGCCCTGTGAGCAGCGCGCGAGTGCCCGGTGGGGCGGTGCACAAGCTTCCCGGAGACCTGCGCAAGGCGCTGATCGCCAAGCCTGCGGCACTCGATGCCTGGAAGGACATTACGCCTCTGGCCCGCAACGAGTTCATCTGCTGGGTCGAGGACGCCAAGCAGGAGATGACCCGAGAACGCCGCATTCGCCGGACCCAGGAGGAGCTGGAGGAGGGCCAGCGTCGGCCTTGCTGCTGGCCAGGGTGCAACCACCGCGAGCGTACCGGCAGATAGCAGTCGGCTGCGTGCCCCTTGGCGCCGGCCTGGCCCGTGCCGCCGGCGTAGGGCGGCGACGGGCGGTCGCTTGGAGACAGTGACTGCCTCCCACCCGCCGGCGAGCCCGTCATGCCTTGGTGGCGCTCCAGGACCCGCCCCCTGCGCCGGCAACCTGGTAACTGCCGGACATCGAGTTGCCCGAGACCGAGCCTTTATAGGTGATGGCCGCCGAACCTACGGTGCCGAACTGGATGTTGCCTCCGTTGACAGTCCCGTTGATGCTCGACGTGCTCGGCGGCGTCGAGAGGGTGATGTGGCCGGTCAGCTTCGACGCGCCCTCCGTCCACTTGAGGACAAACGTCCCCGAGAAGGAGCCGCTGTACGTCCCCTTCCAGGTCCCAGACAGCGCGCCGCCGGCCGCTGTCGTCGAGGTAGCTGCAGCAGTGGTCGAGGTCGTACTGCTGGCAGCGGTCGTGGTGGTGGTCGAGGGCGACGACGTGGTGGTCACCGCCGCTCCGGTCGTGGTGGTGTTGCTGGCGTTCGGGGATGAGCTGCACGCTGCGAGAAGCAGGGCAGCCCCCCCGACGAACAGTGCGAGTCTGGTCCGCGACATGTCATCTCTCCTCAATGCTTGTAGTCGGTCTCTCCGCTGAAGGTTCATTTGGGCGCCATGGCCGGTTCCGGGGGATCGGGTGTATCCGCGCCCGTTGCTGGCATCGGCGCCATCATCCAGCTCCCGTCGTTTGCGGAAACGCTCTCCGCGCCCGGGCGGCCGCGTCGTCAGTCGCTCGAGCATCCGGCCGGTGGGCGCACCCGTTCCGCTGTTGCCACGGGCCTCCTCGCCGACGCGGATGGTGGAGGTCCTCACACGGCCAACTATCGGAGTCGGGCTTTGGGTTCCCTTAAAGACGGCGGCGCTCGGCCGCTCGCCGGCCTACGGGCATGTCCATCCAATTGGCGGCCGGGTTCACACAGGTGTAAGGCCCGGCCAGGCAGGCGACCTCTGGCGCGGGATTCCGGCTATTGGGGTACGACCAAGGTGGGAGCACCGGTTTGAACGCAGGCTTCCAGCTTTGTTTTCTACCTCACGCAAGGGCGAGGCGCGCGTCTTCCTCTCGGAACACCGGCGATGCGGCACCGGACGGACTCATCTGTTTGCGGGTACACGAGATCGAGCACATCGCCGCGGAGTTCGATGTCGAGATCGTAGGACAGCCTTGGGGTCGTGAGGTCCACCCTGCAGGTCTCGAGCCGTACCTGGGCCGTCACGGCTACGGCCAAGAGTTGAGGCTTGTCCACTTCCTCAGGGTGCGGTCAACCCGGCCCAATCGTGTCGCGGCCTGGCTCGGTCGGCCGCCCGGGCGCCGCAGCTCTGGATGCTTGAGCTGAGCGGATAGTGGGCGCAGCGTATGGGCAGACGGACTCCGAGATCGAGTCGAGGTTCTTCTCAGGGCAGCGCACCATCCCGCGTAAGCGGGTTGAGGCGTCCCCGTGGCAGCGGTAGGGGCTTCAGCCCTCGATCACGTTGTGCACGTTCGCCACCATTGGCTCCTTCAACTCGACGCCGAGTTCGGTGAGGATCGGCATGAGAGTAGATCCGAATGCATCGAAGCTCTCCTGGCTTTCCCAAATGTTGAAGACATTGATCTGACCCTCGGACTCGAGGGCTACGTGGAGCTTCCGTCCAGCCGGAGCTCCCGCCCCAGCCGCCGAGAGCTTCTTGATCGTGTCGTCGTACTTGTCAGGCGTGAAGCCGCCGTGTGCGAAATAGATGCCGAGTGCCATGACGTTCCGTCACTTTCCGCGTCTTGGACGCGCGTGGTAGAGGCAATACCTGCGTCAATGTAACCGACTACTGATCAACTAGCTAATCCCGATTTTGTACCGGGGCGGAACTATCCTGGTTCAGCCGGTCGGCGTAGCACAGATGACTGCTCAGACACCGACGGCTCCGTCGATGCCTTCCCTCAGCAGGTCTGCATGGCCGTCGTGCTGGGCGTACCCTGTGATCATCCGCAACATGAGCCAGCGCAGCGTGTAGCTGCCCTGGCGCGCGACTGCACCAACCGCCTCCAAGCTGGATGCACTGTCGACGATGTCGCGCGAACGCTTGCACTCGGCCCGCCACACCCGTAGCACTTCGGACGGATCGCCGTCCAAAGACTCGAAATCCTGATCGGGACCGTCGTCGCTGTAGTAGAGCATGGGCAGATCGAGGCCGGCGAAGTTGATGGCGAACCACCACCGCTCAACCCCGGCCAGGTGACGCGCCAGCCCGTGAAGGCTCACGGTCGAGGGAGAGGCGCTTCGTTGCGACAGCTGCTCCCGTGTCAGGCCGTCACATTTCAACTCGAAGGTCTCCCGGTAGTGGTCGAGGTAGGCGTTCAACATCGTCAGCTCGTCGCAGCCCGTGGGATCACGGTCTGTCGCGGCACCTGCCAGACAGCCGACCCGGCGACGGGGCGGCCCTCGGTTCTGGCGCTTGTCTCGTCCATGTTCTCACTATCGCAGGCCGGGGCGAACTGTCACGCGAAACCCAGCGGTCATGAGGCAGCATCGGTCCGTGCTGCCCGTTCCCGGATCGTTGGCCGAGCTGACGCCGTCGTGGATGACAGTCGCGCTCGCCAACCGGTGTCCCGGAAGTGTCGTCGACAAACTCGAGGTCGGTCCCGTCGCGGCCGGCACGAACAGCCGGGCGCCCGTGAGCCTGTCCTATGCCGAGGGTGCCGGGCCGAGCTCGGTCTTCGTCAAGATGCACGGCCGGTTGCTGCACCGCCTGGCGCTTGTCGCTCTCCGTGCTCTGACTGCTGAAGCGCGCCTGGCCGACATCGATCCTGTCCTGCCCCTCGAGCACCCGTTGCCATACGCCGCCGGGGTCGACTGGGGCCGGCTGGCGACGATCGTCGTCATGGACGACGTCACCACAGGCGGTGGCCTGCCCAACGACGCCACCAGTGCGCTCGACGTCGCTGAAGTGAGGAGCGGGCTCGACGGACTGGCCCAGCTGCATGCGACGTACTGGGACCGGCCGCTGCCGGGGCCCCTCGGGTTTCTGCGACCGTGGCGACTGGGCAGGGTCTGGGCCCCGGTGTCGCTGGCCAGCCTCAGCAGAGGCCTGCGCCGACTCGGGGACTCCGGTCACTCCGAGCTCGTCCCACCACGCCTGGACGCCCGCAGCCTGGAGCGGCAGTTCCGGCGCAGCGCCACCTTGGCGGCCACTGGCCCGCAGACCGTGCTCCACGGCGATCCACACCCCGGCAACAGCTACGCCCTTCCCGGCAAGCGCACCGGTTTCTACGACTGGCAGTTGGTTCGCGCCGGCAACTGGTCGCACGATGTCGGCTACTTCCTCGTGAGCAGCCTCGACGTCGACGACCGCCGTGCCCACGACAGGGAGCTTCTCGGGGGATACCTCGACGCCCTGTACCGGGCCGGCGTCGAGGCGCCGGCGAGGGAGGAGGCCTGGGGGCGCTACCGCGCCACGCCGGCGTTCGGCCTCGGCACCTGGATGCACACCCTGTCGTTCGGAAGCCTCCAGCCCGTCGACGTCTGCCTGGCCACCCTGCGTCGGTTCAACGCGGCCTACACGGACCTCGAGACGCGCCGCTCGATCGTGGCGGTCGAGTGACTGGAGCAGACACATGGCGGCGCTCCGCAGGGGACCGACCTCGGTCCGACCGTCGTCATGACCGACGGTGGCCCGCCACCTCCAAGGGGCACGGAGAGGGCGGGACCTACACTCTCTGAAAAGTTGCTTAGAGATGACCTTTTTATAGAACGCAAACTTCTGTTAGCATGGACCATCATGACCGCGGCGCTCGGCCGGAGAGATCGGAAGAAGCTGGCCACCCGCAAGGCACTCGCCGGGGCGGCATTGTCCCTCGTGGCAGAGCGGGGCTTCGACCACGTGACCATCGAAGACATCGTCGAAGCCGTGGACGTATCGAGCCGCACGTTCTTCAACTACTTCGCTTCCAAGGAGGACGCCATCGTCGGCGCCGACCCCGACCAGGGTGACCGGCTCCGGGATGCCCTCGCCGCTCGACCCTTGGACGAGGCGCCGCTCGAGACCCTGCGGGCGGTGCTCTGGGAGCTGACGGAGGCCCGCCTCGAAGAGCGGGAGGAATGGCTCTTGCGTCTGCGGGTCATCCGGGAGACGCCGGCGCTGCTCGTACGACAGCTCGCCTCCTTCGCGGCCTTCGAACGGGTCCTCGCCAACGCGGTGGCCGTCCGGACCGGCACGGACGCGGAGCGTGACATCTACCCGGCGATTGCCGCAGCGGCCGCCGTGGCCGCCATGCGGGTGGCCCTCCGAGTGTGGCAGTCGAACGGGCAAGCTCGCCCGCTCCGCGACCTGTTCGACGAAGCCCTGGGTGAGCTGGCGCACGGGCTAGTGGCGCCGCCGCCCACGAAAGCAAGGCGCAAATAGCGGCAGCGCAGGGCCGGACCACCGAGCGAAGGTGGGTGGGGTCCCCTCTCCGGCCAGCAGGACCGAATTCGCCGGCAGGTATCGCCGGCAGGCTCGGCGGTGCTGCCGCGAGCTACGGCGCGCCGGTCGTGCTGGTGGTAGAGGTGCTGCTGCTAGTAGTGGTGATGCAGAGGCCGGGGCTCTGAGCTTGGGCCGACACGGACTGGGCCGAGGTCCCAATGCTGTTGTAGTCAGCAACCGTGTAGGTGTAGCTCCCGCCCGGCGCGACGGTGTTATCCGCGTAAGAGGTAGTGCCGATAGACACACTGCCGATCGGCGTATTGCCCATGTCGCTGCGATAGATGTAGTAACCCGTCATGCCGGTGGTATCGCCAGGCGCCGTCCAGCTCAGGTCGATTTGACAGACGAGGGTATCTGGCGTGGCAGTGAGCCCGGTCGGTGTGTAATACGCATCCGTGAAGTGGGGGTCGTCAGCAAAGGCGTAATAGGAGCTTGCCTTCGTCGGGTCGTACGTGCCGTTGTCGTCATAGGCGACACGGTAGTTGTCGCTGTCGGCGGTGTTGATGCTGTCGTAGATGTTGTACATCTTCAGGTTCGGAAAAGTATCATCGTCCAAAGCCGTCTTGGCCTGGGTGAAGAATTTCTCTTCCAAAGCAGTCGAGTAACCCTCTACCGACCATTCGGCGATGCCCCACGGCTTTGACAGGTAGTCATGGCCGGAGGTAGGGCTGCCGCTGTTGGCGGTGAAGTAGCTGTAGAGGTGATTGATGTCGGTGTCGAAGCTGAGCGGCGAGCCGTTCCCGTAGCCGTTGAACAGGATCCAGTTGACCAGGCTGTCGCCAGGGTACAGGTCGGGGACAAAGCAGAGCCAAGGCGGCCAGTTCATGTAGTCCATGGCCCAGACGACGTTGGTGACGCCGTCTGTCGCAAAACGGGTCTCGACGTACTGCCACATGGCGACGTACTGTGCGGGCGACCCGGCCTTGCCCTTGCCCAGTCCTGGACAGTTGGGATCACTGCCCTTTGTCACGTCGTTCTCCGGCTCGTGCCACAGCGACAAGAACACTTTGTTCGGACCAAGTGATGCAATGCTGTGGGCCATTTTATCTATGGTCTTATCATGCGCAATTATAGTGGCCGGCGCCCACGTTGTACTAGGATTCCAGTTGATATCGAGCATAGTGTTCGCCCGATTGCCAAAGAAAAGGTCACCGGCGGACAGGCCGGTCGCCCCGGCACCGTAGAAGCTGCGGACGATGTCGACCTGGCGCCCTATTCGCTGTTCGTGATACTGAATCTGGGCCTCTTCGTTGCTGGCAACTTGAGGGTAGTAATTGGCCACGGCGCCCAGCCAGGGCCGGCAGGAATTGACCAGGATCGGCGAGATCGTACAAGAAGTGGTGCTGCTACTTGCTCGAGTGGCATTTGCGCGGGCGACACTTGCCCCGGCAAGGGTCGGGGACCCAACGCTGAGCATGGCGACGCCGGTCGCCAGCGCGGCTAATACAGAAAGACCCAGTCGAATCGATGAGCGTCGGTGTTGCATCATTTATCTCTCACCGAACCATCTACCGTCCAACGGAAGCATCTGTATTCCCCTCTAACGAGCCTCAAGAGGCCGGCAATCTTATTCCGCAATCCCGGCCGCTGATGAAGCCAATTGCAAGTCGGGCTGCCGGACCTGGGCACCTGAAGCCTCGGTGCGGTCCCTCCGGAAGCCGAGAGAACGTACAACACAGCCGTGTCCTCGCCTCGACCGTCGTTGCCAATCAGCCCCCCGCCTGCTCGCATACGATACCACGGTACCGCCGACCGCACTGACCGTGCCGAGAGTCTGCCGCGTGGGCGCTTGGACGTCAAAACCGCTGAGGTTGCTAGGTTCGTCCTCCGCGCGACAGGCAGCAATCCGGCCCGAACGTGCAGCGTTCCAGGCACCGTGGCCGCCGCCCGAGTCACCTCTTGCCAGCCGAGACCCCTGGTCAGGGCCGCGAGGCGCCATCCTTTCCGTCTGGCTCTGAGAGACGGCGAACCGAGCGCGAGAAGCACCGACGGGAGTTGAGCAAGACTCCTCAGGAATGGCTACCTCGGAGAGGCTCAAGCCTCGGCTGATGACTCTGCTGTTCAGCGACATCGAGGGGTCAACTCGCCTGCTGCGCCGCGCCGGCGACGGCTACGCCGAGCTGCTGCTACGGCATCGGACGATCGTGCGTGGCGCCATCACCGCCTCGGGAGGTGAGGAACAGGGCACTGAGGGAGACGGCTTCTTCGTGTTGTTCGACCGCCCTTCGGCCGCCTGTGAGGCTGCGCTCTCCATCCAGAGCGGCTTGGCCGGCGAGCCCTGGCCTCCGGAGTGCGAGATCCGCGTCCGAGTGGGGCTTCATACCGGTGAGATCGAGTTCCGTGACTGGTGGGTCGGGATGGCGATCCATGAGGCAGCCCGCATCGGCGCGGCTGCCCACGGCGGTCAGACTCTCGTCTCGGAAGCCCTCAGGGGCGTTGTCGCGGACAACCTGCCCGGCGGAGCCACCCTCACCGATCTCGGTCGCTACCGGCTAAAGGACATCGACCACCCGATCAGGCTCTACCAGCTCAATGACGTCGGATGGAGGGCCCAGTTCCCGCCGTTGCGCGCCCTCAGCGCCCTCCGCCTCGCCAACAACCTGCCGATGAGGATGTCCAGTTTCATCGGGCGGGACCATGAGCTCGCCGAGCTTCGGCGCCGGCTCGACTCCGCGCGCCTTGTCACGCTCACGGGCGCCGGTGGATGCGGGAAGACCCGGCTGGCACTCGAAACGGGCGCGGCGCTGCTCGACGGGTCAGGCGACGGCGTCTGGCTGGTCGAGCTTGCTCCGGTGGGCGATGCCGACTCGGTCGCAACCGCCGTGGCCAACGTGATGGGCGTGCGGGGGGATCCGACTCGACCTACTTTGGAGACGCTGGTCGAAGCCGTGCACGACCAGTCGATGCTGCTCATTCTCGACAACTGCGAGCACGTGATCGAAGCAGCAGCAGGTCTGGCCGACGCCCTGCTGCGGGCGTGCCCGGGTGTCGCCGTATTGGCCACCAGCCGGGAAGCTCTCAGGGTCGAGGGGGAACACGTCTACCGGGTGCCCTCGCTCGCCGTTCCCCCCGCCGAAACAGACGATCAAGACGTCATCTGTGCCTCCGAGTCGGTCCGCCTCCTGATGGAGCGGGCTGGTGAGCAAGGCCACGGCGTCGTCCTCGACCGGGATGGCGCCATCGTCGCCGCCCGGATCTGTCGGCAACTCGACGGGATCCCGCTCGCCATCGAGCTGGCAGCAGCCAGGCTCCGCTCTCTCTCGCTGGGCGATCTCGAGCGACATCTCGACGAACGACTGCAGCTCCTCACCGGTGGATCACGTCTCGCGCGGCCGCGTCACAGAACGCTCCGTGCGCTCATCGACTGGTCGTGGGATCTCTTGACGAGCTCTGAGCAGTCCATGCTGGCTCGCCTCTCCGTGTTCGGCGGTGGCTTCGACCTTGCCGCCGCCGAAGCAGTTGCCCCCGGCGAGACCGCCCAGGGCGAGGCGGCTCTCGAGCATCTGGACGCCTTCGTGGACAAGAGCCTGGTGCAAGCCGACAGATCGACCGAGGCGGTCCGGTACCGCCTGCTCGAGACGGTCCGGCACTATGCGGCGGAGAAGCTCTCTCAAGGAGGAGACGTCGCCGATCGGACACGGCAGGCCCATCGGGACTACTACCTCTCGCTTGTCGAGGAAGCGCAGCCCCATCTCATCTCCCACGACCAGGTGGTGTGGTTCAACCGTCTTGACGCCGAGCACGAGAACATCTCGGCGGCGCTCGTGCGCAGCCTGACAGATGCAGACCTCGTTCCCGGTCTCCGGCTCGCCACCGCCATGCGAACGTATTGGAAAGCCCGTGGTTTCGCCTCCGAAGGAGCGGAGGCGATCGAGGCTTTGCTGCAGGCCCTGCCAGAAGACGCTCCACCCATTCTCCGCGGCGAAGCGCTTGCTTGTCTTGCGTATCTTCTGGAGCAGGTGGGCGGCTATCGAGAAGCCGCCGCCCGTGGCCGCGAGGCCTGGGCCATCGCCCGCAGCGTTGGCGACCTGCGACTCGCTGCCGACAGTCTGGACGCGCAGGCATTCGTGGCCGTCCGGTTGGGTGATCCACGTGGTGCTCTCCCACTGGCGGAAGAGGGCCTCACAATCGCCCGCGACGTCGCAGACGGCCATCTCACTGCCAGGCTCCTCGCCGTCCGCTCCTTGGCTCGTGACGTGCTCGGTGATCATGAGGGGTCCATGGCCGACGCCCGTGAATCTGTGGATCTGTACCGGCGCGTGGGCGACCAGAGACAGGTCGGGACCATGCTTGGCAACCTCGGCTACTGCGAACTGTCGCTGGGCGACATCGGAGCGGCGCGCCACCATCTCGCCGAATCACTTCGGATCGCCCGGGAGCTGAACGACACCTACGGCGTCATCTACGAGACGTTCAATCTCGGGCTGGCGGCCTACCTCGAGGGAGACGACGACGAGGCCCACGCGTTGTTCGCCGAGTCCTTGTCGAGGAGCCGGCGCAGCGCTGTGAAGGCGAGTCTCGCCTATGCGCTCGTGGGGATGGCGTTGACCAAGTCCCGATCAGACCAGATGCACGAGGGGGCTTTGCTTCACGGCGCCGCCGACGGCGTCTTCGAGCTCTTGGAAGAGACCATGGAGCCTCTGGAAGCGAATCTCCGCGCCGAGGGAGTGGCCGAATTGGAAGCGCATCTCGGCGTTGACAACTTTGCCCGCGCGCACCAGCGCGGGCGCGACATGCCTTTCGACGAGGTCATGGCCCTCGCCCTCGAGGACGGCACGAAGACTGCCTAGCGGTCAGGCCATGCCGCCGAGCAGGGCCCACGCGGTCCATGTCCCGTTTGAACCGGTCTGCCAGCTGGAGTTCGAGAGGCCGTTGCCGGCGACTACGAAGATCTGGAGGCGTCCGTCGGCGTTCGGGGCGACGGAAATCGGCGCGGCTGGGGGCAGGGCGCCTCCCCAGATGGGAGACCACTGTGTCCAATTCCCGTTCGGACTGGTCTGCCAGCTCGTGTAGGCCCGGCTGTTGCCGGCGATGGCAAACATCTCGAGGCGGCCGTCGGCGTTCCGGCCGACCGAAATCGGCGCTCCCACCGGCAGGGCGCCTCCCCCGAGAAGAGACCACCCGGTCCAGTTCCCGTTCGGCTGTAGCTGCCAGCTCGAGTACGACCGGCCGTTGTCGGCGATGGCGAACATCTGCAGCCGGCCGTCGGCATTGGGAGCGACCGAGATCGGGGCCGCTGCCGGCAGGGCGCCCCTCCCGAGAGGAGACCACACTGTCCAGTTGCCGTTCGGCTTTAGCTGCCAGCTCGAGTACGACCGGCCGTTCGCCGCCACGGCGAACATCTCGAGGCGCCCATCGGCGTTCCGGCCGATAGCAATCGGGGCCGCCGCCGGTAGGACGCCTCCTCCGAGAAGAGACCACCCGGTCCAGTTCCCGTTCGGACTGGTCTGCCAGCTCGAGTACGACCGGCCGTTCGCCGCCACGGCGAACATCTCGAGGCGCCCATCGGCGTTCCGGCCGACTGAGATCGGCGCCCCCGCCGGCAGCACCCCTCCCCCGAGCGGAGACCAACCTGTCCAAGTCCCGTTCGGTGAGGTCTGCCAGCTCGAGTACGACCGGCCGTTGTCGGCGACGGCGAACATCTGCAGCCGGCCGTCGGCGTTCGGGGCGACGGATATAGGTGCGGTGGCGGGCAGCGGGGTCGTGCCGCCGAGAGGGGTCCACTGCGTCCAATTCCCGTTCGGTGAGGTCTGCCAGCTCGAGTACGACCGGCCGTTGCGGCCGACGGCGAACATCTCGAGGCGCCCATCAGCGTTCGGAGCGGTTGCGATGGGTGAGGCAAGAGGAATGTCCTGGTAGGCGGCGAGGATCTCGTTGGCGTTGGCGAGACGGGCGGCATAGCTCGCCGCCGGGTCTGCCGGTATCTCGTAGTCGTCCTCCACCACGGCCGTCGAGCAGCTGGTCGTCGTGCAGCTCTTGAGGGCGACACCGGCCCCGGCCAGGGTCCCTGTCAACTCCTCCCAGACGAACTGCACCTGCACGCCGAGGGTTGACCATGCCACACCGTCAGCGCGGGCGAGCAGCACCAAGGCATCAAAGCGAGGTCCGGGATCTGTCCACTGAGCAATGCCGACGCCACACGGACCTGGTGGGAGCGGGCAGCCGAATTGCACCTGGGCCGGGTCGAGTGCCCCTCCCGACTCGTACAAGAGGTTCCCTTCCAGCCCGGCCACCTGCACCGGAGTGAGGCTCGTATGGGCGATGAAGTACTCATAGGCGGTGGCAGTGTTTGCGTCCAAGGGGTCGCCGCTCGTTCCAAGCGGAGTATGCGTGACCTCGCCATTTACCCCCGTCGTCGCGCACGCCGCCTCGATTGAAGCGCGATCCCTGGCGGCCGCAGAGGTTTGTGCCGGCGTGAGCATGGCGTCGCTCATTCGCGTCAGTGACGACAGCGCCTCAGCGAGCGGGAGCCATCTGCGATTGGAGCGCGCGGCAGTCCGGGCGTCTGTGGCAGAGGCCTCGACCGCAGCCGACGAAAGAGCTTGATTGGCTGCTCTGGAGACGGCCCGATACATCTCACAGGCACGGGCTACTTCGAGATGACCACTTCCGCCGGCGGCTGCAGCTGCGGGGCTCGATGTTCCGACCACCATTGCGCCCGCTAATCCGGCGAACAAGCCGGCCAGAGATCCGGCGATGCCGGCCCTGAGCAGCGGTGTTGCTCGATGCCGTGGCGAATGGGCTGCTGGAAATGAGCCGCGAGCCGGACGTCTCGTAAAGAGAAACATCCCGTCCCCCCAATCAGTAAGTAATCCAAGCTACTCGGTATGTGCACCACGCCCAAATGGGACCTGAGTTGGTGAGAGACTTCCCCGCGTGACCCCGACCGTGATGCCCTGGTGAATTTCGTCGCTCACGTCAGTGTCGCCCTGTCGGTTGTGGGCGGCGGTGACGACACAGGGTTGGCCTTCGGGGCGGCCCTGCCCGACCTGGCGTCGATGGCCGGGCTTCGTATCGAGCCGTCCGCCCTGTCTGCTCATGTGCGTGACGGCGTGTCGATCCATCACCGGACCGACAGCGCCTTTCACTCGCTCGTGGACTTCACGTCGGGTGTGAGGCTGATCCGCGAGCAGCTGAGCGCGGGCGGCCTCGGCGTGGGGCCGTCCCGAGCGATCGGCCACGCCGGCTGGGAGCTCCTCCTCGACGGCTGCTTGCTCGACCGCCCGGGTACAGAGGAGGGCTTCATCCAAGTGCTCGCCCGCGCTCCCGACGTGGCTCTCTCGGTATCGCCGGCCGATCCGGACAGGTGGCGCCGGCTCGTCGCCGGCATGCGGTCAGACAGGTGGTGGCTCGGCTACCGCGACAGCGAGGTGATAGCCCACCGGCTCCAGCGACGGCTGCGCGATCGCAGGCGCCTCTCCTTTGACGAGGAGAGGATCCCCTTCGTCGCCGCCGTGCTGGCGCGCATGAGGCCGAGCGTGGACTTCGTGGCCGACGACGTCATGAACGCGGTGAGCGCCGCGGTGGCTCAAGCCGGCCCGGTCTGAGACAAGACCGCCTGGGGGGGCGAAGCCCCCTATGCGGGAGGTGCCCGTCCGGTCGTGAATCACCGGTCGATATGCATCCGGTGCAACGTTACACTCGAGGCACGATGACGCTTGCCCAGGTCTCCAGCGACCCGTCGAACGAACCCGAAGCGCCCGACGCCCCGGGGGCCGCCGCGGTCAGCCCAAGCGATTGCGGGCGGAGGGACAGGAAGAAACTGGCCACTCGCCAGGCGCTCCGCAACGCCGCCTTGCAGCTCGTGGCCGACCGAGGGTTCGCAAATGTCACAGTCGAGGACATCGCCGAAGCGGCGGACGTGGCCACGAGGACCTTCTTCAACTACTTCCCCTCGAAGGAGTCCGCCGTGATCGGCGCCGACCCCGGCCGCGTCGAGCAGATGCGGCTGTCCCTGCTCGCCCGGCCGAGCGAGGAGTCGCCGATCGAGGCACTGCGGTCTGTGCTCGTCGGGTACACGGCTGCCATCGCCGAGGAGCTCGACGACCTCGGCGAGGGCAGGGACGCCTGGTTCAGCCGGCTCTGTGTCGTCCGGACGGATCCCGGTCTCCTGGGGGCTTTCGGCGCCCACATAGCCCAGATCGAGCGAACCCTCACGGGCGCCCTCGCCGATCGGCTCGGCACAGACCCCACTCATGATCTCTACCCCGCCCTCGTGACAGCGACCGCCCTGGCCTCGGTCCGGGTGGCAGCCCTCTACTGGAGTGCCAACGGGGCTACGGAATCGCTTGCCGTCCTCACCGGGAGGGCGATCGACAGCCTCGCCGACGGGCTTATCCACGGCAAGGCCGTGGCGGTGACGCCGGCCGGGTCGCAGGGGCATTCACCACAACCCGAGGTCAAGCCAGAGGCTTCGGGTACTAACGAAGGGAGTCACGCAGGATGAGCGAATCCTCGACCGAGACGGCCGGGGCGATGCCGGTTCCCGACCTGAGCCACCGCCGGGTGCTCATCATCATCGGGGCGCTGATGCTCGGGATGTTCCTGGCCGCGCTCGACCAGACGATCGTCGCCACTGCGCTTCCCACGATCGTCGCCGATCTCCACGGTGCCTCCCACCTCTCGTGGATCGTCGTCGCCTATCTGCTCGCCGCCACGGTCTCGACCCCCCTCTGGGGCAAGCTCGGTGACCAGTACGGACGGAAGTTCTTCTTCCAGGCGGCCATCGTCATCTTCCTCGCCGGCTCGGTCCTCTCGGGCCTGAGCCACAGCTTGATCGAGCTGATCGCCTTCCGCGCCGTCCAGGGCCTTGGTGGCGGCGGCCTCATGGTGGGCACCCAGGCCATCGTCGGCGACATCGTCGCCCCCCGCGAGCGAGGCCGCTACCAGGGTTTGTTCGGGGCGGTCTTCGGCGTGGCAAGCGTCATCGGGCCGTTGCTCGGTGGAGTCTTCGTCGAGCAGCTCTCCTGGCGGTGGATCTTCTACATCAACGTGCCCATCGGCATAATCGCCCTCGGCGTCGTGGCGGCTGCCGTGCCGGGCCAGCTCCGCCGTGTTCACCACATCATCGACTACGTCGGGACGACCGTCCTCGTGCTGGCGACGACCTGTCTCGTCCTGTTCACGAGCCTCGGTGGCACCACCTACCCGTGGGGCTCGGCGACGATCATCTCCCTAGGGATCGCCGGCGTCGCCCTGGTGGTGGTCTTCGCCCTCGTGGAACGGCGCGCCGCCGAACCTGTGCTGCCGCTCCACTTGTTCAAGATCCGGACGTTCTGGGTGGCCAACCTCGTCGGCTTCATCGTCGGCTTCGCCATGTTCGGTGCCATCACGTATCTGCCGCTGTTCTTCCAGATCGTCCGTGGAGAGTCCCCGACCATCTCCGGTCTGCAGCTCCTCCCGCTCATAGCGGGCTTGTTGATCGTCTCGATCGGGTCAGGACAGGTGATCAGCCGGACCGGGCGGTACCGGGTGTTCCCGATCGCCGGGACGGCGCTCATGACCATCGGGCTCCTGCTCCTCTCCCGCATGGGGATCGGGACAAGCTCAGTCGAGGCGGCGCTGTTCATGCTGGTGCTCGGGATGGGCCTCGGAAGCGTCATGCAGGTTCTCGTGCTCGTCGTGCAGAATGCGGTCCCGTATTCCGAGCTGGGCGTGGCCACTTCTGGGGCGACGTTCTTCCGGTCCATCGGCGGGTCCTTCGGCACGGCGATCTTCGGCGCCATCTTTTCGAACGTGCTGGTCGGCAACCTGGTCAGCCACCTCGGCAAGGCGAGGCTGCCTAGCGGGGTCTCGACCTCGAGTGTGACGCCGGCCGTGCTCGACAAGCTCCCACCCGTGGTGCACCACGGGCTCATGGCTGCCTACGCCCAGTCCATCCAGACTGTCTTCGTCATCGCGGCGCCGATCGCCCTACTCGCCTTCCTGGCGTCGTTGCTGATTCCTCAGGTCGAGCTGCGGCGGGGAGTGGGCGCCGCCGACGGGAGCGCCCCGGCGGGCCCAGCGCCCGGATCGGAGACCCTCCCGAGCGAGGCCCTGGAACCGGCCCCGGCGAACAGGGCGGTCCCCACCGACCTCGGCTGACTGCCACCGGCCGCCGAGAGGCCTGGCCGGGTGACGCCGTCAGCCGCCGGTCAACGAATTGATGTTCACCGCATTCGAAGGGACAGCGGGCGGCTTGGCGGCGTTGTAGTCGGAGAAGGTGATCGTGCCGCTGTCGTTGGTCTGCGTGCTCTTGATCTCGAGGATGTAGGGCTTGCCGGTCGTGGCCACGAAGAGCGTGCCGTTCCCCTTGTCGACGAGCGTGATGGCGCTCAGGCCGCCCACGGTGGTCTGCTTCCCCTTGGTCGGGGTGTGCTTGGCGGAGATGCTCCCCACCAGCTTCGACTGGTTCGTGAAGTTGGCAAAGCTCCCGAAGCTCTTGTTCGAGGTGGTGGTCTGCAGCCACTTGTTCGCCACCAGCCCCGCCGCCGCCGCCGGAGCTCCCAGCTTCTCCCATGCGGCGGCGCTCGCCTTCAGGAAGAGGGAGGTGCCCGAGGTCACGACGTTCAAGGTCGCTCCTTGGACGGTGATCGTCCCACCGCCGCGGCGGCCTGCGGCCACGATGTCGAGGGAGATCGTCTTGCCGCTGTTCTGCAGCTGGCCGGAATAGCGGACGCTCGACGCACCGCTAGTGGCCGCCTTGGCTTCGTTGTAAATCTGCGACGCCGACTTGGCCGCCACGCCATTGCCCGAAGCTCCGGAGCCGCAGCCGGCCATGAGGAGAGCAGCAGCGAGAGGCAGGGCGAGAGGGGCTACCCGCCGGATCCGAGACATGACCATGAAGCCAGAGTAAGTGATCTCTCGCCGCGCGACGGGCAGGCGGGCGTCGGACGGGGCTGCGGCGAGAGTTGTGAAGTGGTCAGGTCAGCTCGGCGCGGGCCGCCTCGAGCAGCTCTTTCTCCTGATCAGGGGACATGAACGCTCCGGCCGGCGGGTCGTAGCGCCCGGCCGCGCGCGCCGCCGTCATCCAGGCGAGGGCGTCCCGGGCCGTCTCCGCCACCGGCCGCCACGTGAGGCCGTGTGACACTGCCCGGGAGAGGCCCGCCGACATGAGAGACCAATCCTCCCGCACCTCGGTGAGGGGGAGAAGCTCGTTGGCTTGGCTCCAGTGCACCTTGAGGTCGCCGGCACCCACCCCCGCCGCAATCTGCGTGAGCAGCTCGGAGAAGGCAAGTGCCGGATCGGGAGCGGCCGCATGAACCGCACCGGTCACGTCCTGCTCGAGGAGCCCCACCACAAGACCCGCCAGGTCCCTACCGTCGATCACCTGGATGGGCTGATCAGACGCCGGCCCCAGGATCAGGCCGCCTCGGGCGCACCGCTCCACCCAGTAGCCGAAGCGATGCGTCGGGTCGTAGGGCCCGACGATGTAACCCGGCCGGACGAGCAGCGCCTGATCGCCCGTGAGCTCCTGTGCCGTGAGCTCACAGCCGACCTTGAGAGCACCGTACTCCGCCATCGTGAGCTCGTCGCTGTAGCTCGGCGCCAGGAGCTCGGTTTCTTCGGGGAAGCCGACCGGGGCCCCCGGGTCGTAGACGCTGATGGACGAGATGAAGGCGTAGTGTCCGCCGGCGCCGCCGAGCGCCTCGAGCAACGAGCGCACCTGCCGCGGCACGTAGCCGCAGACGTCGACGGTGGCGTCCCACTCCCGGCCGTCGAGGCTCGCGAGGTCGTCGTTCCGGTCGCCGCGGATCAACTCTGCCTCCGGAAAGGCGTCCGGGTCAGTCACTCCGCGGTTGAACAGCGAGACGGCGTGCCCGCGGTCGAGGGCCTGGCGCACGATGTGACGGCCGAGGAACCTCGAGCCCCCGATGACGAGGATTCTCATCTGCTGCACCGTAGCCCCGGCCTGGCCCGACTCAGCCCGGGCCGGGTCCGACTCAGCCCCGGCCGGCCCGACTCAGCCCCGCACTGCCATCACCATGAGGACCGCCTCGAGGAACTGCTCCGGATGCGGTGTCCCGACCGGCCCGCCGACGAAGGGCCAGATCCGGGCGGCCAGGTCGTACGCCAGGCGGAACCTGGCCGCCGGCGTGTAGCCGTCCCAGTTGTTGACAAAGGTCCTTGCCCGCGCCAGCTCCTCGACCGGGACCGCACTTATGTCCCACGCTGGAGACGTGAACCTCGAGCGGATCCTGGGCGACCGGGTGCCGCGAGTGTGGTAGCAACCTCGGATGAGTCGAAACGAGCGCGGTGTGACGCCGCAGAGCGAAGACTTCTCTGCCTGGTACAACGAGCTCGTCCTGAAAGCCGAGCTAGCCGACCGGGGCCCGGTGCGCGGCACGATGGTCATGCGCCCGTACGGGTACACGATCTGGGAGCTCATCCAGGCCGATCTCGATCGGAGGATCAAGGCCACCGGCCACGACAACGTCTACTTCCCGCTGCTCATCCCCGAGTCCCATCTCCGCCGGGAGGCAGATCATGTGGAGGGTTTCGCGCCCGAGTTGGCTGTCGTCACCCACGGCGGCGGCCGCGAGCTCGAGGAGCCGCTCGTCGTCAGGCCGACGTCGGAGACCGTCTTCGGGGAGTACATGTCGAAGTGGATCTCCTCTTACCGCGACCTGCCGCTGCTGCTGAACCAGTGGGCGAACGTCGTGCGGTGGGAGCTGCGCCCACGGCTCTTCCTCCGCACCACGGAGTTCCTGTGGCAGGAGGGTCACACTGCCCATGCGTCCGCGGAGGACGCCTGGCGCGAGGTCATGCTGGCCCTCGACTTCTACGAGGCCTGCACCGTCGAGGCGACGGCCCTGGCACCGTTCAAGGGTGAGAAGACGGCGAGCGAGCGCTTCGCCGGTGCCGAGCGCACGACGACGATCGAGGCGATGATGCGGGACGGCCGGGCCCTCCAGTGCGGCACGTCCCATTTCCTCGGCCAGAACTTCGCCCGCGCCTTCGACATGAGGTTCCAGACCGAGGAGGGCGAGCTCGAGTACTGCTACACGACCTCGTGGGGCGTCTCGACCCGGATGGTGGGGGCGGTCATCATGGGTCACGGGGACGACAAGGGCCTCATCCTTCCTCCCGCCGTGGCCCCCTATCAGGTGGTCATCGTGCCGATCGGCCGAGACGAGGAGGCGGTGGCAGCACTCGAGGGCGCCCGCGCTCTTGGCCGCCGCATCAGCGACGAGGGCATCCGGGTGAAAGTGGACGATCGTCTGCAGCTCTCGGCCGGTTACAAGTTCAACGACTGGGAGCTGCGCGGCGTTCCGTTCCGTCTGGAGCTCGGGCCGCGGGATCTTGCCGCGGGGTCGGCAGTGCTGGCGTCCCGGCTGGCCGCTGACAGGAAGGACAAGGCGACCCTTCCCATCGAGGCGGTTGCGTCTCAGCTCGGTCCCCGGCTGGCCGAGTTCCACGGCCAGCTGCACGACCGGGCGCGCCGCTTCCGCGACGACCACACGGTTCGCGCAGACAGCTGGGGCGAGCTCGTCGCAGCTGTCGAGGACGGCTTTGCTCTCGCCTTGGCGTGTGATGACCCGCGGTGCGAGGAGCAGCTGAAGGAGGCCACGACGGCCACCCCTCGGTGCATTCCTTTTGACGCTGAGCCGGAGGCTGGCCCGTGCGCGATTTGCGGTACCCCATCGTCCTACGGGACGCGGTTGGTGTTCGGCAGGTCCTACTGATCCGCGTCACATACCAACAGTGAGACGGCGGTGCCCCAGGTGGCATTGGGGGGCATCCCCGGGGCACCGCCGACTCTCTGAACCGCCTTACTGCTGACATCGAAGGAGCTACTGGGCTCCAACTTCGGTGTCCAGGGAGAAGATAGCGGCTACTCCACGTTGGTGTCCAGACGGGCCGCAAACGTCTTATGAACGACTGCGCGGACGGTGCCAGACCCGCCTTGTTCGTACAATCCCACCATGGGAGCTGTGGGAGACACGCCGGTCAACGTCGGCGTGTTCGGTGCCACCGGACAGGTCGGTGGCGTAATGAGGTCGATCTTGACGGAGCGGCGGTTCCCGGTGGCCGAGATCCGTTTCTTCGCTTCAGGGCGTTCGCCGGGACGGAGCCTGCCGTGGGCACAACGGGAGGTGCCCGTGGAGGACGCCTCCACGTCAGACTTCACCGGCCTCGATATCGCCCTGTTCTCCTGTGGCGGCGCGGCTTCCCGCACGCTGGCGCCCCGCGTGGCCGCCGCCGGGGCCGTCGTCGTCGACAACTCGTCGGCTTGGAGGATGGATCCTCTCGTCCCCCTCGTCGTCCCGGAGGTGAACGCCGGCGCCCTCCGGTCGATCGAGAAGAGGATCGTCGCCAACCCGAATTGCACCACCATGGTGGCCATGCCGGTGCTGAAGCCCCTCCACGACGCGGCCGGGCTCCGCCGGGTGGTGGTGGCGACCTACCAGGCTTGCTCGGGCGCCGGGCTGGCCGGCGTGACGGAACTGGACGAGCAGTCCCAGAAGGTCGCCCCAGAGGCCGCCCGGCTGACCTACGACGGCTCTTCGGTCGCCTTCCCGCCGGCCCGCAAGTTCCCCGGGCCGATCGCCTTCAACGTCCTGCCGCTTGCCGGCAGCCTCGTGGATGACGGCAGCGGGGAGACGGACGAAGAGCAGAAGTGGCGCAACGAATCGCGCAAGATCCTGGAGCTGCCCGACCTCCTCGTGTCGTGCACGTGCGTCCGGGTGCCGGTCTTCACCGGCCACTGCAACGTCGTCTCGGCCGAGTTCGAGCGGCCGATCTCGCCCGATGAGGCCGAGGAGGTCCTGGCAGCCGCCCCGGGCGTCGCCTTGTCCGGGCTGCCGACTCCGCTGGCGGCGGCGGGCGGGGACGTCTCGCTCGTCGGGCGCATCCGGACCGACCTGGGTGCCGAGCACGGGCTGTCGATGTTCATCGCCGGGGACAACCTGCGCAAGGGGGCGGCGTTGAACGCCGTGCAGATCGCCGAGGAGCTGCTGGCGCTCCGCTGAGCCCCTCAGGCCCCGTCGGAGCCGAGCTCGAAGGCGGCGTGCAGAGCCTGCACGGCCTGCTCGGCGCGGTCCGCCCGGACCATGCAGGAGATGCGGATGGGCGAGGTGGAGATCATCTCGATGTTGATCCCCTCGCGGGCGAGGGTCTCGAACATCGTGGCGGTGACGCCGGGATGGGTTTTCATGCCGGCTCCGACCAGTGACACCTGGGCGACGTCCTCGTCGGCGAAGACGGAGGCGGCACCGAGGGGACCGAGGAGATCCTGGGCGACCTCGAGCGACGGGGCGAGGTCGCCCTTCGGCACCGTGAAGGAGATATCGGTCGTGCCGGCGTGCGAGATGTTCTGCACGATCATGTCGACGTTGACCACCCGGTCGGCCAGGCTGCGGAAGAGCGCCGCCGCGATGCCCGGTCGATCGAGCACGCCGGCGAGGGTGATCTTCGCCTCGGAGGTGTCGCTCGTGACGGCGGAGACGACTGGCTGCTCCATGGTTGGGTCCTCCTCGGTGATGACGGTGCCCGGCTCCCAAGTGAAGCTCGAGCGGACGTGGAGCCTGACGTGATGGTTCCGGGCGAACTCCACCGAGCGCAGGGCGAGGACCCGGCCCCCGGTGGCGGCGATCTCGAGCATCTCCTCGAAGGAGAGCTGTGCGAGCTTGTGGGCCGACGGCACTATGCGGGGGTCGGCCGAGAAGACGCCCGACACGTCGGTGTATATCTCGCAGCGGTCGGCGCCGAGAGCGGCGGCCAGCGCTACGGCGGTCGTGTCGGAGCCGCCCCGGCCGAGCGTGGTGATGTCCCTCGCAGACGACACCCCCTGGAAACCCGCCACCACCGGGACAGCCCCGGCGCTGAGCGCCTCACGGATGCGGTCCCCCCTCACCTCGATGATGCGGGCCTTGGTATGTGTCGTATCGGTGATGATTCCGGCCTGGCTCCCGGTGAAGGACGCCGCCGGGACGCCCCGCTCGGCGAGCGCCATGCACAAAAGAGCCATCGAGATGCGCTCGCCCGCCGTCCAGAGCATGTCCATCTCGCGACCCGGCCGGACCGTGCTCACCTGCTCGGCGAGGCGCAGCAGATCGTCTGTCGCTTTCCCCATGGCGCTCACGACGACGATCACCTCGTCGCCGATGCGCCTCGTGCGGGCGATGTGGTCGGCGACGGCCCGCATGCGATCGGCATCGGCGACAGAGGTGCCACCGAACTTCTGGACGACGAGGGCCACGCTTCCAAGCTAGGGGGTCGGGCCGTCCCGGCCTGGCGGACCGGCGCCGCGGTCGGCTCTCAGCCGTCAACAGATAGCCTTCGCGGCCGTGCCGAGCGACAAGCGAGCCCGTCAGCGCGAAGCTCGCGCCCAGAAGCAAGCAGTCATTCAGCGCCGGCGCAAGCGCCGGGCGATGTTTCGGCGCGGGCTCGTCTTCGCCGCCGTTGCTGCCGTGATAATTCTCATCGTCGTCCTCATCCAGTCAGGCGGCAAGCCCAAGAAGACGGTGACTCCGCCCGCTTCGACCAGCTCGACCGTGGCGTCCACCACCACCACCACGACGACCCTCAAGGTGGGGACGACGGTCTGCCCGCCGGTGTCCGGCTCCAAGACCCGCACGCTGCTCTTCAACGGGCCTCCGAAGCCATGCATCGGCCGGACATCGGTCTGGGAGGCCACGTTCCACACGACGAAGGGCAAATTCGTCGTGCGCATGGACGCCGCCAAGTCCTACGCGGCGGTGAACAACTTCGTCTTCCTCGCCCTCTACCGCTACTACGACGGCACGTTCTTCCACCGGGTCATCCCTGGGTTCATGGACCAGGGCGGCGACCCGGCGGGCACGGGCACGGGAGGCCCCCAGCACTACCCGGGATACGAGTTCACCGGCAACACCCCCCCGAAGAGCTGCGTCGCCAAGAAGGACTGCTACGCCACCGGTGACATCGCCATGGCCAACAGCGGCGCGCCAAGCTCGGACGGAAGCCAGTTCTTCATCTTCGTGCCAGGCGGTGCGGCGCAGCTCGACCCCAGCCCTGTCTACACCGACTTCGGCCACGTCATCTCCGGGCTGCCGGTGGTCGAGCACATCAACGCCCTCGGCTCGCCCGGACAGACTGGGACGCCGAAGGTGAAGGTCTTCATCACGAAAATCACCATGAAGAAAGTCTCCGGCTGACATTTCCGCGGCTCGGAACCGACCCGGTACCCTGCGGGAACCGATCCCCGACCAGCCTCGATCCCATTAGGAAGGACTGCCGTGCTGAGCGAGTTTCCCCCAATGGATGGTTCTGCAGAACGCCAGCAGCGCTTCCGCGAGGCCCCGCCCATGGGGATCGACCTGTCCAAGCGCTACACGGCGCAGATGGTCACCTCCAAGGGCACGATGGTGTTCGCCCTCGATCCTCTGGCTGCCCCCCGGACGGTCAACAACTTCGTCTTCCTGGCACTCCACCACTACTTCGACGGGATCACGTTCCACCGGGTCATTCCGGGTTTCGTGATCCAGGGGGGCGACCCGGAAGGGACGGGCGCCGGCGGCCCCGGCTACAAATTCGAGGACGAGCTGCCGCAGCAGGGTCGCTACCAGGTGGGCTCGCTCGCGATGGCGAACGCCGGACCCGACACCAACGGCAGCCAGTTCTTCGTGATCTCGGGTCCGGACGGCGTTCGTCTGCCTCCTCACTACTCCCTTTTCGGCCAGCTCGTCAGCGGCCAGGAGGTGCTCGCAACCATCGATGCCGTGGGATCGTCGTCGGGAAAGCCGAAGGAGCAGGTCACCATCGAGTCAGTCGCTATCAGCGAGGCGGACTAAGGCCCGGGGGCTTGCCACTTCCGCCGGCCGGGCCGCCAGCTCCCCGGCGAGGCAAAGGCCGCCGGCCAATGTCCCCGGCGGGTCAGGCAAACGCAGGCGGCCAGCTCCCGGCCAGGCAAAGGCCGCCGGCCGGTGCCCCAGCGGGTCAGGCCGGGATGGCCTCGAGGCTGCGGGTCTCGCCGTCCAGCTGCACCGTGACCTCGCTCTGCCGGGCGCCGGCGGCTCTCCATTTGCCGTCCGGTTCACGGATGACGGCAGTCCGCTCCGGGATGGCGACGACGGCGACACCGGCCGGAGCAAGCTCGAGCGTGCGCCACAGGTGGTGCGAGGCACCGGAGTCGTGGTGTGGCACGACCGCCACTTGCTCGACAAGTCCGAGCCCGACCGTGTAGGCGCCTCCCCGCGGGTCGACCATGGGATCGCAGAGCACCATCGCCCCGGCCGACGAGCCCGCCACGATGGCCCCGGCGCGCCAGGCGGCCTCCAGCGCCTCGAGAACGAGGGATCCCTTCAGCACCGAAAGCAGATGGAGCGGCGAGCCGCCGCTCAGATAGACAAAACCCGCCGATCTCACGTCGCTGGCGTACCTCTCCTCGCAGGCGTCCGCGTGACTGAGCACCATGAGCCCGCGTGCCTCACCGCCCAGAGAGGCGAACCACGCTTGCGCAGTCGCCACCGCCCGCTCCGGTCGCTCGTAGGCCGCTGCCGTCGGGAGGACGAGCACCTCACCCCCGGCCCGGGCGAGCAACTCGGCGTCGAAGTCGCACCCCGGCCGCCACTCGGCGCCCCCTACGAGGGCCAGGGTCCCGGTGACGCGGCCCTCGGCAGTCACCGCCACCGTCCAGGCACCACGCCCTGCGTCACGAGCCCACGGCGGGGAGGAAGAAGGAGGCAGACGGCGGCTTCTTTTGGCGGAACTCGAAGACCCATAGACCGCCCTTCGGGGCATCCGCGCTCTCCCCGAGGTCGGCGCCATCTCCCACGAGCAGGTCGAGGATGCCCCAGAGCACGTCACCGTGGGTGCACGCAGTAACAGGACAGCCGGTACCGGAGGCACCGTCGAGCTCTAGCGTCAAAGTGCGGAGCCTGTCGAAGGCCTCCTCGGCCGGGGAGCCCTCGTCGAGCCAGTCGGCCTCCGCGATCCCGAGGCCGCTCTCCCCGGCGAGCGGCGCCAGCGTCTCCCGGCAGCGGACGGCGGGGCTGGACAGGATCCGGGAAGGCCCGCCGACGTGGCCGAGGATGTACTCGGCGAGAAGCTGTGCCTGCTTGTGCCCTCGGGCGGTGAGCGGCCTGTCACGATCGTCTTCGGTCCAGCGCTCGCGTGAGCCGGCTTTGGCATGCCGAACGAGGCAGAGGGTCGGGCGGTGATGGTGCGCGCCGGCGTCGTTCACTTTGGAGAGCGCCGGGTTGCCGGCGCTCATGCGACGCCGCTCACGCCGATCGCTGAACCGATTCCGTAGGTGATCGCGCCCGCGACGGCGCAGATGAACAGCTGCCGCAGAGCAGAGAACCACCAGTCGCGCCCTGTGAAGATCGAGAGCAGCCCGCCGACGACGAGCGCCGAGAGGCCGGCGATGGCGACGGCGCTCAGGGTCGCCGTGGTCCCCGAAGAGAACAGGAACGGTAGGAGCGGCATGAAAGCCCCGACGGCGAAGGTGACGAAGGACGAGACGGCCGCCTGTATCGGCTTCCCCGTCGAGCCGGGGTCGATGCCGAGCTCCTCGCGGGCATGGGTCTCGAGGGCGAGCTCCGGATCGGACATCATCTCGTCGGCCACCTGCCGGGCGAGCTCGGCCGGCATGCCGCGGCGCTCGTAGAGGTGGACGAGCTCCCGGTGCTCACCTTCGGGATGCCGGCCTATCTCCTTGCGCTCGATCTCTATTTCGCGCTGAAAGAGCTCTGACTGCGCCCGCATCGAGATGTACTCCCCGGCCGCCATGGAGAAGGCGCCCCCGAAGAGGCCGGCCAGCCCGGCCAGGCGGACGATGCCGGCGGCGGAGCTGGCGCCGGCGATGCCGAGGATCAAAGAGGTGTTCGAGACCAGCCCGTCGCTGATGCCGAACACCGCCGCCCGGGCACCGCCGCCCTGGATGTCGCGGTGGTGATGCTCGAGGGGCGCGTGGTCGCCGCGGCGTCCTCCGCCGGCGCTCTTCTGGGAGGACTGGGATGACGGTGAAGAGGCGCGCTTGCCCGGAAGCCGGTGCCTGCCCGTGCGCTGACCCGGAGGAGGCCGACTGCCGATGTCGTCAGAAGGACGCGGTGCGTCGCCCATGATTGTAGGTCTAGCCCACCCCGGGGCCACATGGCGCGAGCAGGGAGGCCGCTGAAGACTTTGGGATACAACCACCACCTACACTCAGTCGGGCTATGGATTCAGGCCGCACCTGATGGACACGCTCGACGTCATCATACTCGTCGTCGTCGTGCTGGCAGCTGTCCACGGGGTGCGCCTCGGCGCGGCGGTGCAAGTGCTCTCGTTCGCGGGGGCGATCATCGGCGCCGCACTCGGGATCGCTCTTGTCGCGCACGTCTCGCCCGACCTGCACGATCCATTCACAAAGACCTTCGTCGCCCTGCTGTGCCTCCTCGTGCCGACGAGTCTCCTTTGGGGTGTCGGCCGGCAGATCGGCACACGAATTTGGCGCCGCCTGCACGGCCACGCCATCGCCGCCGTCGACTCGGCGACAGGGGCGGTCGTCGCCATGGCCGGCGCCCTCGTCGTTGTGTGGTTGCTGGCCTCGATGCTGGCCCAGAGCCAGGTCGGAGCGGTCTCCAACCAGATCGAGAACTCCGCCGTGCTCCACGCCGTGACCGACGTCATGCCCGGGCTGCCGAACGAGCTCGCGACGGTGGAGCGCCAGCTCAACGACGACGGCTTCTCGTTCGGCTACCTGGGCATCCTGCCCCCCACGGGGCCAGTGCCGCTGCCGACGGCCCCGGCCGTCCGCGCCGCCGTGCTCGCCGACGGACCTTCGACGGTCCGGGTCGTCGCCCAAGGGTGCGCCGGTGTCGTCCAGGAAGGCTCGGGCTTCGTCGTGGCGCCCGGCCTCGTCGTGACGAACGCTCACGTGGTCGCCGGCACGACCCAGATATCCGTCGACTACGGCAGCGTCCGGGCCGTGGAAGCCAGCCCGGTCTACTTCGACCCGAACTTCGACCTCGCCGTGCTGCGGGCGAATGTCCCCGAGCCGCCTCTCCGGCTCGACCCGCGATACGCGAGCCGGGGCACGAAGGCCACGGTGCTCGGCTACCCAGGCGGCGAGACCTTCCTCAACCCCCAGCCCGCCGGTGTCCTCATGCTCTTCGACCCGGTGTCGACGAACATCTACGGCACGACAAGCGTCCAGCGCCAGATTTACGAGATTCGGGCCCTCGTGCGCCCGGGCAACTCCGGCGGCCCGCTCGTCGAATCCGGCGGCACGGTCATCGGGATCGTCTTCTCCCGGGCCGCGAACGAGAACAGGATCGGCTTCGCCCTCGCCTCGCCCGGTGTACGCTCCCGCGTCCGCCTCGCCGAGCAGCGGCCGGCCGGCTCGGTCGCCTCCACGGGCGTCTGCACCGACGGCTGAGGGCGGCGTCATCGGCGGGCACCGACCGCTCAGCCACGGGCGTTCTGCATCGGCCGGCACCGCCGGCTGGACCCATCGGGTCGTCCGCGCCGGCGGCTGACAAAATCGCGGCGCCTGCACCGGCCGGTACCCATCGGCCATGATGGCGCCGTGGCTCTGCGCATCGAGGACTACGGCATCATCGGGGACACCGAGACCGCCGCCCTCGTCGGACGTGACGGTTCGATCGATTGGCTATGCCTGCCCCGCTTCGACTCGTCGTCCGTCTTCGCCAACCTGCTCGGCCGGCCCGAGCACGGGCTGTGGCGGATCGCCCCCCAGGCAAGCCCTCCCCCGGGAAAGGGCGATCCACTTCTTGCCACCCGTCGCCAGTACGTCGAGAACTCGCTTGTCCTCGAGACGGAGTGGGACCTCCCCGAGGGCACCGTGAAGCTCACCGACTGCATGCCGATCCGCCAGGTGCATCCGCAGGTCGTCCGGATGGTCGAATGCACGAGCGGCCAGGTGGAGATGGCGATGGACCTGACCATCCGCTGGGAGTACGGCTCGGCCATCCCGTGGGTCCGCCGGCAGGACGGAGTCCTGACGGCCGTGGCCGGCCCCGACGGGCTGACACTCTGGTCCCCCGTCCACACCCATGGCAGGGACTCGAGCACCGTGGCCGAGTTCACGCTCCGCGAGGGCAACCGCGTGCCCTTCGTGCTCAGTTATTTCACCTCGACCGATGATCTGCCCCGACCGATCAGCGGCACCTACGCCGTCGACCACACCGCCCAGTTCTGGCAGCAGTGGGCGGCGATGGAGAACGCCGAGCTCGGCAGCTGGTGTGAGCCAGTCGTGCGCTCCCTCATAACGCTGAAGGCGCTCACCTACGACCCGACGGGCGGGATCATCGCCGCCGCCACGACGTCGCTCCCCGAGTCGCTCGGCGGCTCTCGGAACTGGGACTACCGCTTCACGTGGCTGCGGGACGCCACCCTCACGCTTTCGGCCCTCATGGCGTGCGGCTACTACGACGAGGCATCCGCCTGGCGGGACTGGCTGCTGCGAGCCGTCGCCGGCGAGCCGTCCAAGCTGCAGATCATGTATGGACCCTCCGGCTAGCGGAACCTGCTCGAGCGGGAGATCCCGTGGTTGCCCGGCTACGAGGGATCGGCGCCGGTCCGCGTGGGCAACGCCGCCTCTGATCAGTACCAGCTCGACGTCTACGGCGAGGTCCTCGGGGCTCTCCACGAGGCACGACGGACCGGGATTCAGTCGAGCGATCCCTCCTGGGACATGGAAGTGGCCATCATGAACTTCCTCGAGTCGGGCTGGAAGGAGCCCGACGACGGCATCTGGGAGGTGCGCGGACCCCGGCGTCACTTCACCCACTCGAAGGTGATGGCGTGGACCGCCGTCAACAGCGCCGTGAACGACATCGAGCAGTTCGCCCTCGAGGGACCGGTCGACAAGTGGAAGGCACTCCGCGAGGAGATCCACTCCGAGGTGCTCGAGAAGGGCTTCGACCGGGAGCGCAACACATTCACCCAGTACTACGGCTCACAGGAGCTCGATGCGAGTGTGCTGATGATCCCGTTGGTGGGTTTCTTGCCCGCGCACGATCCGCGCGTGATCGGGACAGTGGAGGCGATCCAGCGGGAGCTCACCGTCGACGGCTTCGTCATGCGTTACGACTCGCGCCTTTCCGAGCACGTCGACGGGCTCTCCGGCCGTGAGGGCGCCTTCCTCGCCTGTTCGTTCTGGATGGCGGACGACCTCCATCTGATAGGGCGCACCGACGAAGCCAAGGTGCTCTTCGAGAAGCTGCTGTCGCTCCGCAACGACCTCGGCCTCCTGTCCGAGGAGTACGACCCGGTCGCCGGCCGGCTCGTGGGCAACTTTCCCCAGGCGTTCTCGCACGTCTCGCTCGTCAACACCGCCATCGGGCTGGCTCTCAAGGATCTCCGCACCGGCATGACCCATTACGAGCGAATCATGGGCGCAGCTGTCAGGCACTCGGGAGCCACTGTCCGCAGGCCACGCTCGCAGCGCCGCCACCGGCTCGGGATGAGGCACTGAGCCGGTAGACCGTCGCGGCGACCGTGGGCGCCGAGCCGGCCAGGGGGCGCCCGACGGCTCACATCCCTATGGAGGAGGCCAGGTTGAAAGCCATCACCGTCGTGCCGGGCAAAGCCGGGTCAGCACAGCTGGCGGACTTCGACGAGCCGCCTGAGGGCGACGGGCCTGTCCTCGTCGAGACCATGGCTGTCGGAGTCTGCGGCACCGATCTCGAGATCTTCGCCGGCGAGTACGGATGGGCACCGCCGGGCCACGAGAGGCTGGTGCTCGGGCACGAGTCGATCGGCCGCGTGGCCGAGGCACCTGATGGGTCTGGTCTGACGAAGGGCGACTTTGTCGTCGGCATCGTGAGGAGGCCGGACCCCGTACCCTGCTACAGCTGTGCCGCCGGCGAGTGGGACTTCTGCCGGAACGGGCAGTACACCGAGCACGGCATCAAGTCGCTCGACGGGTTCATGCGGGAGCGGTACCGGGCGCTGCCCGATGCGCTCGTGAAGCTCGACAGCGAGCTCGGAGCCCTCGGCGTCCTGCTCGAGCCGACGAGCGTCGTGGCGAAGGCGTGGGAGCAGGCCGAGCGGACCGGCAACCGCGCCCAGTGGCGCCCGGAGCGTGCCGTGGTGACCGGCGCCGGCCCGATCGGGCTGCTCGCAGCCCTCATCGGCGTGCAGAAGGGGCTCGAGGTGCACGTCATCGATCAGGTGACTGAGGGCCTCAAGCCCGACCTGGTGGCGGCGCTCGGGGCTCACTACCACACCGGCCCCATCGCCTCGGCGTGCGACTCGCCGGACGTCGTCATGGAGTGCACCGGTGTCGGCGCCCTGGTTTTCGACGCCATCGAGCACGTTGGCTCCGGCGGCGTCGTCTGCCTGACCGGGGTGTCGCCGACCGGTCGCAACCTCGAGGTGGACGCTGGACTCGTCAACCGGGACCTCGTCCTGCAGAACGAGGGGATCGTCGGCTCCGTGAACGCCAACCGCCGCCACTACGAGGCGGCCGGTGAGGCGCTCGCCCAGGCCGACTCAGGATGGCTGGCCAAGCTGATCACGCGCCGCGTGCCGATGGAGCAGTTCGCCGAGGCGCTCGAGCGCCGGGCCGACGACGTAAAGGTTGTCATCGAGATCGGAGGCGGCAACTGATGTCACTCGGGAGTCGTATCCCACCGGTGAAGGGGCCGAAGGACAGGTTCCAGCGGCGCTACGACGACATGAAGAGGCTCGGCACCGACCTCGCCCGGCAGGACTTCGAGGGGCGTTACCCCGGGATCGAGCTCGCCCCCGTCCTGGTGCTCGTCGCTTCATATCTCGAAGCGGACAACATCGGCGCTGTTCTCGAGGCGGTGCCCGCCGAGGTGTCCGGCCAGAAGACATCGACCCTCGTCGTGATCGACGGCGGCGACGACGGCACCGAAAGCGTGGTCGCCGCCGCCGGGGCTTTCTACGCCAAGCTGCCGGTGAACCTCGGTCACGGGGTGGCGCTGCGGCTCGGCTACGAGCTGGCCATCGAGCACGGCGCCGAGTACGTGGTCACCCTCGATGCCGACGGTCAGAACGACCCCAAGGAGATTCCCGCCCTGCTCGAGCCGGTCATCGCCGGCGAGACGGACTTCGTGATCGCCAGCCGCCGGCTCGGCGTCGATCAGACGAGCGATCAGTTGCGCAAGACAGGCGTGCTCGTCTTCGCGGCGGTCATCAACCGCCTCACCGGCCAGAAGCTGACGGACACGTCGAACGGCTTCCGGGCCCTGCGGATCGACGTGCTGAAAGACGTGCTGCTTGAGCAGGACCAGTACCAGACGGCCGAGTTGATCATCAGCGCCGCCAGCCGCGGCTGGCGCATCGCCGAACGACCCACCGTCTGGCACCCCCGCACCTCGGGGGAGTCGAAAAAGGGGAGCAACCTGCTCTACGGGCCCCGCTACGCCACGGTGATAGCCCGCACCTGGTTGCGGGAGCGGGGGTGACATCTACGAGCGCCGGCGGGGCGGAGGACTCGGCCGATCGGGCAGCCGGCGGGACGGCTGCTCCCGGCGGTGCGGCCGACGGTGGTGCGCCTGTTGACGCCGGCACTGAGCGGGCCGGCCCGGCCGGCGTTACGGCGGGCGCTGGGGCGGCGGGCCCGTCCGGCAAGACTTCCGCTCCTCCTGAAACCGAGCGCGGACGTGTCGCCGCCGGCGTGATCGAGATCGACACGTTGCTCGGCGGCTGGGAAAGGATGACAGCGGGTTACCTGATCGAGGGTCCCCGCCCGGTCTTGATCGAGACAGGCAGCCAGAGCTCGATCGCCACGCTGCTGGGGGCGCTCGACCGCCTGGGGGTATCGCCGGCCGATCTCGCCGGCGTGGCAGTCACCCACATCCACCTCGACCATGCGGGCGGAGTGGGAGACGTCGCTCGCGCCTTTCCCGGTGCCACCGTCTACGTGCACGAGAAGGGCGCCCGCCACCTTGTCGACCCGGCCCGGCTCGTCGACTCGGCGGCCCGCGTCTACGGGCCCCTCCTCGACTCCCTCTACGGTCGCCTCGACCCGACTCCGGCCGAACGGATCCACGTGCTCTACGACGGCGAGGAGATAGACGTGGGCGACGGGCGCAGCCTGCACACGATCGACTCACCGGGGCACGCCAAGCATCACCTCGGGCTGCTCGACAGCACGAGCGGGCTCTTGTTCGCCGGGGACGCCGTCGGCGTCCGCCTACCTGACGGCGGCGTGCTCCGGCCGGCGACTCCACCGCCCGACTTCGATCTCGACCAGGCTCTGAGATCGCTGCGGCGCTTCGCCGAGCACAGGCCCGCTGCGATCGCGCTGGCTCACTACGGCCTCGTGCCGCTCGACCCGGACGAGCTGCTGGAGGAGGCCGACGGCACGCTGCGATTGTGGGCCGAGGAAGCCGAGCGGGCCTGGCGGGCGGACGAGGACATCGCGGAGGCTCTCGAGAAGAGCTTCGGGGGCCGGGCGGCCGGCACGGCCGCCGGCGGGGCCGTTCTCGACGACGCCTCAAGAGAGAAGCTCGAGACCCTGAACGGCTTTCACTCGAACGCCGCCGGACTTCGCCGCTGGCTGGAGCAGCGGGCGGCCGCCGAGGCCGACCGATCGGGGCCGGCCGAGA
>Ga0182024_10004394_pt1 | contig 32505 bp, 41 predicted proteins | sample P32metaG_FD_120480 | JGI IMG/M metagenome (GOLD analysis project Ga0182024, IMG submission 120480) | Permafrost microbial communities from Stordalen Mire, Sweden - P3-2 metaG (Illumina Assembly) | ecosystem: Environmental > Terrestrial > Soil > Wetlands > Permafrost | place: Sweden: Stordalen...
CAGGCCGGACTCCTTTCCAAAGTGGTGTCTAGACAACAACCAATTTGGCCAGGTTCCGGCCCTGCGCTAACCCAGGAACTCAATGATCAGCTTGGTGGAAAAGTGCAGAAGTCGAGGCGTAGCTTCGCGGCTAAACTTGGGCAGGAGTCTCGGTTGCGCGAACTCAATCCCGCGCCGACATACACACCAATTCCAGCACCCGCCGAAGCCCGTCATCTCCACCCATCGCTCCCTCATTAAACGGCGTTCGCGGCATCGGCTTCCAATTGTCGCGCGAGTGATCCGTCACCTCCGGCTGCGGGATCAACGTCAGCGTCGGGTCATATTGATTGTCGCGCCCGCCGAGCTTGTAGATCACGATGTCGAGCGACGGCACGACGAAGATCCCAAACCCGCCGGCTCCGGATTTCCAGTACGCATCGTGCGGGGCGGCGATCACATGCCCATCCGAATTCTGTTCGAACATCAGCGTGAACGGCGCGTGCGGATCGTACTTCGATTGCTTATTGCACATCGCGATGTAATCCGCCGGCACGATCTGCTGATCCTTCCATTTGCCTTCATGCAGCAGGCAGTAGCCGAATCGCAGCGCATCGGTCGCATGCAGCGCGGTGCTGCCGGCGCCGTTGGCGTGCGGCATCACGTAGTCGCCGCGATGCAGGCAGTAATCCCACGGCCCCCAGCCCATCGGCTTGGCCAGCTTCTCGTTTACATAATCCTTCAGTTCCATTCCCGTGACGTGCCGCAGCACGATCGACGCGATATGCGGCTCCGGCGAGCTATACGAATACCCGCCGCCCGGCTCGATCCACAGCGGCACCCGAATCGACGACATATCCAGATCGCGAATATTCTGCCCCTTCGACGGCGTCAGCTGCCTGACGCGTCCGTTAACCATCCCCGTCGGCGCGCCGCCCTCGCCGTTGTATCCGCCGGACATGCACAGAAGCTCGCCGAGCGTGATGTCCGCCTTGCGCGGATCGTCGAGCGGAAACGCTTCGGGCAGATACTGCTGCGTGAAAACCTTGGTGTCCAATCCATCAGGAATCTTGTCGTGAAACTCGTGCAGCATGATGCCGCACGCGATGCTGCAGACGGCCTTGCCCGTCGAAGCCATGTCCGGATTGGAAGTGCGCTGCGCCCGCCCGAAGTATTTCTCGAACGCCAGATACCCATGCCGCACGACGAGCAATCCGCCGTTCTGCGTGCCGCGTTCGCAGATGGTGTAAGCCGCTTCGAGCCCCTTCGGTTCCAACCCCGCCAGCTTCCGCACCTGATCGCCATCCGCCGCGGCGCGCCACCCGCCATCACTATCCGGCGGCGGAAAGTAATCCTCCGCCGCGAGAGCAACCCGCTGCCCAAACCCCAAGCACCCCAACGCCACAATGACAACCCAGCCAACGCGTTTGTTCATGACACCTATTAGCCCGCCTCGGCCGAAACGTTCGCGATCCATTTCGCCGAACCAATCGCCCATCGACTGACTTGGATGCAATGCCGTGCGATGAATTGCACGATTTTCGGGGGTCGATTGCATCCGCGCGACGCAGCGCGACGCCGCGCGACATTAGGAGCATTTTCGCGTTACCCATCTTGCCAAAGCCGCGCCGACGCCTTGAGCCGTCGAATGCAGCGCTTTACATCGCAATACACAGCGCTTTCCCGGAGTCGATGCAGCGCTCGCGCGACACCGCGCGACCTGTCGCGACAAAAACCGGCCTTTTCGAACGCATGGACCACTTTAAATGCACCGCCGTGCAGCGGTTTCGGGGAGCATTCGGTGAATGCTGCAAAAGTGTCGATAATCAAGCCAAGCTCATCTGCATCCGCTTGCGGTTTACTAGCCGTCTAACCCCACCCGCTGTGGAAGGACCGGTAAATCAAAAACCCGTCACATCCTTCAATTTTGAACGACTGCAGAATGCGCCCACAGAAATGTAAGCTCATTTCAGGTAATGATTAACGGCACGCAGGCTAAAAGTGCGTATACGTGGAGGATAGAGGCGGTTGCGACGTTATCGGAACGGCCCATCTTATCTGATAAATCCCTAATTCAGCGTGGCTTATGTTATGCATATCAGCTGAGGGGTGACGTTTTACGAGCATTGCTGAATTCGATACACTCAGAGAAAATGACGCGTCTCGTAACCGTTCATCTGTCGCTGGCATCGGAAGTCTTGTCCAAATGATCTTGAGAGCACCTGAAATCACGATTCCCACCGGGCTGAACGAATGGCGTGGAATCTCGAAAACTGGCATTCCTTGGGAGGTTCACCGCGGCGATGCGTCGGCAGTCCTAAAGGCGCTTGAAGCAAATCGAGTGGATTGCGTGGTCACGTCGCCGCCATATTATTCGCAGCGAGATTACCACGTCGAGGGTCAAATTGGGCTTGAGCCCACCATCGACGGCTACGTGAACGCTGTAGCATCGACGATGATCGAATTACGGCGAGTTCTAAAACCTACTGGCTTGGCTTTTCTCACTCTCGGCGACACCTACTACTCGGCAAAGGGAGAGCCGAAGGGTACCGATAGGAAGAACCAGGCGCGGCGGTTTGGCCTTCGAGCCGTGGATAAATCGGGATTGGGAGTTGCAAGAAAGACGGCAATAGGCATTCCATGGCGCATCGCCATAAGAATGATTTCTGACGGATGGACCCTCCGCAGTGCAATTGTCTGGCAGCGTGACAAAGCGGTCCCTGAGCCCACCGCGCAAGATCGTCCGTGGCGTACTTACGAATTCATATTTATGTTTAGTAAATCTCCCAAATACTATTTTAATCGAAAAGCTCTTGGGACTGAGCAAGACATTTGGCTGATCCCAGCTCCGTCGAAAGTCAACGCAGTTCATTTCGCAACATTTCCCGAGCGTTTAGTGGAGAGGTGCTTAGGTATTGGCTGTCCAATCGGCGGTGTCGTTTTAGATCCATTTGCGGGAACTGGCACGGTTTTACGAGTTGCATTACGGCACAAATCGCCCGCCATTGGCATCGACCTGAATCAACAGTACTGCGAACTCATGACCACGTCACTCAAAGAGTGTTAAGGACTGCTTAAATGTACTTCACCATCGAACACATTAAAGAGTGTCTAGCGGCCCTGAAACGGCTGAACCCGTTCTTTGGAATGTCCTTACTTGCTTTCAAACGAGCAGACATACCCGTGGGTCACACCGCGCCAATTGTCTTCTCGCGATTTGCGGACGAGATTTTGGAACAGCACTACAAGCCGACGGATACTTACGCCGGCTTTTTTAATCCGTTTTTAACTTCAAAGACGACGGCCACTGGATGGGTACAGCCGCGCCATAGCGAGACCTCGCTCCAACGTATAACGACCAATACCTTCGGCGACGCCATTATTCACCCGAAAGCTCAGTCAGAGTGGGGCTGGGCAAGAGATTATCTCCAGGTGCTCCAACGCCATCTAGGCGATAGTCGAATTCCTGCATTCCATCTGGCCGTCTGGCTCTTTCGCAGCAAAAAGTGGCCCTCCCACACGGACGCGGGCGTCGTTCAACGTCATCTCTTCGACGAGTACAAATTCACGACCGAAGAAGTTGAAAGTCTTTTCAACATTTCCAACTCCGCCACCCCACTTACATTAGCGCCTACCCCGATAACTGAGCGGCAGCTGCTAGAACTCATTGGACCTCCGCCCGGATCAAGACCTGCAGAAGGTGCCGCGCTGGAGCACCTTGAGGTGTACGAAGTTGGTCCGGCCAAGCATTTTCAATACATCCCAGCGGAGCGATTAAATGTCATCACGGGTGACAACAGCCTTGGTAAAACATTCATCCTCGACTGTGTATGGTGGGCATTAACAGGCAGGTGGATCCGCACGGCAGTCACGCCGCGTCGCAATACGCCGAAGCGCTCTCCGTTCATCGGTTTTGGAATAACAGCCCGAGATAGCAAAATACAAACTTTCAAGGTCGGGTACGACTGGGATAGATCCCGGTGGCAGCGACCGGCAAAACGAAAGGCACATGCCGGTCTGGTAATTTACAGTCGTTACGATGGCTCCTTCGGTATATGGGACCCCGTGCGATCTGCACTATTAGACGCAGAGACTGATGGTACTCCGCGCGGGCACTTAAGATTTACGCGTAACCAAGTCTGGAACGGCCTTCAGATCGGGCGTTCGGTTCGCTCGGAGAGCTGGGTTTGCAATGGCCTTCTACGCGACTGGATCACATGGCAGTCAGCCAAGGCGAAATATGAGAAGCATTTCGAGCGGTTTGAGGCCTGTCTTAAAGGTTCTCTCGCCAGCCAACGAGCTTCTCGTACCGGGTCCGTCATTTCGACGACTACTTGATTCGCGAGAAATCCCGTCGCTGATGATGCCGTACGGTGTCGTCCAGGTTACGCATGCATCAGCGGGCGTACAGCGCATACTCGCCCTCGCCTACCTTCTCGTGTGGGCTTGGCAGGAACATCTAACCATGTGCGAAAGCCTTCGCAGACAGCCGCAACGCCGTATTGTGATGATGATCGATGAAGTCGAGGCGCACCTTCATCCAAAATGGCAGCGAGTCATTGTCCCATCGCTGATTCGCGTTATACGCGAGTTATCATCAGATGTGACTACCCAGTTGCATCTCGCAACGCATTCACCGATGGTACTGGCGTCGTTAGAGCCAGACTTCACACCCGCCTCCGACCAACTGCACCATTTGCGCCTTCAGGACAAGGAAGTATTGTTGCAAAGACCGAATTTCGTCAAACGCGGAACGGCCGACGAGTGGCTTATGTCGGACGTTTTCGATCTGCCGACGGCCCGGTCGGTGCCAGGAGAAGAGACAATTGCGGAAGCAAAGCAACTTCAGCTCTCAACGAATCCCGATTCAGCATCGATCGCCGACGTGCAACGTAAGTTGACCCGTTTGCTGGCACCAGACGACGATTTCTGGCCACGTTGGAGGTATTTTGCAACTAAGAATGGGGTGGCAAGATGATGCGGCTAACCTTGCAGGCAGAGCCAGACAGCTTTGAGGAGCGGGTCCGACAGCCCGGGATCAACTACTTGGCCAGCACCCCCGCTCCCACGGCTGACCAGTTCAAATCTCACAATTATTGGGTCCGGGTTCTCCAGGAACTCCATGACTCATATAAAGGAATTTGTGGCTACAGCTGTCACTGGATCCCCTATGACACAGGGTTCGGTACCGTCGAGCATTTTGTCGCGAAGACCGTGAATCCCAGACTGGCGTATGAGTGGTCAAACTACCGGCTCGTATGTGGACGGCTGAATGGTCGAAAAGGCAATCGTGGGCGTGTCCTCGACCCGTTCGCAGTCATAACAGGTTGGTTCGAGATCGACTTCCCATCACTTCAGGTTAAGCCAGCACCGGGATTACCTCAAGACGTTCATGCGGCCGTGATAGACACATGCGAGTGCCTTGGTTTGAATGATGAATCCAGTTGTATTAAGGCAAGAGAGAGGTATGTGAAAAAATATTGTCTAGGGAGCATCCCGTTCGATTTCCTTAAGGAAGAGGCGCCGTTTGTCGCGTACGAGATTCGGCGTCAAGGACTTGTGGATACGCTCAATAACATAATGCTTTATCCAAGCGATTAGGTAATGGTCACGCGAATCCAGCTTACGGGACATTTCCTGGTCGCCGCGCTTCGTTTGCCGAAACCATTTTGTTCGATTCCCCCCCGAGATTCCAGACCGCACAAACCCCAGCGTCAGGGCAAGCCACTTTCAAATACATGGAACGTTAGATATGGCCCTTCGTCCTCGCATTCCTCAAGAAAATACCAACTATCGGTTCCGTTTGACCTTTACATCTCGCGGTATTGAAGCCCATTCAACTCCCTCTCCCCGCCGTCCGATTAAATCAGACGGGAGGCACTGTGGCTTGCTTGGGGCGGATTGTTGGGGCGGTGGCGTTGCTGGTCTGCGTTGTGGGGTGCGATGTTGATGATCGGCCGGTGTATGCGGCGCCGAAGCTGCCGGCACAGAGCGTGGCGACGCTGCGCGGGTGCTGGCGGACGTATCTTAATGCGCCGACTGGATGACCAGATCGAGGTACGCGCCTTCGACGCAATCCATCTCGGCGACCTCCAGGTCGCGCATCAACGATCGGGCAATCGAGGTTCCTTGTTCAGGACTCTGACCTGGACGCAGGACCACTTCCAATTCCAGGAACGTCCCCAGCCGCTCGACTTCATCGAAATGAGTGCGCGTCTGCCCGACGTGAAAGACGGTGCGTCGTTTGCGAACTTCACCAATGACGCCGAGCGCGGCGGCCATTACCGCTCTCAGGTTCGCGGGTTCATTCGTCACGCTGATTGAATACGTCGATTCCTTCGGGCCGCTGATGTCCTGGCGGATGTAATGAATGAGTTGCCCGAGATCAGGCCCCAGCTCTCGCAGCTTCAGGCGGCCAGTCGAAACAGCGAAGAACGCGTCAACCTGATCGAACGTCTCAACCGGCGATGTCGCAACCGCCGCCGCCAGCGCCCGTTGATGCCCTGGGTTGCGTGACCTGGCTTTTATTTCGATGTTCGACGGCATGGCATTCATTCCGTGTTGGACGACATGTCGGATGCGGTGGGCGAGTCGAGTGCTTCGCGGTAAATTAAAATCGGGCCGGCTGGTTGTCCAGCAAGGGTTTCTAGATGGCGATCGTCCTTGAGGTTGACACCACTGATGCGGCGGATCAGCGATTGCTCGATGAGCCATGCGAGCATCTCAGCGGCGGCGGGTGGATTCAGAGCGCCGGTGCGGATGTTGGAGATGCAGTTTCGCTGCGCGTCGGTGTTGCCGATTGACGGTCCATGGACCAAATAGCCGCCGAGACTATCGACGGAGCCAAGGCCCGGCCGCTTGTTCATTTCGCGATGAAAGAAGAGGTCGCGACGAAGTGCCCGGCGTACCATTGCCAACAAGTGGGCGATGACGCACCGGGTACGGCGGTCGCTGCCCGGTTCGCCGTACACGATTTATGGTTCGATTTCATCGGAGATCTTATGGCTCTTCAATCCGCGTCGGCTACTCCCCAGCGCATTGACGCAAGCATGCCGGAGATTCCGAGGCTCGGGAGCGATTCCGTTGCGATCGAGCAGGGAATGCGCGGCCACCTCGTGTACACGCTGGCGGAACTTCCGACTCATGTCGACACGGAATGGGAGCCGTATGTCAGTCTGGCGCTGTCAGTTCGCGATCGGCTGCTGGAGCGATGGATCGCGACCCAGGAGGCGTATTACGCCAGCGACGCCAAGCGCGTGTACTACATGTCTCTCGAGTTTCTGATGGGACGGACTCTCGGCAACAGCATGATCAATCTCGGCCTTCTCGATAGCTGCGCGAAAGCCGCGAAGGATCTCGGGTACGAATTGGAAGAATTGCGCGATGCCGAGTGGGACGCCGGTCTTGGCAACGGCGGCCTGGGGCGGCTGGCCGCATGTTACATCGATTCGCTCGCGACGCTTGGCGTCCCGGCGCACGGTTACGGCATCCGCTATGACTACGGCATCTTTCATCAGCGAATCGTCGACGGCGCCCAGGTTGAAGTGCCCGACGCATGGCTCCGCTACGGAAATCCCTGGGAAATCGCCCGGCCGCTCGATCGGATGCGGGTTCATTTCTACGGACGCACAAATCAGTTCGTGAATGACAAGGGCCGATTGACCACGCAGTGGGTCGATACCCAGGATGTATTCGCGGTCCCCTATGACACGCCAATTCCAGGCTATCAAAATAATCATGTGAATACGCTGCGGCTCTGGAGCGCCCGCGCCACGGACGAATTCGACTTTCACGAGTTTGACGCCGGTGACTACATCGGCGCTGTTCATGCCAAGGATTTATCCGAGAATATCACCAAGGTTCTTTACCCGAACGACAACGCCTTCGAGGGCAAGGAGCTTCGGCTCAAGCAGCAATATTTCTTCGTTGCCGCGACGCTTCAGGACATCATCCGCCGTTACAAAAAGCGATATCGCCTGTTTGATGAGAAATCGGGTCTTAAAACATTTGCGCGTTTCGCCGAAAAGACCGCGATCCAGCTCAATGACACCCATCCTTCGCTGGCGATCCCTGAACTCATGCGGATCCTGGTCGATCTTGAGCAGCTTCCCTGGGACGAAGCCTGGGATATCACGACCAAAACCTTCGGCTACACCAATCACACGATTTTGCCGGAGGCGCTGGAGCGGTGGACGGTGGGCTTGTTCGGTTGGGTATTGCCGCGACATCTTCAAATCATTTACGAGATCAACCAGCGGTTTCTCAGCGAGGTGCGGCAGCGCTTCGGCCATGACGATGATCGCGCCCGCCGCATGTCGATTATTGAAGAAGGAAGCGAGCGGCGCGTTCGCATGGCGACGCTCGCGATTGTCGGCAGCCACAGCGTTAACGGCGTCGCCGCCCTGCATTCGGAGATCCTGAAGAACCAGCTGTTTCGCGATTATTCCGAACTATGGCCGGAGAAGTTCAACAATAAAACCAATGGCGTCACGCAGCGCCGCTGGCTTCTCAAGTGCAATCCGCCGCTGGCCAAGCTCATCAGCGATGAGATCGGCGCCGGATGGGTGACCGATCTTTTCCAGCTCAAGAAGCTGGTGCCGCTGGCAGAAGATCCTTCGTTTCAGCAGCAGTGGCGCGATGCCAAAAGAAACGCCAAGGTGCGACTGGCCGGCATCATCGAGCGGCAACTCCAAAAGCGCGGGACGCCGGCGCGCATCGATCCGGATTCGATGTTCGACACGCAGGTCAAACGCATTCATGAATACAAGCGGCAGCTTCTGAATCTGCTGCACGTGATCGTTCTCTACAACCGGCTGCGCGACGGCGGCGGCGCGGATATGACGCCGCGAACCGTCATGTTCGGCGGAAAATCCGCGCCGGGCTATTTCATGGCCAAGCTGATCATTCGTCTGATCAACGCGGTCGCCGGTGTCGTCAACAACGACCCGAAGACGCACGACCGGCTTAAGCTCGTATTTCTGGCCGATTATCGCGTATCGCTGGCCGAGCGCATTTTTCCCGCCGCCGATCTCTCCGAGCAGATTTCCACCGCCGGCACCGAAGCGTCTGGCACCAGCAACATGAAATTATCGCTCAACGGCGCGTTGACCATCGGAACCATGGACGGCGCAAACATTGAAATCCGCGAGGAAGTCGGCAGCGACAACATCTTCACGTTCGGCCTCAGTGCCGAGCAGGTGCGCTCACTCCAATCGCACTACAACCCGTGGAACTACTATCACGAGAACGGCGAGCTTCGCCGCGCGATCGACATGATTCAGAACGGCGATTTCAACCCGAATGATCGCGGCCGGTTCCGTCCGATCGTCGATTCACTGCTCGCCGGCGGCGACCGCTACCTGGTTCTGGCCGATTTCGCTTCCTACATTGACTGCCAGATGAAGGTGAGCCGCGCCTATCGCGATCAAACAACATGGACGCGAATGTCAATCCTCAACGTCGCCCACATGGGCAAGTTCTCCAGCGATCGCGCCATCCAACAATATTGTGACGAGATTTGGCACGCGAAGCCGGTCAAGTTTTGAAGGTTAAGGAGGCCTCGGATGCCTGAACCTCTCTACCGCGTTACGTTCAATGCCGATGCCCTCTTGAGAGAGCATCCACCGCGTCTTCGCGATTCCCACAAAGCCGCGCTTTTCGCGATCGCTTATGCGCCCGGCGAAACGCCCGCTGGCGTGGTGGAAGTGACGCGGTGGCCGAAGCGTATTGAGCAGCCGCTCAGTCTCGGTTCGCTCGAACGTGAGGTGCGACCGGATTTCTACGATTACTCGCCGCTGGCGGCTTCCGGCACCGTTCTCGAATGGCATGTTAACTTCGCCGATCCGATTCTTTTCGTGGCGTATGGGTCGGGCCTCTTCGCGCAAGATGAAATGCAGGTCGCGGAGCATCCCCTCCTTGGAAGCGTGCGAGAAGCGCTCCGCAAACGGGGAGTGTCGGCTAAGACGGAAGATGAAACCGGCGGAACGCCGATCCTGGTGTCGAATGTCGAGCGACGAATTGCCGTCGCGACGAATCCCGATGCTGCCGCCGGCCGTCCTGCGGGCCTCTATGGAAATCAATTCGCGTCGGCATCGCTCGATGCGATACGCCGGGCAACGCGAAAGATCGAACCGGCGACACAAAGCAACATTATCGCGATGGCTGCGCCCGCATGCGGCCGTGGCGATTACACCGAATCACAAATCGAATCCGTGTTTACGACGGCCCTGACCGCGTTTGCCGCGGCTCGACAGGAGTCCATCCGTTTGCGTGGCGCGACTTGCCAGGCCGTCGTACATTCGGGTTTCTGGGGCTGCGGCGCGTTCGGCGGAAATCGAAAGTTGATGATCGCCCTCCAGGCGCTGGCGGCGCGAGCGGCGAATATCACGCGGCTCGTCATACACGCCGGCGATACAAGCGGTCTCGAAGCAGCAAGAATCGGCTTGGATGTCGCCGACAGCGTGGCATCACGATGTGGATCGCCCTGTTCGCTGGACACGCTTGTCGGGCGTTGCGCTATTCTTGGATATCAATGGGGCGTCAGCGACGGAAATTAACGCAGCGATGGCGCAGGTCACGGCGTGGCGGGTTCGGCATCCCAGATCTTGATGTCGTCGAAATAACCGTCCTTGCCGGCGCAGCCCAGCTCTATCTTGGATTTGGTTGGGTGGCCGATGCCAGAGGATTTGATGAAGGCGACGGGCTTTCCATCGAGCGTGACGCGCATCGCATCGCCAACAGTTTCGACGACCGCGGTATGCCATGTCTCCGATTCGATCTTCACCGGAAACGTGGCGCTGCGGCCGATCAGGAGCTTGTTCTTTTCCGCTTTCTGAGATGGGTCGGTCATCGCGTAGATGTCGTTGCGCATCGAGCCATCACGCTGATCGGCGACGATCACGCTCTTGGGCGTGAAACGAGCAAAGCAGATGTGCCCATAGTGCGAGCCGGTGTATTTGCGGTCGTCGAACTCGGCGGAAACCGCCGTCGCGCCGGCAAATTTGAATTTGAATTCGACGACGCTGTCTTTGGTGGGAACGTCGGTGCCGATGACGGCCTGGTGCCCCACCACCGCCGGCTTCCCATCGACGGCGGGCGCGTTCACGCGCGTTTGCGTCCCTTTCAATGTCCCGTTCTCGAGCGTGAAGGTGGGAACCACCGGCCCCCACGCCGATCCAAGCTCAGGGCGTTCAAAGTCGTCGGAGAAAAGCAGTTCCTTCTTTTTAGCGATCGAATCGGCGGGAATAACCGGCAACTCCGCCGCCAGCGTCGCACCGGCCAAAAGAAGAACCAACGGGGCAAAAAGAAGTCGCGTGTTCATCGTTCCCTCGAATTGAAAAAGTTCAGTAATCGTTCCGCCTTCGCATTCATATCGTAAGCTTTCCGCGAAGCACAACAAACGCGAGCGCAGATCGCTCAGATTCGCAAGTCTATGCTGCTTCCGCCGGCGGCAACGTCTCCACCGAAACAATTCCGCGAAGGCTGATCAGCTGTACATCCTCGGCCAGCACGGTGTGTGGTTTGGCCACAAAGATATAGAGCGAAAGGCGGGCGATGAAACAGACGCCGGGGTTGCGGATTTCGACATTCCGGCCGTCGGCGAGGTGAATCCGCAATGGAATGAACGGGTCGCGGTTCAATTCCTGAGCAAGTGATTCCGGATTCATAGTGACATTGTAAACAGCGGCAGCCAGGCCGACAATCCTGCCGCCGCCGTCACTTTCCGCAGCATTTCTTGTATTTCTTTCCACTGCCGCATGGACAGGGATCGTTGCGGCCGACCTTCGGAGCGGTATTGCGGATCGGTTGAACGCGCTGGCGGTATTCCGGACGGAGCGACAAACCGACGGGCTGGTCGTCCGAATCCAGCCGCACGCGCCACGGCTTTCCAGCCCAAACGCCGGTGCTGGTCGAATTGCGCGCCAGCCGGGTCAATGGATGCCGTCTCCGCATCGAAATGCATTCGCGGCAACTCAGCCGCGAAGTATTATGATGAACCCGCGCTGGCGGCATTGTTGGTCGCAATCGCGAACATCAATGTCTGGAATCGTTTGAATGTCGCGACCCGGCAGGTCGCCCGGCAGTGGGGTTGAGCGCATCGAAATTGTAAGGAGTCACATTGAATTCGACGGGCAAACGACGAATAGCCGGCTACTGGATTACCACGGTGCTTATCGCGCTGGCGATGCTCTTGGGCGGGGTCGCGGAGGTCACGCATCAGAAACAAAACCTTGATGGAATGACAAGCCTGGGATATCCGCCCTACTTCAGCACGATCCTCGGCACCTGGAAAGTGCTCGGAGCGATCGTGCTGCTGGCGCCGCGGGTTCCGCGGCTTAAGGAATGGGCGTACGCCGGCGTCTTCTTCGATCTGACCGGCGCGGCGATCTCCCATGCCGCTTGCGCCCAATACTCGCACATCATCGCTCCCGCGATTCTGGCGGTGATCTGCCTTGTATCCTGGGCGCTGCGACCGCCGAGTCGAATGATTGGAAGCATCTGTTGTGCTCCCGCGGCAGCGTAGACTGAGCTCATGGCAACCGACGATTATTTGCTGCATCCGATCGGCGTGATTCGCTCGCCTCTGGTCGATCGACACGCCGCGCCCAAACAAGGTCGCGAGGGCGCGCCCGACGCGTGGCTTGAAATCGATCCGCGATTCGCGGACGCGTTGCTTGGCATCGCCGTCGGCAACGAAGTCATCCTCATCACCTGGTTCCACGAATCCCATCGCGATGTGCTGCAAGTCCATCCCTGCCGCGACAAAAATCGCCCGCTCACCGGCGTGTTCGCCACCCGCTCGCCCGACCGGCCCAATCCGCTCGGCCTGCATCGCGTAACCGTTCGCCAAATCAGCGACAGCAAACTGAAAGTCGGCCCGATCGAAGCGATCGACGGTACGCCGGTCGTGGATATCAAGCCGGTGTTGACGCAGTGTCACGATTCGTAAGAAACCTGCACAATCACCCGCGACAGGAATTTGAAAAATCCCCCTGACGTTACTTGGGTTCGGTTGTCTCACTTCCCAGTCCGCTCGGCTGATCGGAAGCCGCGCAAACGTTTTGACATGGCTGTGGCCGCTTCTTATTGTCGCGGCTAATTCGTTCACGGAAAAACATTTGGAGACAGAAGATGATTCGCGCGCTAACTCGCAAGGCTTTGATGGGACTGGTCCTGGCTTCGAGCCTGGTTTACGTCGCCGGGTGCGGCAAATCCTTGTCGGGGAAATATGCCGACGACATGGGCGCGATGGCCGTTGAGTTCAAATCCGACGGCAAGGCAACCGTGACGATCCACGGTACGCCCATCGAAGCCACCTACACCATCGACGGCAAAAACGTCAGCGTCAACGGCGCCGGGGATGTGATATCCCTCACCATCAACGACGACGGCTCCCTTAGCGTTGGCGGCGACACGCTGAAGAAGAAGTAAGGCAGCCGCCCTCAATCGCGGTATCATTTCTGACATGGAGTTGAAGCCCCAACCCAATCGGCAGCTCTATCTGCAGATCCTTCGCCGGATGACGCCGGCGCAGCGGCTGGCCAAGGCGTTTGAGCTTTCGGAACACGCCAAGCAGTTATTCCTGCATGGGCTTCGCCGCCGTTTTCCGGATGCCGACGAACAACGGATAAAGGCGATTTACCTTGAGCGAACCGCGCGATGTCACAATCAGAATTACTGAGGAAGGTCATCGCGACGCTCGACGCCACCGGCACCCCCTACATGCTTACAGGTTCGCACGCGTCAAGCTTGCAAGGCCAGCCGCGGTCGACGCATGACATTGATCTGGTAGTGGCGATCAGCCACTCCGCGGCTCAATCACTGTTGCAGGCATTTGCAGCTCCGGAATACTACCTCGACGAAACATCGGTGAATGAAGCCATCCGGCGAAAAAGCCAATTCAATCTCATCGACACCGACAGCGGTGATAAGGTGGATTTCTGGCTACTGACTGACGAACCCTTCGATCAATCGCGTTTCAGCCGACGGCGCCTCGAGGAATTTCAGGGGCTGCAATTCTACATTTCCCAGCCTGAGGACACGCTGCTGATGAAACTCCATTGGGCAGAAATGTCCGGCGGCAGTGAAAAACAATTTAACGACGCGAAGAGCATTTTTGAGTTGCAAGGCGATGCCCTCGACATGACCTACATCGAACATTGGGCGCAAGTTCTCGACGTCATGCCGCTCTGGAATCGGCTTCAACGCGAAGCTCGACGCTGATTGATTTGGGCCCGGATTCGTCCAAACCTTTTTGCTTGCCTTCCAGCAAACACCCGCTAATATGCAACCTAGAGGTTGCATATGGCTCAATCCAATACTGATCGCATCGACAAGCAAATCGAACTCAAAGCCCCCGTCTCGCGCGTTTGGCGGGCTCTAACCGACCATCGCGAATTCGGCGAGTGGTTCCGCGTCAACCTGTACGGCCCGTTCGTCCCCGGCAAGAACACACGCGGCAACATCACCTACCCGGGTTACGAGCACCTGATCATGGACGTGGTGGTTCAGAAGATGGAGCCGGAGCGGCTGTTCTCGTTCACCTGGCATCCGTATGCCGTCGATCCGAAGATGGATTATTCGAAAGAGCCGCCGACGCTCGTCGAATTCCGCCTCGAAAAGATGCCGGCCGGAACGCTGCTGCGCGTCAGCGAATCCGGCTTCGACGCCCTGCCGGCTCACCGGCGTGACGAAGCGTTCCGCATGAACAGCAACGGCTGGGGCATCCAGATGCAGAACATCGAGACTTATGTCAAAGACAAGCCGTGAGAGCGTCAGCCGCGATGAGAATTCAGCTCGCGCTCTTCACGAAAACGCGCCAATCTTCGCCGCCCTGGGCGACGAAACGCGACTGACGCTCCTGACAAAACTCAGCGGCGGATCGCGCTTGTCGATCGCCCATCTGGCCGAGGGTTCGCCCCTCACCCGCCAGGCGATCACCAAGCATCTCCGCGTGCTGCAAGAAGCCGGCCTCGTTTGCGGCGTCCGCCAGGGCCGCGAAAGTCGCTTTGAACTGAAGCCCGAGCCGCTTGATGCGGCGCGCCGATCCCTCGATCGCATCTCTCGCCAATGGGATGACACACTTGCCCGATTAACGTCATTTGTCGAGAAGTAAGGTGTGGCCGACGCAATGCGATTTAAGCAGGCTGCCGACCATCCGCCGATTTCAATCGTGTTCCCAGACGACAAGCGATCGGCGTCATTGCACAAGCTGCACATAAGGCTGCACGGTCACCGTCCCCTTAATCGTCCCGCCGTTATTTGCGTAATCGAAGCCATTCCAGAGGCCCAGATAAAGCCGCGTTGCGCCAGCGGGCACTTGAAACTGCCTGACGGCGCCGCCGGTGGTCACGCCCGTTCCGATCATAAACGGCTGAGCCGTGACAACGTTCGATTAGACCGCCTGATTCGACACCGACGGCGAGGCCCCGTCGACCTGGCCCGCGGGCGCGGTGCTGAGATTGGGCGCGTTATTCGTCAGAAACAATCCAGCAAAAGCATCCTCCGGCATCTTCGCGTCGGCGATGCCGTTTTCTGAACCGGGGTCTAACAATGTCCCGTCCCGGGACACGACCTAATGTGGCCACACGCGGGGTGAGGCGGCGTGTCCCCGGCAGCTATGTCGCCGGATTTTTGCTTAAATCTTTGAACCCCGTTTCCACCAAGCCAGATTTCCCTGCGGTTCGATGTCTCGCGGCGATCGGGTAGCCTATCGCCTCGGAAGAACCGCTTGCGGCATTTGGCCGCGCCGACTAAAGCCGCCAGGCAAGGTGGAATGGTCCTTAACCTCTTCGGGATGGGCTGATGAATCCTGCATCTCCGCCGGTGTCATCCAAACGCCTGCTCGGCGTCTATGTAGTGTCGATTTTGCTGTTCCTGGGCGCTGCTCTGGAACTTCTGGACGGCCTACTGACAACTGGGAATTTCGGCACTCGCTACGAGCGGCCGACGGATCGCGCGCTGTTCTGGTCCGAGGTTGCCGGGGCCGGCGTAGTGCTCCTCGCGGCTTTGGCACTCATGTTTCGCAAGAAATTATCCTGGAACGCGGTGCTGATCCTTCAACTTCTCGGCGCCGCCGGGCAAATCCTGCCGATCCGGGCGACGCTGGCGGCGATCGCCGACGCCAGGCATCGCGGCGGCGACGCCGGCACGCTGAGTGCTCTCGGATACCAAGTGTCCATCCTGCTGCAATGTGGAGTGGCTGCGTTGTGCGTTGCAACCGCCGTTTATCTTTGCCTTCGGTCGGTCCGGCACGCTTTCGCGGTGCGGGTTTGATCGTTCTCAGGGAAGTGAAAGCGAGAAGCGGAGTTTGAATACCGGATCTACCACGGGCCGCAACCGCGAGGCGCACAGTTCCGCTTTTGCAGGTAATCGCGCGCTGAGGCCGTGACGCGAGACTCAAAAGCGGAACGGCGCTGCTTTTTCAATTCAGCAGTTCACCCGGCGAGCGTTGGCGCCGACAGAACTGAACGGATTCCCCAGTCAAATCTAAATCGCCTACTTCATTCCTGGCTCTTTGCGATGACCGGAAGCCATCAGACCTATCACTTGCGCGTTCCTCTATTGCTTGCCCAAAAGCCCTTCACGATCCTGGAGACGCAATACACCAATATGGCGCCAACGATCACAACTGTGCCGACAAGCTTCCCAAGTTTCTCGCTGTCAAAATCGCCGAGGGTCATCATCGTTTTCTCCTAGTTTGTCACAACGCAATCACTGTATTCCTATCGGCTGAGCTACTGCCCGGGTTGATTTCCGCCGGACCGAATTCGACACCGACACAGTTTTTAGGCCACGGCCGAGACACGACCCTTCGCCTTCACCGCCGCCAGCTTACGATGCGGGCCGTTGGGGAGGCAGGGAATCGAGTAACTCTTCGGGTTCGAGATCAGCGTCGGCGGCTGGGCCAAGCGGCCTTTGACGTGAGGGCGAGTTTTCGGGCCACTTAATGAGACAGAGGATCGGCGCTGCGTTTTGGTTATGCGGCGGCTTCTCCAAAGTCGTCGATTCTGGCCCACGCTTGGTACTGAAATTTGGGCTGGATTTTGTCAGATCATTGCTGGGTTCGAAATTACGTCGGCGGGTTCGTAGAATCGGACGCCAACGATGTTAATCAAGCTTCTTAAATCCAAGATTCACAACGCCACCGTAACGCAGACTGACGTGAATTATCACGGCAGCATCACGATCGACGCCGATTTGCTGCGGGCGAGCGGGTTGCTGCCGAACGAGGCGGTGATCGTCGCCGACAGCGAGAACGGCAACCGCTTTGAGACGTACGTCATTGAAGGCGAAGCCGGCAGTGGTGTGATTGGGATCAACGGCGCGGCCGCCCGGCTTAGCAAGGTGGGCAATCGCGTCATCATCATGAGTTTCGTGCTGCTGGATACCGATGAGGTGGCCAAGCATCGCTCGCGGGTGGTGATTGCCGACGCGCGAAACCGCGTTGCTGAGACGGTGGAGCATCGCAGCGGGTTGAAGTAGTCGAAAGGAATCGTCGCATGCATCAGGTGCTGTTTCGCCTTCCCGAATTTCTCGGCGGCATGCCGATCTATGGCTTCGGCTTGATGATGGTGGTCGCGTTCTTCGCGGCGATGGAGCTGGCTAAGTTTCTGGCGCGGCGGTCGCGGATTGATCCGGAGATCTTCTCGAACGCGGCGCTGATCGCGCTGGCCGCCGGTGTGCTCGGCGCTCGGATGTCGCACGTCCTTGAAAATTTCGGCGATTACTCGCGCAGCGATCTGAGCTTCGCCCAGAACTTCTTTAACGCCATCAACATTCGCAGCGGTGGCCTGACGTACTACGGCGGGTTCCTGTTGGCATTCCCCGCGGTGCTTGCCTACGGCTGGTACAAGCGGGTGCCGTTGCGGCTTGGGATGGACATCGTGGCGCCCGCCCTGATGATCGGCCTGGGCTTCGGCCGCATCGGCTGCTACCTGAATGGATGCTGCTACGGCGCGCCCACCACCGCGTCCCTGGGCGTCAGCTTCCCGTATCGCAGTGATGCCTATTTGGAGCAATGGCACGAAGGAAAGCTGCAAGTGCCGCCGGCGCTGCTCGACATGAACGGCGTGCCGCGAAGCATTGAAAGCATCGAGCACGATCGGATGCTGAGCGATGCGCAGCGCACGAATTTAATCAACCTGGCCAATTCCCAGCATGCGCAGCCGGTGCTGCCGGCGGAGCTTTACAGCACATTCACGGCGTGGCTGATTGCCGGGGTGCTGGTGGCGTTCTTCACCACCAAGCCGCCGCCCGGTCGCGTTTTTGCGCTGATGCTGATGATCGAAGGCGTCTCCCGTTTCCTGCTGGAAACAGTGCGCGCCGAGCCGGTCGGCACGTTTTTTGGGTATCATCTGTTTGGCAATCTGACGTTCAGCGAAGGGTTGAGCATTCCCATCGTGCTTATGGGAATCGCGATCTGGTTCATCTTCAGCGAACCGGCGGAAAAACCGGCCATGAAGCCCTCGGCTATCGCAGGCTAGATGCCCAATGGATGGCGATCTGCCCCAACTCGGCGAGCCATGCGCTGGAGCGGCCGACGCGCTGTTTACCGCCGATCCATTCATCGCAAAGGCCCGCGCTTTGGCCGACCGCGGGCGATTTGCCGAGGCGCGTGAACTTCTCGATACCGCGCCGCCCCAATCGTCGAAGCTTGCCGACGAGTTGCGGGAGATTCTGTCGCGGATCGACCTGGCCTATCAGACCGATCCCGAGCAGTTGCTGGCAAAGATTCACACGTCGGCTCCCAGTGTTACCGCCGCCGACTTAAGTCGCTGGACACTTGACGGTTCGGTTCAGTTTCGCACGATCGACTCGAAGATTCGCTACTTCAATCGCGAGCCGGCGAATCTTTTCCGGTTTTGTCCGGACGCGATCGCTCGACAGACCGGGCAGTCGCCGCAATCGAATCACGACCTGATTGCACACTTGTGGAAGATCATTGACGAGGCCGGGCGTTCCGGCGACGCGATTCTGGCGCCCGTTGACCACCATGTGCAATACTCCGTTGCCCTTTCGTCGACGGCTCCGGGGCTTAAGCGGGGCGCTTTGGTTCGTGCGTGGCTGCCGTTTCCGCAGGAGCGCGCCCAGCAGCGCGCCGTGAAGCTGCTGAAGACTTCGCCGGCTCGATACCAACTTTCTCCGCCGACCAGTCCGCAGCGAACGATCTACTTCGAATCGCCGGTCGGCGATGATTTGCCGAATTTCAATGTCTCGTTTTCATTTCAGTCTCTGGCGCGCTACCCGAGGCTGCGTCCGGAGTTGGCCACGCCGCTGCCGGCCGGATTCCCCAGTGGCTGGGTCGCGGAGCGTCCGCCCCATATCCGCTTTACACCGCGCGTTCTGGAAGCGGCGCGCGATGCCGTTGGAGACGAAACCAATCCCTTGGAAAAGGCTCGGCGGATCTTCCACTACGTCGTAAGCAAGATGTCGTACGCCGCCGAAGAAGAGTACGGCACAATCCCCAGCTTAACAGAGAAAGGGTTACTGACTCGTCGCGGCGACTGTGGTGTACTGGCCATGCTCTTCATCACCCTTTGCCGTGCCGCGGGAGTCCCAGCGCGATGGCAGTCGGGTTTCCAGACTCGGCCCGGTCTGGAAGACATGCACGATTGGGCGGAGTTTTATGTCCACCCGTTCGGCTGGCTTCCGGCCGATCCGTCATATGGGTTTGACTTCAGTCGTGATCCGGCTGCACGGGCCGATGGCAGAATATCTGATTTTTATTTTGGCCATTTGGATTCGTACCGATTGGTTGTAAATCGCGACTTCGGCCGACAGTTGCTGCCGCGTAAATCATTGCTGCGAAGCGAGCCGCTCGATTTTCAGCGCGGCGAAATTGAGCTGGCCGGCAGCAATCTTTATTTCCCGAACTGGTCATGGGATTTGCAAGTCCAGACGAATTTATTGGAACAATGACTTGCCAAATGCGTAGCAGCGGCGATTATGCCATGGGACGCCATGGAAATTTTCAACTCCGGCGTCCAACTGGATTGACCCGTTCGCAGCGACTGATGAACAGGCTAGAGTGGATGTTTGGTGACCGGCGCGCAAGGCAATTCGATCGACTCGGGCACTCCTTGGAGTGAGGCGTTGAGAGGACGCGTCTTGATTGTTGACGACGATGCCGGCACTGGCCGGCTTCTGGCGCTGCTCGTGCGCCACCACGGGCACCACGCCGACTATGTCGACAACGGCTACAAGGCCCTCGACTACCTCTCGGAAAATCTGGCCGATCTGGTCATCCTTGATGTAATGATGCCCGAGATCGACGGTCTTGAAGTTCTCGAGCGCGTGCGCAAAAACCCGCATACCGCCAATGTTCCAGTCGTGATGTTCAGCGCGTTGTCCGATCCACAGTTTACCCAGCGCGCCCGCGAAATCGGGGCGAATGATTACTGGGTGAAGGCCTCCCTCGACTTCCAAAGCCTCGGTCATCGCCTGGCGGTTTTCCTGCCGCCGACCAAGCAAGTGGATTGACTGCGTCCTCAATTGACAATCGCAACGCCGACCCCGATTCTTTCACCCCAGAATTCGATTGGCGCCGCTAAGTCCACTCATTATGGCCAAGTTCATCCTCTGGCGAATCGTGCAGCTTCCGCTCATCCTGGCGGTGATTTATCTCATCACGTTCCTGCTGGCGTGGGTGGCGCCAGGGTCGCCGTTTACGAACGAGCGCAATATCGATCCGATCGTCAAAGAGCAGTTGACCCAGCAGTTTCACGCCGACCACTGGTACAAGTTTCTCGGCTACTACCCGCTGCGGATGATGAAGGGGAACTTCGGCCCGAGCATGGTCTACAAAGGGTGGAGCGTGAACGACATTTTGAAGACGGCGCTGCCGGTGTCGGTCGTTCTGGGTTTGCTGGCGATGGCAATCGCGCTGGTGCTCGGCTCATTCATTGGTGCGCTGGCCGCCGTGCGACGCGGCGGCGTCTTCGATTACGTCAGTCTGATCGTCGCGCTGATCGGCATCAGTCTGCCCGGCTTCGTGGTCGCTGGCGTGCTCATCGCGTTCTTCAGCGACAAGCTCGGCTGGCTTCCCGGAAGCGGCTGGGGAAAGTTCTCGCAGATGATCCTCCCGCCGATCGCGCTGGCGGTGATGCCGCTGGCGTATATCGCCCGCTTAACCCGCGCCAGCATGATCGACGTCATCAGTACCGATTACGTTCGCACCGCCCGCGCCAAGGGATTGAGCAGGGCGGCCGTGATCTGGAAACACTGCTTCCGCAACGCGTTTCTGCCCGTCTTCAGTTTCCTCGGCCCCGCCGCCGCCGCGACGCTTACCGGGTCTTTCATCGTCGAAAAAGTCTTCAATATCCCCGGCCTGGGCATCCACTTCGTCAACAGCGTGCTCAATCGCGACCAAACGATGATTCTTGGCACGGTGATGATCTATTCGCTGTTCCTGCTGACGTTCAACCTGCTCGTGGACATCGGCTACGTCTTCATCGACCCCCGCATCGACGTCACCGCCAAGGGCTGACGCCTGTCCGTGATACGCGCGATCTTCGTCGCTAAACTGATCCTTCAATGCAACTCCGCCCCATGCGCGATGATGAGCGAGACGCCATTGCCCGGCTCATTCACGAATCAACCAACCATTGGTATCAGCAAGCCGGCAAGTCAACGATTTTCGCCGGCGACCCGCTGAACTGCCGCGTATTCACCGATGTCTACGAAGATCTCGATCCCGGCTGCTGCGTCGTCGCGTTCGATGAGGGTGCTGATCGCCTGATGGGCTCCTGCTTCTATCACCCACGTCCCACGCACGTATCGCTCGGCATCATGAACGTGCACCCGAGTTACTTCCGCCGGGGCGTCGCATCGGCGCTGCTCAAACACATAACGGATTTCGCGGACATGCGCAGCCTGCCGGTGCGATTGGTGTCGAGCGCGATGAATCTCGATTCGTTCTCGCTCTATTCCCGAGCCGGGTTCGTGCCGAAGCAGGTTTTCATCGACATGATCCTGCCCAACCCACCGGCTCCGCAGCCGTTGTCGGGGTTGGAGATTCGCGCCGCGACACTGGACGATGTTGCCGCAATGGAATCGCTGGAGTGGCGTGCAGCGGGTATTCGCCGGGCCGACGACTATCGCTACTTCATCGAAAACCGCCGCGGCGTCTGGCATGTTTCCGTGCTGCACGATCGAGCTGGCATGCTGCAAGGCTTCCTCTGCTCCGTGAATCATCCCGCCAGCCGAATGCTCGGCCCCGGCGTGATGACCACCGACGCCGTCGCCGAGCGGTTGATCCTCGCCGAGTTGGCTCACCATCCCAACGCCACACCGGTCTTCCTCGTCCCGACGAACCGAACCGGTTTGGTGCAAATGCTCTATCAACAAGGCGCAAAGAATTGCGAGCTGCACGTCTCCCAATGCCGCGGCCCATTGCCACCGATCAACGGCGTCGTCATGCCGACGTTCATGCCGGAGACGGGATGATCCGTACGACTCGATGCGGCTCCTTATTTTCTCGCCCGAAAATATCCCTTGATACGGCTCTCGTCTCGAACGCAGATTTGGATGTGGCTCGGCTTGTGAATGCCAGCCTCGGGGTACGCTGGCTCGCCTTCGATAAAGACGCCGCGAACAGAGTCGAACGCTGTAATCCCTTAATCCCAGGACGAAAGAGGGAACAACAACGTCGTACATGCGCTATCGATGAGGTTGGCTGGCGTTTTTGCCGTTCTTCGCAAGGATGCCGGCACGAATCAAGAGATTGCCCAAAACTATTGAAGCAGGTTGTCAGAATTCCCGATTTCAGCAAGACTTGCAATCATGGGCGATACAGGGCTCGAACCTGTGACCCCCAGCGTGTCATTCCACCAATCAGAAGAGCCAAAACCTTCGAATTGCCCAGACTTTCCGCGATTTTAGCCTCCGCTTGTCCGTTTGCAAGCGATAGCAGACAATCGCGGTTATTAGCGAAAAAAGCCCGGATCGGCTGTCGCAAACCCGGACGGGCAAAGTCGGTATTTCCGAAGTGCCTCTCAGGAGCGACATGGCAGACGAGCCGGAACTTGACAAGATTCGAAAAGGCCTTGAATACCATCTTCGAGTCCACGGCCACGGTTTTCAGTACGCGGCGCTGGCCGAAATTGAGCGTGCGCGTGAGGAGGAGGGGGAGAAGAAAAGCCTTTGGATCCGTGAGGTGGCGGAATTCCCTGTTGAAGTTCAGGGTGCGGGCACGCGGGTGGACTTTATACTTACTTTGGGTGGGCATCCTTACTGGATGCTCGTGGAGTGCAAGCGCGCCAACCCCGCTCTCAAGAACTGGTGCTTCGTAAAGGCACCATTCGTGCGCAGGAGAGGGGACACTGAGCGATATTTGGCGGAAGGCATCGGTTTCGAATCTCGGGCCGGTCGGAATGTGCTCACGTCGTACCATGTCCGGTTGCACACGTTCCAAAAATGGGAACCGGTTGCACATCTGTCAGTTGAATTGAAGACGAATGAGAAAGGCGAGGGCCGAACCGACGAAATTCAACAGGCTGCCGATCAAATCATGAAAGGCATGAACGGCATCGCGGAAGTTGTGCGCGGGAACGACCAACTTATTGCCTCAACGAAGCACAAGATTCTCCTTCCGGTCATCTTCACGACCGCCAGGCTTTTTTTCTGCGATGCGGATCTGAGCCAAACCGAGCTTTTGAGCGGGAATATCGACATAGGCTCATCCAACATTGTTGAGCATGACTGGATATTCCTCCAGCACCCGGTTTCCGTCGGGTTTCAGCATCAGATACCCAACAAACCGCCGGACAGCTTATCGGCGCAGCTTGAGACCGAGTTCCTGCGGACCATTCCAATCGTGAATGCAGGGAAGATTTCCGCGTTTTTGCTGGCGATGAACAATGAATGGTTTGACCCACGCTTCCCGACGGACGCATACGAATGGTGAACGATCAAATATGGTCAAGTCGCAAGCCCGGCCGGCCGCGTAAGCTGAAGTGACAACATGGAAAATGAGGGCGAAGACATTTGCTTCCTATGCCATGACTGGGAAGCGCCGGCCGACGGTGAGCACGACATCAAGCAGCTCACGATGGAAGTTGTGAACCGGCTGCCCAAGGACGTTCGAGACTGGCTGCTCGTCGAGACATGTCACGTATTCGTCTGTGGAAGTGGCCAGCTCGGACAGCTTGATGAACTGCACCTGCCTCCACGCGAACAGAACGACGGTATGCTGGTCGTTCGCATTATCTTCCTATCCGAGCAGCTTCGAAAAGAGGCACGCGAACGGGCGGCCTTCACTATCGTGCATGAGATTGCCCACAGCCGATGCGGGCATCGAATCGGAGATGGCCTGACCGAAAGAGATTGTGAAGCCGAGGCCGATGCACTGGTGGCGTCATGGGGATTTGCGATACCTGAGGATCGCCATGATCTAAGTCAATACGATACGTGAATACTCGCTCAATTTTACTGCTGGTTAAGTCACGCAAGCCCAGCCGTTCGCGCAAGGGGAAGTCCCAATAAGAACAGTCGGGTAGCGGTAGAGTTAGACGCGACTCGAAATGACGCCGAGGGCCTTCAATGCTTCGACGATGATTGGACGACGAGCTGGTGGGCACGGTTTCACAACACGCCGTGGATTGATGCGGTTGTAAGCCTTCCGGGTCGTTAGCCCGAACGATCGCAATACGTCGGCGATATAACATTTCGGCGGCGTGAACCCATAATGCACTTTGACCCAATGCTGAATTGCAAAATAAGTGGCCATCGAGCTGATCTTAGCCGACGCAAAGCCTACAGCAATTCCCCTTGCCTGCCGCTTCCCAATATGTCACGATAGCGTCATGCCTACCCGAGCAAGCAAAGACGGCAAGCGGCGCGATTTCATGCAGATCGCCAAGGGAGTGTTCGACGTGGTGGTGGGCGAATCGCCCAAGTCGCGACCGCCGAACGCTGACCCACCGCCAGAGCAAGACACCCGCAATCCCGCTGCCGTCGCTCTGAGCAAGCTCGGTGCGAGCAAGGGCGGCAAGGCGAGGGCGGCGAAGTTGTCGGCGGCTAAGCGCACGGCGATCGCTAAAGCGGCGGCGGCGAAGCGATGGGGACGAAAACCCGTCAATTGAAAAGAGTTGGCGTGATGCGCATCGGCAGCGGAGTTGCGCTGAGTGGCCTCGGCCCGAGTCGGTCAGTAAATAATACTTTGCGCAATTGCGAATCATCCATTTGGAATGAATCACGATGCACTTTAACCAAAGCATCGAAGACCATCGGTTCCTCGAATGGCACTTCTAACGGCTCGCGAGTGCGCATTCCGCGAGCGTTCAAAGCTGTGAACAGGCGACGGTAAACAGACTCAGTTATTGCGCCGATATCATGCGCTCGCATGATGATCGCGGCCATCGAGACTCCCCAAACAATTTTTAGCTGGGCTGCACCCGCCAAATCAAGGTTGCGAAGATCGCTACGAATAACCGTTCTAGGCATCAAGAATTCTGCCGCAAATTGGTTGGCCTGGTATTCTGCGTCATCAAAAGCTGTCCCAAAGTGCATCACGCTATGCGCCAATTCATGCGCCAAGTTAAAACGGTGGCGATCACCCGGAACCTTGCTGTTGACAAACAGCATCGGCGGCTCGCCGGGGCGGCGCACATTCGTTCCGTCAATCAGATCGGTCTCGAAATCGACGGCGAAGATTATTGCCCCGGCGTTCTCGATATGGGCGGTCACATTTCGGATAGGCCCTTGCGGTATGCGCCAAATCTTGCGGACTTCTTGTGCGATTCGATCGATTCGGCCATCCATCTCTTCTGGCTGAATTGCGGGAAACGGAAGATCATCGCGAACAATGTCGGCACGCCGCATTAGTCGTTCGATCTGCATGCGTCGAATATTCACCTCCGCTTGAACGCGGCGACGAATCTTGGCGGCAACGTGCGCCCTCTTTCTATACAGAAAATCCCCCGCCAACCCGACAAGCGTTTGTGTCTGTTCGAAGAACCCAGGCTCATAATCAAGCTTGGTGGCGACATGAGCAATGATCTCATCTGGAATGCGCAACATTCCAAGCTCGTACTTGCTCCATGTTGCCTGCGATACCCCTAGCTCTGCCGCCAGTTCTCTTTGCGTCCATCCACGCGACTCCCTAGCCAAGACAATCATCTCCGGATTGATTGCCATATGCGCCGACCTCCATGTTGGCTATCCCTGCTTCCGTGCATTCCTGATCTGCGTGCGCCAGAGTTCTAACTCATCTGTACGCGGAACTGCAACTACGCGCCTCGCATCTTCAAAGACCATAGTGGGGGCATCGTAGCGAGCGATTTCGGCCAGAACGTCGATGCCGTCGAACTGCTCCCTGACTAATTGGATTTTCGACATGTACCATGCGGCCATCCCGCCGAGCGTTCTGTCGTTTTCAATTGAGTAAGCGAGCGTTACCTGACGCAATTCATCAACGCTGGGCTTGTCGAGACCGGGGAGAAGCAAATCAGAACTGAGACGCCCATTCCGGCGCGCGATGTTCTCTCGTTGAGATGAATTGCGCTTTACGACGCGACCATTGAATCGTCCAGTTCGGATGGCGAAGGGTTTTTCTGGAATGAGATTGCAAATCATGCAGTCGAGGCCGGATCGCTCATCTTCCTCGGACATCGCGAACAGTCCGTTTGTTTCGTCGCACCAAAAACGGGAAAGAGTTCGCCAGCCCCGCCTGATGTCCCCCGCTCGTTCTGTCCGTCGAGAAAGTCCCAGTATTCCGATTCCCTTCAAGTGACGATCCTCAGCGCCCTCAAGTAGGGTGGCTAAACTCACGTGCCAAGGATGCAGGCATTGGACAATCTCGTCGTCGTTGGGGTGAATTCTCATATTCAGAAAAATGATACCGTTGACAATGCGCAGAAACAAGAGAAAATATTCCACTTCTGAATCTTCCAGAAATCGGCTAATTTTTGTAATTCTACCGTTATCTGTGTGGAAAAGTCATGATTTTAATTGGTTCCTCATGGACTATACTTGCACGAGCAAGCATACTGGAAAGTATGAAACGGCTAACGACCGATCAGCGAGTGGAGTGCTCTCGGCTCTGGTCGAGGGGATCTATGACGATTATTCAGTTGATGGGCAACACAACGAAGCTCAAAAAGAAATCTTGGTTCGCAGGATGAGAACGGTTCTGGACCTGTTTCACTTTTGTTTAAGGTGATGCCCTTTGGACTGCCAATCGAACATGTCGTAAAAAGCACCAATGATGGTGTCCATGCCGATTTGAACAACGCGGGGGTAATCGGGCAGCTACCGTCCGCACTACTTGGTGAAGCATCGATTCAAGACCGCCGCCAGCCTGACCCCACCCCGCTCCAACTGTTCATCCACGGACTGCTCAGCACGGGCGACATATTCATCATCCAGCTTGGGTATCGGCCCTTTGGCCTGCACGCTGGCGTAAACGACACTGACCGCGACCGCGTGTGATTCGTTGGCCCAATCCTCGGCAGTCCCCGTTGCCCATTGGGCCGCCAACTCTGTGGTGATCTGCTTGTTCAAGCCGAGCGCGAAGTCCAGCACGCGCGTGCGGCCCTTCTGGTGAAGCAAAATGGATGTATCCCACACCGAGTGCAGGTTGATGGCGCGGAGCTGATCCAAGAAATAGACCAAGCGCCCGTTGCCGCCCTTGTCGTGATCGCGCTCCGCACAGTGCAATGGCTGATGCAGATCGCCGACAAAATGCACCAGGAACTTCAGCGCGTCACCACGATCTGCTTTTGACGCGTGTCGATCGGCCACGACCTTGGCGAAGTCGTTGATCTTGTCGATGACGTTGTTGCCGTGCTGTCCGTCGCGCTGTTCATCGAAGCCGGACGCTTCGACAGGGATATCGACGTAGTGCCAGGGTCCGGTTTCTCTGCGCTCGCGGCGCACGTTGTCGGCCCAACTTGCGATGGCGGCGTCTGAGATATGCTGATCGCCCAACAGCTCGTGGATTCCAACCCTGGCGGCTGGCGTCAATCGCTCTTCGGCAATCAGGCAAACGATCTGATGCCCGTCGCCGCCCCACGCGTAGAGCGATTGCGGCACCAACAGGAGCAAGAAAGGCAACAATCGCAGTTTCATCCCTGAAGCGTGTTCGATCGCTGATTCGCGATCAAGAGCGCCTTGCGACGCCCGCCTACAGTTAACCGAAGATTCACGGCTACCCAGTTGCCCGAAGGCTGAATCGCGATTATTGCGCTTTGAATTCCCCCCGCCATCGATCATCTACCCGTTAGTTAAAGTGGGACTCCAGCTCGAATCACCGCGCGCGATGCCTGAAGGTCCAACGGCATACAGCAGTGAACGGATTGCGGTCTCACGTCGGCGACGTACATCAGCACGACGGCCACGCCCCGGACGATCGATCGCCGCTTGTTAAGCGGGATTCCGGTCATGAGCCGGCCCTCGGTCGACAGCGGGTCACCACCGATCTCCCGAATCGCCTGCGCCATCGTGAGCTTTCGTTTGACCGTCTTGCGCGTGCTGCCGCCAGCGATGAACCGCACGGTGCAACGAACCGTCTTCAATGGCTTTCTTCGTCGCATGGTAAAGCTCTGGCGTGAAACAGTCCGGCGCGGGCCGGACATCGATCGCCGACGCCCGGCTTCGCGCCAGAAAGAGATCAGGCGACGCCGCAGAATTCGCGGGAGTCGATGTATTGCGTCCGGTGATCGGCGACCACATTGGTCGTGCGGTTGTCAAACGCCCGCTGGTATGCGCCGGCGGCATTGGGCCGTCGCTCGCTGGCCTCAGGGCGCTCGGATTTCTGCATCGCGTCACTGTCCTCGATGCGCAGGCGCTCGGCGATCGGCATCGGCTCGCCGACAAGCTTTTTCAGTGCGGCTACGCGCTGTGCCGGCGTCAAAGCCGCGAATGCGCCACGGCCGTGACGCAGTTCGCTGAGCATCTGCGCGATCTTCTTGTATGCGGCAACGGCTGCGGGCCGCCGGCTGGCCGGCTGGGGCTTAGCTGGGACGGGTTGCTGCTGCTTCGCAGGGACGAAAACTTTGCGGACGTACTTGCGCCGCGACGAATAGGGGTGTAACGTGGCCACCGAGAAACCTCCTCAAAAGGTTTTTCCACGGCCCCGGATGCTTCGAACATCGCGGGGCCAACTTGTCGCCGTGACGTTCACGACGATTATTGAAGTGTAAACAGTTTCCTTTACAGTGTCAAGTAAATTGTTGACATCATTTCGGGTTCTGATATTCTTCTGTCGTGGCCCTCGATCACGAAAAACTAAAGGCTCTGAGAGAGCAACTCGGACTAACGCAAGAGGCGATAGCGGAGCGTGCTGGGTTTAAGTCTCGGCAGGCATGGAACAATCTGGAGAGCGGAAGGCAATCAGGGATCACATTGCACACACTTGATAAAATCGCCACGGCCCTCGGCGTCGACGCCCGCGATCTGCTGACACCGAAGCCAGGCAGGCCACGCAAGGGGAAGTGATGCGTTTTGAGGAGCTCAGGCGGTTCCGTAGAACGGAGGGTGGCCAGGTTCCCCGCGAGGTGCTCGATCAGCTTGAGCTGCCGATGCCGGCGGACGTGCTCGAGCAATTCGTGTTCGATCACGGCCTGCTCGAATCATTTCAAAGTCACTACGGCAATCTCGATTTGCACTCCATCGCGTGGGCCTCGCGAGAACTTACTGCTGTGGAGATTATTCAGTGCGAAGTCAAGCTCCACGGGTTCGACCGGCGAGTGGAGCAATTGACTGAAGCAACCCGCCACGTTCTTAAGAGCGGCTGGCACGAGGTCCACATTTCGGACCAGGCGCTAAAAAGCTGGCGGGATCGTCGGACCTGGCGTCGACGGCCGATCATTATCGAACGAGACTTACTGAGTCCCGGCACAGAGGGCCTGCATCTGGTCGAGGGCCACACGCGTGTTGGCTGCCTCATCGGGCTTGTCGAATGCGGATACCTTGATCCTTCCTCGCTTCATGGTGTTTGGATCGGAGCCGAATCGCCCGCACAGAGAGGCGATGAAAAATGGCGATCGGTGTTAAAAACTGAGCGGATGCCATTCCTGAACTGGCTGATCGATCGGATGGGCGATCGAGATGAACTCGGCGACATCGGCATGCGATTGGTCGACGTGCAGTATGCGTCGATCGCAGCACGGCGCGTCGAAGGCGATGACCTTGATGCAGTGTTGGCGTACGCGAAGCATGATCGCGAGTTGAAGGGAAAACTTCAGACGATAATCGCTTCCCATGCGACCTGGCTGAAACTCGCGAATTGATTATGACTCTTCAACAAGACTATTGGTGGATAAGCGACGGACTGAAGTCCGCGACACCACTTCTGGTTGGCGCGGCCGTCGCATATGCCCAAGCCGAGGGATAAGCAGAAGTGAATCAGCGTTGGAATTTCTTTAATTCCATCGGCAAGTGACCCTTAAAACTCGCGATGTAAGCTTCACGGACGTCGCCATTTGCGTATTTGATAATCAGTTGTTCAGCTTCTTTGTAGGAATATCCGATTGCCATGATTCCCTGTTCGAATTCATGGTTGTCGGGGAATCGCTCGCCAGCCTTAAGCCGTCGGTCGATTTCATCGAGTGTCGCTCTAACCTTAAGATGCTTACCGCTCATTTTTGCCATGCACCGACCCCGGTTGGATTATACCAATTCCGATGAGATAAACCCGTGCCGTTCTCAGCGTGATTGCATTTTCGCGTTCCACCTGCAACCGCACAATCGAACACGTCCCGCACATTGATTTTTTCTAGCAGCCGGCCGCTCCCGCGCTGTACTCAGTGGGCAATGGATGCGCGGCACCTCACGCTCATGGAACGGGAAGCGTTCATCAAGGCGCTTCAGCGGCGACGGCAGATCCTACTGGACGTGTTGGAGCACATGGATTCGATCGATTGGGACGCCGACGATCCGACTTACCAGGGCGTACACGGCGCACAATTGCAGTTGCAGAAAGCCATCTTCAGCTTCACGAGCCTGCCGAGCAAGGTATTGCCCCGGCCGCTGCCGAAGTGGACGCGAGCGTTTCGGAATTGAATTCCCCGCCGTCGAGGCCGATCACCTGCTCGTGTTCCGCAAGACGATGTGCCAACGCCGGAGTAATGCACCGCAAGCCGGGACGGCAGGGAAAGTCAAAGTGAGCTAACTGATCCGAATCCATTCACCTGGTGAATTTCCAACCCGCACGTAGAAATTCTCACAAGGAACTCGGTCGGGCATCCGGTAGTCGATTAGGGGCGATTCGACTAAATAGTTGTCTCCAAATCGGTTTTCATATGAGCAAACTAGCCTACAGGCATTCAACGCCTGGCCCGTTTCATACTCGTTGACGGGGTAGGCATTATTGTTGTTCGCCGCCTGCCCCTCGCTTAACCCGCCCAACCGCCGTTCGCGAAGGATGTGCAGCGGCACAGTTGGCGTCACAGTTACCCCATGTCGGATTTGCATCGCTGGTCCGGATCCAACGTTTCGCAAAACATAGTGGGCCCAGTTTGTTTCACTCTTCACTTCGGTGAACGTCACGCGAACCAGACGGTCTGGGCGGAGCGCGAGCTTGGCGGCTTGTTGCGGAAAGGCACGTTCCAAGCGGTGTGTAACCCTCTCGCACAGGTCGGCAGATGTCGCGAAAGTGTCGCGCCAATTTGAGCGGCCAAGATTTGGCGCGTCGCTGTGAATCTCCTTCACAAACTCAAACCATCTGCGTCGATTGGCGTCGTCGGACGGTTCAACCCAATCCGTCCTCTCGGCGGGGTTGCGCCTTAGGCTGTCGAAGTCGTGCAAGGCGGCGTCGCGGATGAAATAAAAGATTGGCTTGCCCTTGCTTCTAGCGTGCGCAATCTCGGCGTGCGTTGCGGACTTATCGGGGTATTCGCCGCCGGCGATCGGCCATCCATAGCGGCGATCGACAAGGCAGACTATTGCATCAACGGCTTCGACGTTCGCTAAACAGGTCGAGATAGAATCTGTTTTCCCGCTCACGCAGAATCCGGATTCGGCTCGCTCTGACACGCGCACTTCATAGCCTATCGCCTTGAGGTGTTTCTCAAGCGACGCGCGGGCGTCAATCAAGTCGAGGCACGTTGAGCTAATCATCACGTCAAGAGGTGCGATTGCGGCCATAGATTACCGTTTATCCTAACAAGGGATGCTCTTTGCGCCCGGTGTTCTGATTTGAATTCCCCGCCGTCGGCCCAGATCATGGTGCCGTGCTCGTCACTTCAATCATTCGCCAAATCGAATCGCTCGGCTACGTCGTCAAAGAATTCCGCGTGAACAACACGGTTGAGTTTCACGCCGTATCGTTGAGCGGCTCGCCGCCCCAGGTCGGCCGGTGCAACGACGGCGCGGACGATGACTCGGCTTACCGTGCGGTGTGCCTGTTGGCTGAAGCCGTGGGCATCGAACTTGAAGACGGATAAGTGACGTGATGCGCCTCACGCTGCCTGTCGCCCTCAGTTGCCTTGTCGTGTTCGCGGTTCCCTTGCCGCTGGGCTTCCTGCGCATCAACACGCCAAGCATCCCGCTTCCCGCCGGCTACAGTGTTGAAGTTCGCGATTCCGA
>Ga0182024_10004395_pt1 | contig 32488 bp, 28 predicted proteins | sample P32metaG_FD_120480 | JGI IMG/M metagenome (GOLD analysis project Ga0182024, IMG submission 120480) | Permafrost microbial communities from Stordalen Mire, Sweden - P3-2 metaG (Illumina Assembly) | ecosystem: Environmental > Terrestrial > Soil > Wetlands > Permafrost | place: Sweden: Stordalen...
CCGCCACCACCCGGTGGCTTAGTGGGCTTCGGTGGCTTGGGCGGCGGCGGCGGCTTGGGCGACGCGATCCCGGTGCCCTTGGAGTAGTAAATGCTAGTGGCAGGCACGGGAACGAAGTTGGCAATGGACTTGCCCAGGTCGGCGTGGTCAAAGGTGAACTGCCAGATCTGCCCGGCGTCCGTGCCGAACATCTGGCCAACGCACTCCAGCGACCCGGCAGCCGACCGGAAGCATGCCCCCGCGTTCTGCATCGGCCTAGTTTCTGCCGGATAGAACATCGACACGTACCCGGCCAGCCGCGGCGTGAAGCCGCCGAATGCGGCGAACTCGAAGTTGTTCGCGGTTCCGGTCTTGCCCGCCTGCGGGATGACCACGCCGTGCTGGGTGAATTCATCACCGGCCGCGGTTCCGGGCGAGACCATCACGCCCTGCAGGATATGGATGGCCGCGTCAGCGACGGCGGCAGGGATCACCTGGCGGCAGTGCGCGGACTTCACCGGGAGACGCTGACCGGTCATGGTCACGATTTTGCCGATGGCGACCGGGCTGCAGTACCTGCCGCGCGCCGCGACCGTGGCATACGCGGCGGCCATGGTCATCGGTGACACGCTGACCGAGCCAAGGGTGAACGACGGGATGTCGTCCGCCGGGTAGATCGGGCCGTTCGGGGTGTGGTCGAATTTCAGCAGCGAGGTGCCGTCGGCCCGGTGGACGCCGAGTTTCACCGCGGTCTTGACCACGGCGCACAAGCCGACCTTCTGCTCAAGGTGCGCGTAGAACACGTTGATCGACTGGGTGGTCCCGTTGTACAGCGTGTAAGTGCCTTTGCCAGGCCCTTCCGCGTTAGTGACCGGGAAATCGCCGGGCGGGTTGCCAGCAAGCTGGCCGTGGCAGTTCGTGAATCCGCCGACGGTAGTCGGGGACACGACCTTCTCGTTGAACCCGAACGGGATATTATCCTCGAGCGCCGTGAGCAGGGTGAAGATCTTCGACGAGGAACCGGTCTGCACGCCGAGGCCGCCGTCGTACTTGGTGTCGACCGCATAATCGATGTTGTCCTGCCCCTTGCGGACGCCGTACGGGCGGTCGACGGCGATCGCCCGTACTTTGCCGGTCCCAGGCTGGATCAGCACCTCCGCGGTGGCGTTGCCGCCCGGGTTGAACGACGAGGGCGGCGCCGGGAGCATGAAATTGACCGCGTGCTGAGCGGCGCGCTGGTCCTGCCGGTTCAGGGTGGTGTAGATCTTCAGGCCGCCGGTCCTCTTCAGGTGGGCTTCTGCCTGCGCGTAAGCCGGGTCATTCCGCATGACCGCGAGCACGTAATCGCAGAAGAACGCCGCATCCCTGACCGACCGGCTGGTGCAGCCGCTCTGCAGCGCACGGTTTGACGGGTGCAGCCCGAGCCGGGTGCGTCCTGCGGCCTGCGCCTCAGCGACCTTGATGACGTGGAGCTGAGCCATCCGGGCCAGCACCACGTTGCGCCGGTTGAGAGCGTTCACCGGGTGCACGAACGGGTCGTACCTGCTGGGATCTTCCACCATTCCGGCCAGCATCGCCGCCTCCGGCAGCGTCAGGTGCTTGGCCGTGGTGTGGAAGTAACGCTCCGCGGCCACCTGGATGCCGACGGCCTGGTTGTCGAAGGAGATGGCGTTGAGATACGCGGCGAGCAACTGGTTCTTGGACATCTCGTGCTCGACCTGGATGGCTATCCGCAGCTCGCGGATCTTCCTTGACTGCGAGTCCGCGGTGGCGGCCGCCTTCTCTTTCGCATTGGTCGCCGTCAGGACCAGGGCGTTCTTCACGTACTGCTGCGCGATCGACGAGCCGCCCTGGGTGGGATGATGCTCGGCGTCATTGACCAGCGCGCGGAGGGTGCCCTTGAAGTCCAGCGCACCGTGCTGGTAGAACCTCGAGTCCTCGATCGCGATGATTGCCTCCCGCATGACCGGCGCGATCTTGCTGTAGCTAACCGGGATGCGGTCGATGGGGGTGTTGTTACTGCCGAAACCGCTCGGGTAGAAGTAGGCAAGCGGGTGGCCATGCTCGTCGAGGATCTCGGAGCGGACTGGCAGCTGCCCCAGGGATGGCACGGCGAGGTTGTTGAACTTGTTAGCCGCATCGCGGGTGATGAGCCCGATCCCGCCCACGGCGGGGACCGCGAGCGCCGCGAAGAGCAGGCCGGCGGCCGCGGAGACGGCGACGAGCCGGGCAGCCGCGCTTGCTTTGGCGCGGCGATCTGATGTCAGCACGGAATCAGGGTACGCTCGCCGCTGCTGCGACCCGGCCAGGACCGAGAATCCGCAGCCCGGAACGGGCCGTAACCCCCGAACCCGGCCGCGGGTGGCCTGGGTGACTAGTCACGTCTGCCCGCATAGCCCATGAGGACTATCCGGGAAATGGGTCCGGCAGGGTCTAGCGCTCGGGCCCGGACTTCCGTAAGTTACATTTTCGCAACCATGCGACCGGAGCCTGGCATCGTGCCATCGGCTCGTACCTGCCAGTGAACGCCATCCGGCGTGACGACCCCATGCGGGCGTGACGATCAGGGAGTTGGGCAAAATGTGGATCACGGACTGGACCGCCCGCGCCGCGTGCAAGGGCACGGACCCTGACGAGCTCTTCGTTCAGGGGGCGGCGCAGAACCGGGCCAAGCTGATCTGCCGCGGCTGCCCCGTCCGGACCGAGTGCCTCGCGGACGCACTCGACAACAGGATCGAGTTTGGCGTGTGGGGCGGCATGACCGAGCGTGAGCGGCGCGCCCTGCTCCGCCGCCGTCCGGATGTGGTCTCCTGGCGCGACCTGCTGGAGAACGCGCGCAACAGGTATGAGCGCACTGGCGACGAGCTCGTCGCCAGCTGAGTCGTCTCCAGACCAGCTGAGTCGTCTCCAGAGCAGTCGCGCTTGCCGCTGACAGGCTTCCTCAGCGCAGGCGCCCGGTTAGCTACCCGGCGGGAAGCTGGTTAGCTACCCGGCGGGAAGCTCTCCCCGATGACCCTGAGCCCGGCCAGGTCATGCACGTCCTCGGCCTGGGCGGGCACCTCAGCGACCGGAATCAGCGGGTGCGCAGCGGTGAAACTCTCCGCCAGCCGCCGTTCCGCGGCAGCTAGCTGCATCCGCTCAGCGTGCAGTCGCAGTGCTGCGATGGCCAGGGAATGCGGTTCGGTGCCTGCCCGCACGGCCCTGGCCGGCGGCTCGCTGCCGTGCTGGTCTCCGTTCGGCGGGTCGGCGGGCTGCAGGCTCTCCGCGGCGGCCAGGCTGCGGGCGGCCGATAGCCGCGCCGCGGGTGAGCGGTGCACGCGGTTAAGGATCAGGCCCGCCAGCGGCATCCCCTCCACCGCGAGCCGCTCCACGAAGTACGACGCCTCCCGGAGCGCATCGGGCTCGGGTGCGGCTATCACGAGGAACGCGGTGCCCGGCGCCCGCAGCAGCTGGTAGGTGTAATCGGCGCGCTCCCTGAAGCCGCCGAACATCGTGTCGAGCGCCGTCACGAACGTCTGCGCGTCCCGGAGCACCTGGGCGCCGAGAATCTTGGTCAGGACACTGGTCACCACGCCGAACCCGGCGTTCAGCACCCGCAGGTAGGCACGCCCGCCCAGCTTGGCCGGTGCGGTGAGCAGCCGGAGCAGCCGGCCGTCGAGGAACCGCCCCAGCCGCTGCGGGGCGTCCAGGAAGTCAAGGGCCGAGCGGCTCGGCGGGGTGTCGACGACGATCAGGTCCCATTCGTCGGACCTGCGCAGCTGGCCGAGCTTCTCCATGGCCATGTACTCCTGGGTGCCGGAGAAGCCGGATGACAGCGACTGGTAGAAGGGATTCGCCAGGATCTGCGCTGCCCGGTCCGGATCGGCATGGGCCTCCACGATCTCGTCGAAGGTCCGCTTCATGTCCAGCATCATCGCGTGCAGGCTGCCGCCCTCCTGGGCGGCGTCCGGCGGTGATCCTGCTGTCCCGTGCCGTGGGCTGGCTTCTCCCGCCGTGGGAACAAGCCGCGGGGTGTTGTCCAGGGAGGACAGGCCCATCGACTGCGCGAGCCTGCGGGCCGGGTCGACGGTGAGCACCACCACATTCCGGCCGCGTTCCGCCGCCCGCAGCCCGAGTGCTGCCGCCGCCGTGGTTTTCCCGACGCCGCCGGAACCGCAGCACACGATGATCCGGGTACGCCGGTCGTCGATCAGCCGGTCCACGTCGAGCTGCGGCGAAACGGCGGGTGCCATCACGCCGCTCCCTGATCCCGCAGCGCGGCCGCGATCCGGTAAAGTCCGGCCAGGTCGATGCCGTCGGTGATCATCGGCAGGTCGTAACGCGGCTGGCCCGGGCCTGCCAGCCTGCGCCGTTGCGTGCGCTGGCCGGTAACGGTCCTGGCGTGCTCGGTGAGCTCGGCGGCCAGGGCGGCGGCTAGCCGGCGGCTGTCGTCGAGCCCGGCGGCCTTCAGCTCCATGGCGAGCTCGTCCTCGTCAACCGAGCCGCTCGCCGCCGTCCGCAGCTGGTCCGGTGACAGGACCAGCGGATGGACCATGTTGATCATGATGCCGCCAGCCTGCAGCCCGCCATCGCCGAGCCCGGCGAGCTCGGCGATGCCGTCCAGGGTCTCCTGGACCGGCATTTCCTCGAGCACGGTGACGAAGTGCACGGCGGTCTCCGGTGAGCTGATCACCTTCTGCACGGTGTCCGCATGGCTGCGGGTGGGCCCGACCCTGGCCAGGCCGGATACCTCGGCGGTTACGTTAAGGAACCGGCCGATCCGCCCGGTCGGCGGCGCGTCCATGACGACCGCGTCGTACACGTGCTTGCTCCCCTTCCGGCGCCGCGTCGCCTCGGCAGCCTTGCCGGTGAGCAGCACGTCGCGCAGGCCTGGCGCGATCGTGGTGGCGAAGTCGACGACGCCGAGCTTGGTCAGCGCCGTGCCGGCGTGCCGGAGGTTGTAGAACATCGCGAGGTACTCGAGTAGCGCTTGCTCCGGATCGGCGGCCAGCGCGAATACCTCGCCCCCCGGCTGGGTGGCGGTGCCCGGCGCGACCGCGACCTTGCGCTCCTGGTAGGGGAGCGGCGGGCAGTCGAAGACCTGGGCGATGCCCTGCCGTCCCTCTACCTCGATCAGCAGGACCCGTTTTCCGCCCGACGCGAGTGCCAGGGCGAGCGCGGCGGCGACGGTCGTCTTGCCGGTGCCCCCCTTGCCGGTGACGACGTGCAGCCGCACGCCTTCCCAGTCCGTGTCCCGTGCACTCACCCCATGGAGGCTATCCGCGCCAGGCCACTAGGGCCTCCGCCGCACGCTGGGGAGGCTCCGCCGCGTCCTCGGGATAGTCCCCCGCCGTGCCGCCGGGACACGCCGGCGCCGTGCCGCCCCATAAGCTCCCGCGGCGCCGCCCAAAATGCTGCCGCCGTCCGGCCCGATGGGATTCCGCCGCGACTAGGCTGGTCCTGGAGATCGGCTCACAGCCGGGGAAGAGGTGTTCACGATGGTCGTTGTTTTGATCATCCTGGTAATTCTCGTGGTGGCGGGCCTTGCCGCGACGGGCCGCGCGATGCGCGTGGTGCAGCAGTACGAGCAGGGCATCGTATTCAGGTTCGGCAAGGTGCTGCCGGGAACACGCGGGCCCGGGCTGCACGTGATCCGGCCGTTCGGTGACCGGATGCAGAAAGTCAACATGCAGATCATTGCCATGGCCATCCCCGCGCAGGAGGGCATCACCAGGGACAATGTCAGCGTCCGGGTTGATGCCGTGGTCTATTTCCGCGTCGTCGACCCGATCAAGGCAACCGTGAACGTGCAGAATTACATGTTCGCCGTTTCGCAGCAGGCGCAGACATCGCTTCGCTCGATCATCGGCCAGTCGGAGATGGATCAGCTCCTGGCCGAGCGGGCAACCGTCAACAAGGAGCTTCGCCGGATCATCGACGAGCCGACCGAGGGCCCGTGGGGCGTCCGCGTCGAGCGGGTGGAAATCAAGGACGTGAGCCTGCCAGAGGGAATGAAGCGGTCCATGTCGAGGCAGGCGGAGGCTGAGCGGGAGCGCCGCGCGCGGATCATCACCGCCGATGGCGAGTACCAGGCGTCCAAGCGTCTCGCCGCGGCAGCCAACGTCATGGCGCGCGACCCGGCGGCACTGCAGCTCCGGCTGCTGCAGACCGTGGTCGAGGTAGCCGCCGAGAAGAACAGCACGCTCGTCATGCCGGTGCCGGTCGAGCTGCTCAGGTTCTTCGACAAGTTCACGCCGCCGACGCCGGCGGGCGACCGGAAGTCGGCTGAGGACTCGGCCTCGCTGGCCGACTTCGGCGATGCGGCGGTGGCCGAGGCGGAGGCAGGGGCGGAGCTCGGCGGATCCTCCGACCCGCTGGAGATACCCGACATCCCGCCGATCCCCGAGATTTCCGCCGATGCGGGCGCCGCCGCGCCCGTCGCCGCCGATGCCGCGGCGGGCCAGGCCGCCGCACCGCAGGACGCCGCACAGTAGAACACCGGGCAGCGGAGCGCAGGAGGCCCGCGGCGGACCGGGCAACCTCACCACTGCTGCGGGCGGGAGGACCTTGCCCGGCGAGCCCGGCTAGAGTCTGGTCATGCAGAAGTGGGAGTACGCAACGGTGCCGCTGCTCGTCCATGCGACCAAGCAGATCCTGGACAACTGGGGTGATGACGGGTGGGAGCTCGTGGCCGTGGTGCCAGGGCCGAATCCCGAGCAGCTCGTCGCCTACATGAAGAGGGGCAGGCCGTGAGCGCGGCGGGCGACTCAGCGGCGGAGCAGACCGCACCGGAGGGCTCCTCACCTGAGGCCCGGCTGGCTGCGCTGGGCCTGAGCCTGCCGAAGGTGGCGTCCCCGCTTGCCTCCTACGTCCCGGCCGTTCGCACCGGGAACTACGTCTACACCGCCGGGCAGCTGCCGTTCGTGGACGGGGTGCTGCCGGCCACCGGCAAGGTCGGCGCCGGGGTGGGCACGGCGGAGGCCAGCGCTCTCGCGCGGATCTGCGCGCTCAACGCGCTGGCCGCGGTCGTCTCGGTGGCGGGCAGCCTGTCGGCCGTCCGGCGGATCGTGAAGGTAACCGGTTTCGTGTCCAGCGCACCCGACTTCACCCAGCAGGCTCAGGTGGTGAACGGTGCCAGCGACCTGCTGGTCGAGGTCTTCGGCGAGGCCGGCCGGCACGCCCGCAGCGCCGTCGGCATGGCGGTCCTGCCACTCGATACGCCCGTCGAGGTCGAGCTGATCGTGGAAATCAGGAGCTAGGCCGGGCGCAGGAGGATCGTCGTGGAAGTTCCGCCCGGCGGTCCGGCGATCCGGCTGCCGCGCACGCTGGCCGCCCGCGCCGCCGACGTCCTGGCCGGGCGGGTAGCACCGGCCACCCCGCGTGATGCGGCAACCGTGATGCTGCTGCGTAACGGGCCGGCTGCCGGGGGAGGCCAGCCGGGCGGCGAGCACGGCATCGAGGTCTACATGCTCCGGCGCAAGCCCTCCATGGCCTTCGCTCCCGGCGCGTTCGTCTTCCCCGGCGGCTCGGTCGATGCCAGGGACGCGGACGAGGATGTCGCCTGGGCTGGCCCGGACGTCAGCGCATGGGGGCGCGTCTTTGACGTGCCTGACCAGCTGGCCAGGGCGCTCGTCTGCGCCGCGGTCAGGGAGACCTTCGAGGAGTCAGGGGTGCTCCTGGCCGGCCCGTCGGCCGGGACCGTGGTCGCCGATACCAGCGGCGATGACTGGGAAGCTGACCGGAATGCCCTGCTTGACCGGTCAATCTCGCTGGCTGAACTGCTCGGCCGGCGCCGCCTCGTGCTCCGCGCTGACTTGCTCAGGCCGTGGTCGCGGTGGATCACGCCAGTCGTCGAGGAGCGCCGCTTCGATGCCAGGTTCTTCGCTGCCGCGCTGCCGCCTGGCCAGCGGACCAGGGATGTCGGCGGCGAGGCCGCCCAGGTCGCCTGGGTCCGGCCAGCTGACGCTATTGCCGCCGGGCGCAACGAGGAGATCCTGCTGTGGCCGCCCACCGCGGTGACCCTCGCTGAGCTTGCCTCATGCGGCACCGTGGCAGCGGCGCTCGCCACGCCGCGCCAGGTCAGCCCGCTGCTGCCGGAGATCACGCTGACGGAGGGCACGCCCTGGCTCACCGTCCCCGGAGTGCAGGAGTATCCGCTGTGACGGCCCCGGCGGCCGGCCAAGCGCGGCATTCGGAGATCGACGGATCAGGAACCGCGCGCGCTCGCTGCGTGCTCGCGCCCAACCCGTCGCTGATGACCCTGGACGGCACCAACACCTGGCTGATCGCCGAGCCGGGATCGGCCGCAGCCATCGTGGTGGACCCGGGGCCCGACCACGAGGGGCACCTGCGCCGGGTATGCGCGCTCGCCTCGGCTGCGGGCCAGCGGGTGAGCCGGATCCTGCTGACGCACGGGCACCGCGATCACTCGGCGGGTGCCCGGCGGCTCGCCGAGCTGACCGGCGCCCCGGTGCTGGCACTCGACCCGGCGCAGCGGCTGGGCACCGAAGGGCTCGGACCCGGCGACGTGGTGACGGCGGCCGGCTGCGAGATCCGCGTCATCGCCACGCCGGGCCATACTGCCGACTCGGTGTCCCTGCTGCTGGCGGCGGACAGCGCGGTACTCACCGGGGACACGGTGCTCGGCCGCGGTACGACCATGATCGCCCGTGACGGCAGCCTCGGCGACTACCTCGGCTCGCTGGACCGGTTGCGCGCGCTCGCCGACGCCGCGCGGCTGACGGCGCTGCTGCCCGGCCACGGGCCGCTGCTCAGGCAGCCGGCCGCAACGCTCGACTACTACATCGCGCACCGCGCGGAGCGGCTCGCCGAGGTGGAGGCCGCTCTCGCGGCCGGAGACCGGGCGCCTGCCGACATCGTCGCGCGGGTCTATGCGAGCATCGACCGCGGCTTGTGGCCGTACGCGGAGTGGTCGGTCCGGGCTCAGCTTGCTTACCTCGCGGAACGTGGCCTGCTGCCGGAAACGGGCGGCCAGCCGCAGTGACCGGGCGGGGCTGCCAGCCAGTCACAGTGATCGCTTGCGCAGCCGCTCCGGCTCGATGAGCAGGACGGACTTCGCCGACAGCTGCAGCCAGCCGCGCGCCGCGAAGTCCGCCAGCGCCTTGTTGACGGTTTCCCGCGAGGCTCCGACCAGCTGGGCGAGTTCTTCCTGGGTGAGGTCATGATTCACCTGAAGCCCGTCATCGCGCACCGCGCCGAACCGGTCAGCCAGGTCAAGCAGGGCCTTGGCCACCCGGCCCGGCACATCCGTGAAGACCAGGTCGGCCACCACGTCATTGGCGCGCCGGAGCCGCTGCGCGAGCGCCTGGAGCAGGTGCAGGGCAACGTCGGGACGGCCAGTCAGCCAGTGACGCAAGTCGTCATGCGCGAGCGCGCCGAGGCGGCTGTCCGTGACCGCGATCGCGCTCGCCGTGCGGGGCCGCGGGTCGAACAGCGAGAGCTCACCGAACATCTCGCCTGGCCCGACCACGAGGAGCAGGTTCTCCCGGCCGTCGGCAGCGGCCCGGGTCAGCTTGATCTTGCCCTCGAGCACCACGTACAGCTGATTGCCCGAGGCCCCCTCATCGAAAAGCCGCTCGGCGCGGGCAAGCTCGACGATGGTGACCCCGGCCTGCAGCGCAGCCGCGCCGTCATCGTCGAGTGCCTGGAAGAGCGGCGCCCGCCTCAGCACGTCATCCGTGTTATCCACGGGTGCCTCCTCGCCTGCGGTCGCTACTGCTGATCCAGTGTCGCCCATTTGTGACCTGAGATCGACAGCGGGCCGCTGGCGTGCGTCCGGCAGCCGCCCGGCCGCTCCGCTGCGGGACGGCCGCTCCGCTGCGGGACGGCCGGGCGCCCGGGCGGTGTCAGTGCCCCCCGTGGCTGCCGGCTGACCTGAGCCTGGCCCGGCACTCGTCGATTTCGGCCTCGGCCTCGGCACTGGCCACCCAGGTAGCTGTCTCCACTTCCTTGCCGGGCTCCAGCGCCTTGTAAACCTCGAAGAAGTGCTGGATCTCCAGGCGGTCGAACTCGGAGACATGCTCAATGTCGCGCAGGTGCGCCATCCTGGGGTCGGTGGCGGCGACGCAGAGGACCTTGTCGTCGGCTCCCATCTCGTCCCGCATCCGGAACATGCCGATCGCCCGGCAGCGGATCAGGCAGCCAGGGAACGTCGGCTCGTCCAGGATCACCAGCGCGTCCAGCGGATCGCCGTCGTCGGCGAGCGTGTCCTCGATGAATCCGTAGTCCGCGGGGTACCTGGTCGAGGTGAAGAGCATCCTGTCCAGCCGGATGCGCCCGGTCTCATGGTCCATTTCGTATTTATTGCGCTGCCCCTTCGGGATCTCGATGACCACATCGAATTCCACGATTCCGCTCCCTGCACCCGTAGATGATTGACTCCGTTGCCGGGATGCCTGCCCGGCGCCCTGACATGCCAGCACCATCAGCATCTCGCGAAAGGAGGCGTGGTGACGAGCCGGCTCCGGCGCGTGGCGCTGCTGACCCTGGCGCTGCTGACCGTCTTCACCATCGCAGCGGGTGCGGCGGTCGCGCATCTGCTGCCTGCCCGGCTTGCCCTCTGGCAGCTACCGCGGGTGGCCGGGCACTCGCTGGCAGCCGCCCGCCCGGTGCTCGCGGCGGCGGGAAATCCACTGGGAGAGCCAGTAACGCCTGGCGGCCTGGCGGCCCGGCTGTCGGGCACGCTCGGCCTGCCTGCGCTGGGCGCGCACGTGGCCGCCGTGGTCGCGAACCTGTCCACTGGCCAGGTGCTCTTCGCCCGGAACGGCAGCTCCCCGTTCGCGCCGGCGTCTACCGCCAAGCTGGCGACGGCGGCCGCGGCCCTGGACGTGCTCGGCCCGGCCGCCCGGCTCAGCACCAGGGTGGTAGCGGGCGCATCGTCGTCCATCATTCTCGTCGGGGGCGGCGACCCCACCCTCGCGGCCGCCCGCCCCCCCGCCGCGGACTACCCGCAGCCTGCGACGCTCGCGTCGCTGGCCGCGAAGACGGCGCGCGCATTGCGCGCCAGGCACCGCCGCTCGGTGCGGCTGGGCTACGACACGTCCCTCTACACCGGCCCGCTGCTGCCGCCGTCCTGGCCGTCAAGCTACGTCAGCACCGGCAACGTCTCCCCGATCACCGCACTCGAGGTGGACCAGGGCAGGCTGACCCTCAGCGGCGCGCCGCAGGACGCCGACGACCCGGGGAATCTGCGACCGCGATCGCTGACCCCGGCGGCCGATGCCGCAGCCGCCTTCGGCTCGTTCCTGGCCAGCGACGGGATCCGCGTGCTCGGGGCGCCGCGGCCGGCCGTTGCACCGTCGGGGAGCGTCACCATCGCCAGGGTGGTTTCTCCGCCGCTGGCCGAGATCGTGCAGTGGATGCTGATCGAGAGCAATAACGTGATCGCCGAGAACCTGGCCAGGCAGGTGGCGATCGCGACCAGGAGGCCTGCCTCCTTCACCGGCGCCGCCGCCGCCGTGGCGGCGACCGACCGCAGGCTGGGAGTGCGCGGTGTCCACCTGGTGGACGGGAGCGGGCTCTCGCCCGATGACAGGATCACCCCCCGAGCGCTGGTCCAGCTGATCATCCTGGCCGCGCGGCCGGACGACCCTCGCCTCAGGCCGGTCATCACCGGCCTGCCGGTAGCGGGCTTTGCCGGGACGCTCGCCCCCGGCGGAAGCGTCTTCGGCGCCACCGGACCGCCTGCGCTCGGCCTGGTGCGAGCGAAGACCGGCAACCTGAACAGCGTGGCGGCGCTGGCCGGAGTCGCCTATGCGGGCAACGGCCAGCTACTGGGATTCGCGTTCATGGCCGACCAGGTGCCCAAGAACGGACTGATCCCGGCGGGCGGCGCCATCGCCGAGCTCGCCACCGAGCTCGCGGGCTGCGGCTGCCGCTGACTGGCGGCCGCCCGGGTGACGGCCGCAGCCGCACCTTGCCGCCACGGCACGTACGGTGGAGGGGTGAGCAGCGCACAGATGATCGACTGGGATGTAGCCACCTCAACCGGCGTCCGCTGGGCCAGGCCCGGCCCGCAGGTGAGCAGGGCCGAGGCAAGGAAGGTCGTGGCCGAACTGCGCGACCTTGCGGCTGCCGTCCAGGAGCCGGTGCGGCAGCTCACCGGGCTGGCCGGCCTCGCCGACGGTGGCAAGGTCGCCATCGTGGACCGCCCTGGCTGGATCCGCGCCAACGTCGACGGGTTCCGCGTCGTGCTTGACCCGCTGGTCGAGCGCCTGCAGGAGCGGGCGCCCGCGGCCGGCGGATCAGTGCTGACGGCCGTCGGCTCGCGCGTCACCGGCATGCAGGCCGGGCTGATCCTCGCCTACCTGGCCGGCCGGGTGCTCGGCCAGTACGAGCTGTTCCTGCCGCCCGACCCGGCCCTGCCGGAGACCACGGCCCCGGCTGGCCGGCTCACCCTGGTCGCGCCGAACATCGTGATGGTGGAGCGCGAGCTCGGCGTGGACCCGCATGACTTCAGGCGCTGGGTTTGCCTGCACGAGGAAACCCACCGGACGCAGTTCACCTCCGTCAGCTGGCTCCGCCCTTACGTGCAGCAGCAGATGACTGAGTTCCTGCTGGCCTCTGACCTGGACCCGGCATCGATCCTGGACCGGCTGCGCTCGGCCGCGGACGCGGTGGCAGGCGCGGTGCGCGGCGGTGAAGGCGAGAGCCTGATCGAGGCGATCCAGAACCCGCGGCAGCGGGAGATCCTCGAGCGCCTCACCGCGGTGATGACGCTGGTGGAAGGGCATGGCGACTACGTCATGGACGCCGTCGGGCCCAGCGTGGTGCCGTCGGTCGCCGACATCAGGACGAAGTTCAGCGCACGGCGCGGCAGCGCGGGCAAGATGGAGCAGGCGATCCGCCGGATCCTCGGCATCGACCTGAAGATGAAGCAGTACGAGCAAGGGTCGCGATTCGTCCGTGCCGTCGTGGAGCAGGCGGGGATGGCGACCTTCAACAAGGTCTGGGAGTCACCGGATACCCTGCCGTCTAAGGCGGAGATCGCGAGTCCGAGTACCTGGCTCGACCGGATGGACCGCAGCAGTAGCGCAGCCGCCGGCTGACCGGTCATGGGCCCCCATCCGGCCGTCGCGGAGGTGCGGCTCGGCGTCCGCCGGTCCCTGGCTGGCCTGACGCCAGGTGACCTGGTCCTGGCCGCCTGCTCGGGCGGGGCCGATTCACTCGCCCTGGCCGCCGCGCTGGCGTTCGAGGCCCCGCGTCTCGGGCTGCGCTGCGGCGGGGTCACCATCGATCACGGGCTCCAGGATGGATCGGCGGAGCGGGCCCGGCAGGTGACCACGGTGCTGACGGCGCTCGGCCTCGAGCCCGTGCTCAGCGTCCGGGTCAGCCCGTCCGGGCCCGGCGGCCCGGAGGCGGCCGCGCGGGCTGCCAGGTACGAGGCGCTGGACGATACCGCCGCCCGCACCGGGGCCGCATCGGTCCTGCTCGGGCACACCCTGGACGACCAGGCCGAGACGGTACTGCTCGGGCTGGCGCGCGGATCCGGTGCCCGGTCGCTGGCGGGCATGGCCGCCCGGCACGGCCGTTACCTGCGGCCGCTGCTGGCCGTCCGCCGGGCCCAGACCACGGCGGCCTGCGCCGCGCTGCGGCTGGAGCCCTGGGACGACCCGCACAACCGGGATCCCGCGTACGCCAGGGCGCGGGTGCGCCACCAGGGAATGCCCGCCCTCGAGGCGGCACTCGGCCCCGGCATTGCCGAGGCCCTCGCGCGCAGCGCCTGGCAGCTGCGGGCTGACGCGGATGTCCTGGACGCGCTGGCCCAGGCAGAGCTTGAACGGATCCAGGGTGGTGACGGCACCCTGGATGCTGACGGGCTTGCCGGGCTGCCCGCCGCGATCAGGACGCGGGTGTTCCGTGCCGCCGCGGCGGCCGCAGGCTGCCCGGCCGGGTCGCTGACCGCACGCCATGTCGCGAGCCTCGACGCGCTGGTAACCGGCTGGCACGGGCAGCGCTGGACCGACCTGCCCGGCGGCATCCGCGGGCTGCGCCGGTGTGGCAAGCTGCTCTTCACCGCGGGGCCGCGAACCGGGGCGGGGCAGCCGGCCGGTCCGCCTGCGCGGGAGCCCGGCCTGCCTGCGCGGGAGCCGGAGAACGCGGAGGGCGCGGGTGGACTCGACTGACATGGGCGCAGACCTCGAGGATGTGCTGATCACCCCCGAGCGGCTGCGGGACCGCGTGCAGGAACTCGCGGCGCAGATCGACGCGGATTACGCTGGCCGCGAACTGCTGCTCGTCGGGGTCCTGAAGGGCGCGGTCATGGTAATGGCCGACCTGGCGCGGGCCATGCACCTGCCGGTCCAGATGGACTGGATGGCGGTCTCGTCGTACGGCTCCGGCACCAAGTCCTCCGGCGTTGTGCGCATCCTCAAGGACCTGGATGCCGACATCACCGGCCGTCACGTGCTTGTCGTCGAGGACATCGTCGACTCCGGCCTGACCCTGTCCTGGCTGGTGGGCAACCTGCGATCACGCGGTCCCGCGTCCGTGCAGGTCTGCGTCATGCTCCGCAAGCCTGCCGCGGCGACGATGGATGTCGAGGTGGCCTACACGGGCTTCGATATCGACAACGCGTTCGTCATCGGCTACGGCCTCGACTACGCCGAGCGGTACCGGAACCTGCCGTTCATCGGCACCCTGGCCCCGCACGTCTACGGCGGGGAACACATCCCGCGATGAAATACGTTCACGTCGTAAGAAGACTGTCAGGCGCCAGCCCGGCGGTACCTTCTGCGTGTCGGCCACAGCCGGCGCGGTGTACCTTCGAATATCCCTGCGCAGAAGCCGGGAAGACAAGGAAGCTGGGCGTGGTCACTAGGACGCATGGCATTCCCGCCGGCGGTCGGCGGGTAATGACGCTCGTCAGGAGGGACCGGCCCCAGAACTGTGGGGTCGTTCGCCGATGGATCTGAAGCGCTACTTCCGCGGGCCGTTCGTCGCCCTCCTCGTCGTCGTGCTGCTGTTCTTCTTCGTCTACAAGTACGCGAGTTCGGGCACGTCCTTTAAGCAGGCCGACACCTCTCAGGTGGTCTCGCTGATCGAGCATGGGCACGTGAAGTCGGCCCTGCTGATCGAGGGCCAGCAGACCATTCAGGTCACTCCCGTCAGCGGGCAGCCGCTGCAGGCGAGCTGGGTGGGCAACCAGGGCTCGGTGCTCGCGGCGCTGCTGCAGAAGGAGTCCGACCACGGCAACCTGCCGCAGGGTTACAACGTCCAGGTGCCCAAGGGCAGCTCCCTGCTGGACCTGATCGTCGGCTGGCTGCCGTTCCTGCTGGTCATCCTCATCTTCTTGTTCCTGCTGAACCAGATGCAGGGCGGCGGCTCCCGGGTGATGAACTTCGGCAAATCCAAGGCCAAGCTGGTCACTAAGGACACGCCGAAAACGACTTTCGCCGATATAGCTGGCGCTGATGAGGCCATCGAGGAACTGCAGGAAATCAAGGACTTCCTGCAGAGCCCGGGCAAGTTCCAGGCAATCGGCGCGAAGATCCCGAAGGGCGTGCTGCTGTACGGCCCGCCGGGAACCGGCAAGACCCTGCTGGCCCGCGCCGTGGCCGGCGAGGCGGGAGTGCCGTTCTACTCCATCTCCGGGTCTGATTTCGTGGAGATGTTCGTCGGCGTCGGTGCCTCCCGGGTGCGTGACCTGTTCGAGCAGGCGAAGGCGAACGCCCCGGCGATCGTCTTCGTTGACGAGATCGACGCGGTCGGCCGGCATCGCGGCGCGGGCTTCGGCGGCGGGCACGACGAGCGCGAGCAGACGCTGAACCAGCTGCTTGTCGAGCTTGACGGCTTCGACACCAAGGGCGGCGTGATCGTGATCGCGGCCACGAACCGGCCCGACATCCTTGATCCCGCGCTGCTGCGTCCCGGCCGCTTCGACCGCCAGATCGTGGTCGCGCAGCCGGACCTCACCGGGCGGAAGGGCATCCTGCGGGTGCACGCGCGCGGCAAGCCGATGGGCCCCGACGTGGACCTCGACCTGATCGCCCGCCGGACCCCGGGATTCACCGGGGCCGACCTGGCCAACGTCATCAACGAGGGCGCCCTGCTCACGGCCAGGGGAAACATGACCCAGATCGCGATGGCCGCGCTTGAGGAGGCCATCGACCGGGTCACCGCCGGCCCGAAGCGCAAGAGCGTGCTGCTCTCGGAGAGGGAGCGGAAGATCATCGCCTATCACGAGGGCGGCCATGCCCTCGTCGGGCACGCCCTGGCCCACGCCGACCCGGTGCACAAGATCACCATTATCCCGCGCGGCCGGGCTCTCGGTTATACGGCGTCAGCGCCGACCGAGGAGAAGTTCCTGGTCAGCCGCGCGGAGATGATGGACCAGCTGGCGATGCTGCTCGGCGGCCGGACGGCCGAGGAGCTCGTCTTCCACGAGCCGACGACCGGCGCGGCGAACGACATCGAGAAGGCGAGCTCGATCGCCCGCGGGATGGTGACCGAGTACGGGATGAGCGAGCGGCTCGGTGCCAGGAAGTTCGGCACCGGCGACGGCGAGCCGTTCCTCGGCAGGGACATGTCGCACAGCAGGGACTACTCCGAGGAGATCGCCTCCGCTATCGACGACGAGGTACGCAGGCTCATCGAGTCCGCGCACGACGAGGCCTGGGAGATCCTGGTCCTGTACCGTGACGTGCTGGACAACCTGGTGCTGCAGCTGATGGAGCACGAGACCCTGGCCAGGGACAAGGTGCTGGAGATCTTCGCCGCGGTGCGCAAGCAAACGTCCCGCGGCTCGTACACCGGCTACGGCAAGCGGCTGCCGTCCGACCGGCCGCCGGTGCTGACGCCCAAGGAACTGGCCCTGACCGGCGCGGATGGCGCTGCGGGCAACGGGCAGGCGCTCGGAGTCGGCTCCGACGGCTCGCAGTCGATCGGCGGGCCGTCCAGCATCGGCGGGCCGCCTCCCATCGGCGGGCCGCCCCCCCTCGGCCCGATGGGCACGGGCGCCCCGGCGGCGGCCCGCGAGCCAGATGATGGTCCGCGCGGCGGGGCACATTGACCGGGAGGGTCGATCTCCCGCGAATCCAGCGCGCGGTCCGGGAGATCCTGCTGGCCATCGGCGAGGACCCGGACAGAGACGGCCTGCGCGACACCCCGGCACGGGTGGCGCGAGCCTGCGAGGAGCAGTTCTCCGGCCTGGGCCAGCAGCCGGAGAGTGTGCTCACCACGGTCTTCGACGCCGGTCACGACGAGATGGTGCTGGTACGCGACATCGATTTCTATGCCACCTGCGAGCACCATCTGATCCCTTTCTTCGGCGTCGCCCATGTTGGCTATATCCCGAACGAGAAGGGCCAGCTCACGGGGCTCTCCAAGCTGGCCAGGCTGGTGGATCTTTACGCCCGGCGGCCTCAGGTCCAGGAACGCATGACCAGTCAGATCGCGGATGCGCTGATGAGCGTGCTCGAGCCGAGCGGTGTCATCGTCGTGCTCGAGGCCGAGCACCTGTGCATGGCCATGCGCGGAGTGCGCAAGCCGGGGGCCAGGACCGTGACCTCCGCGGTCCGCGGCAGCTTCCGCGACAGCAACAGCACGCGGGCGGAGGCGATGAGCCTGCTCGTCAGCCGCCAAGGTGGCTGACGAACCGTTGGCCACCCAGAACGTGCCTGCCCGGGCATTACGGTGTTTGCCCGCGCCGCGTGCCGGTGATGACTACGCTGATGCCCCGTGATCAGGGGCTTGACCAACTTGTCCGACATGGCTGAAGGCAGCGGGCCAGGCCCGGCAACGCCCACGGCCGGCGGCGGATCGCGAACCGGCAAGCCGCTTGCGATCCGCCCGCCGGACCGCAGGCATCAGCGGGCCTGGGTGCCAGTCGTAGCGGGCTGGCTTGCCCTGGTGATCGGTATCGTCGACATCGTCGAAGGCGGCGTGCCTAGCCTGTACGCCCATTACCGGCTGCACGGGCTCGGCGATCTGGCGCCTGGCACGCTGAGCAACCTGACCCGCACCGCCGACGTCATCACCGGCCTGCTACTGCTCATGCTGTCGCACGGGCTGCGCAGGCGGAAGCGCCGCGCCTGCCGGGCGGTGATCCTGCTGCTCACCGCTAGCGTCGTCATTCATCTCGTGCACTACCCGCACATTGGCCGGGCCGTCGTGACGGCCGCGCTGCTGGCCGTGCTCGTCTTCTACCGGCGCGAGTTCTACGCGGTCGGCGATCCGCGCACCCGCTGGCGAGCGCTGGCCGTGCTCGGCGCGCTGGTGATGGCGGACATCGCGATCGGGCTGAGTTACATCATCCTGGTCAGGGGGCTGAAGACCGACTACTCCGTCATGCAGCGGGGACGGTCCGTTATTTACGGCCTGTTCGGCTTCTCCGGCCCCGTCCAGTTCCAGCCAGAGAACCGCGGGGATCTTTTCGGGCTGCTGACCGGCGCGCTCGGCCTCTTCACGCTGATCGCGGCCGCGTACATGTTCCTCCGCCCGGCCGAGCCGGCTGGCCGGATGAGCGCTCATGACGCGGCCAGGATCAGGGAGCTGCTCGACCGGCACGGGGAGCAGGACTCGCTCGGCTACTTCACCCTCCGTGGCGACAAGAGCATCATGTGGTCGCCGACCGGCAAATCGTGCATCGGCTACCGGGTGCTGTCTGGCGTCATGCTGGCCGCCGGGGATCCGATTGGCGATCCCGAGGCGTGGCCAGGCGCGATCCACGCGTTCCTGGACGAGGCGGCACGGCATGCCTGGGTTCCCGCCGTGGTGGGCTGCGGCGAGCTCGGCGCTGAGGTGTGGTGCCGCGAAGGTGACCTGACCGCGCTCGAGCTCGGCGACGAGGCGATCGTGGACGTGGCCAGCTTCTCCCTCGAGGGCAGGGCCATGCGCAACGTCCGGCAGATGGTGTCCAGGGTCTGCAGGCATGGCTATGTTGCGGACTTTCACCGCACCGGCGACATGCCGCGCGCCGAACTCGACAGCCTGATCAGGCAGGCTGACTCCTGGCGCGGCAGCCCGACCGAGCGGGGCTTCTCGATGGCACTCGGCCGCGTCAGCGGCGGCGACGACGGCCGCTGCGTGATCGTGACGGCGACGGAAAACGGCGTGCTGCGCGCGATCCTGCACTTCGTGCCGTGGGGAGCTGACGGGCTCTCACTTGACCTCATGCGCCGCGACCGGGCCGCGCAGCCCGGTCTCAACGACTTCCTGATCGTCGAGACCATCAAACATGCGCACGAGCTCGGGGTCAGGCGCATCTCGCTGAACTTCGCCGCCTTCCGCTCCGCACTTGAGCGCGGCGAGCGGATTGGCGCCGGGCCGGTGCTCCGCGCCTGGCGCCGCATCCTGCTGTTCATGTCCCGGTGGTTCCAGATCGAGTCGCTCTACAAGTTCAACGCCAAGTTCTGCCCGGACTGGGTGCCCAGGTTCATGGTCTTCCCGAGCACCAGGGACACGCCGCGGATCGGCCTGGCGGCGCTCGAGGCGGAGGCGTTCCTCGTCTGGCCGGACCTGGGGGCGCGCAGGCTGGCTCGCAAGCTTGGCCTGGGCAGGCTGCGGCGACTGCGTAGCGGCGGGCGGCGATCCCGGACGGCCGGGTAGCCGTAGATTGGCGCTCATGACGGGTGACGCGCAGGCGGCGGCGGAATCGGGGCGGGCACGTCAGCGTCCAGGCGCGGCGCTGCTGCCGGTGGTGCGCGGACTGCCCGCACCGGGCCGCTGCCTCGTCATGGGCGTCGTCAATGTCACTCCGGACTCCTTCTCTGACGGCGGGAAATGGCTCGCGGCAGACGCCGCGATCTCGCGCGGCCTCGAGCTCGCCGCCCAGGGCGCGGACATCATCGACGTCGGCGGTGAATCAACCAGGCCGGGAGCCGGCCGGACCTCGGCTGCCGAGGAGCTGAGCCGGGTCGGCCCGGTTATCACGGAACTTGCCGCCGCTGGCCTGACCGTCAGCGTGGACACGATGCGGGCCGTCGTGGCGGAGGCTGCGCTAGCGGCCGGGGCGAAGCTGGTGAACGATGTCAGCGGCGGACTCGCCGACCCCGCCATGTACCGCCTCGTTGCCGCCGCCGCAGTGCCCTACGTCGTCATGCACTGGCGCGGGCACAGCAGCAACATGCGGGACCTCGCCCATTACCGCGACGTGGTAGGCGAGGTCTGCGACGAGTTGCGGCAGCGCGTGGACGCCGCCGCCGGCGCGGGCATCGATCCGTCGCTGATCGTGATCGACCCGGGGATCGGCTTCGCCAAGCTCCCCGAGCACAACTGGGCGCTGCTGGCCGGGCTGCCGGAAGTTGCCCGGCTGGGCGGCGGCGGGCCACCGTTTCCCGTGCTCGTCGGCGCATCCCGGAAGAGCTTCATCGGCCGCCTGCTCGCTGCCGAGGACGGGACGCCGCGGCCCTTTGCCGACAGTGATGACGCGACGATCGCGCTCACCGCGCTGGCCGCGGCCGCCGGGGCGTGGTGCACCCGGGTGCACGCAGCCGCCGGCAATGCCGACGCAGTCCGGGTGGCTGCGCAGTGGCGCCGGGCAGGTCAAGCCGGCCCGGCCCGGCAGCACGGGGCACGGCAGAAGGCGTCATCCCAGCCGGCGTCATCCCAGCCGGAGCCACCACCCCGCCAGGACGGAGGCGGGCCAGGATGAGCCTGGACCAGATCGCACTGCGCGGACTGCGGGTCCACGGCTATCACGGCGTATTCGGCCATGAGCGCCGTGACGGTCAGGAGTTCATCATCGATGCGGTCCTCTGGACGGACACCAGCGCCGCGGCGGAAGCCGACGATCTGTCCCAGACCGTCGACTACGGCGACCTGGCGGACCGGCTGTCGGCCATCGCCTCCGGCGAGCCGGTCAGGCTCATCGAGACGCTCGCCGCCAGGCTTGCCGCGGCATGCCTGGCCAACCCCGCCGTCCGGGAGGCGGAGGTCACGGTGCACAAGCCGCACGCCCCGGTGCCGCATCCTTTCGACGACGTGACGGTCACGATCCGCCGGACCCGCCAGTGACCGCGCCGGGTGAACTGTCCGCGGCGGCCGCGGACAGTCCGGTGCGCCCGGCCCGCGTAGTGCTGGCGCTCGGCAGCAACCTCGGCGACCGTATGGCGAACCTGCAGGGCGCGGTCGACGCCCTGTTCAGCCGGCCCGGCCTCGATTTCCTGGCAGTCTCGCCGGTATACGAGACCGCGCCCGTCGGCGGTCCCAGCCAGCCGGACTTCCTGAACGCCGTGCTGCTCGCGAGCACGTCGCTGCCGGCCCGCGCGATCCTGGCCCGCGGCCAGGCGGCGGAGGCGGCCTTCCACCGTGCCCGCGGGGTGACCTGGGGGCCGCGCACGCTGGACGTCGATGTCATCGCCTACGACGGCGTGGTCAGCGACGATCCCGTGCTCACGCTGCCGCACCCGCGCGCGCATCAGCGGGCCTTCGTCCTGGTGCCGTGGCACGACGTGGACGCCGATGCCGAGATCCCCGGTCATGGCCGCATCGACGGCCTGATCGCCGCGGCTGCGTCCGCGGCGGCCGTGACACCCGTTCCCGCCATTCTGCGGCCGCCCTCGTGACCGGGCATGACGCGCTGCCCAGCGGGGCGGTAAGCGGGTGACCCCGATCCGGCCGTGGTCCCTGGCCGCGGCGGCCGCCTGCTGCGCCGCGCTGGCGTGGCTGGTGATCCGGGTTTCCTACGCATCCTTCCCTCCCCTGCCGTGGACCGGCGTGCCTGCCCTGCTACTGCTCGCGGTCGCCGAGGTGTGGAGCGGGCGGAGCCTGCGAGCCCGGATCCACGGGCGGCCTGGCTCGAAGCCGCTCGTGCCCATCGCGGTGGCCAGGATGGCCGTACTGGCCAAGGCCAGCGCGATGGTCGCCGCCATCTTCGGCGGGCTATCCGCGGGCTTCCTCATCTACCTGGGCGGTCTCCTCGGCAAGCCGACTCCGCGCGACGATGCGATCACCGCGGGAGCAACCCTGATCGGCGCCGCTGTGCTGGCAGCGGCTGCCATGTATCTCGAACGCTGCTGCCGGACACCTGACCTGCCGGACGACGCCGAAGAGGCGTAGCCAGGTCACGCCGGCGGTCGGCCGGCCGGCCACCGATATGCTGATCCTCGCCGTCCGGTACCGGCGAGGACTGGAACGAGATGGATAACGACGACCCGCACGGGCCTGGCCAGGGCGCCGCGCCGCACCCTGCGCGGCTCAGTGTCGGCGTGATCGGCGCCGGCCGGGTAGGCAGCGTCCTCGCCGCCGCGCTCGGCCGGGCCGGGCACCAGATCGTCGCTGCGTCGGCTGTGTCCGACGCGTCCGTGCAGCGGCTGGGCAGGTACCTGCCCGGCGTGCCGCTGCTGCAGCCCGATCAGGTGCTCGCCCGGGCCGATCTCGTGCTGCTCACCGTCCCTGACGACGTGCTGCCCGCCCTGGTATCCGGGCTCGCCTCGACCGGATCCCCGATGCAAGGCCGCCTGATCGTGCACGCGAGCGGGCGGCACGGGCTGGCCGTGCTCGAGCCCGCGGTCCGCCGCGGCGCGCTGCCGCTGGCGCTGCACCCGGTGATGACGTTCACGGGGAGGCCGGATGACATCGACAAGCTGGCCGGGATCTGCTTCGGCGTGACCGCGCCGCCGCCGCTGCGCCCGGCAGCCGAGGCGCTCGTGGTCGAGATGGGCGGCGAGCCCGTGTTCATCGACGAGGGAAGCAGGGACCTCTATCACGCGGCGCTCGCGAGCGCCGCCAACCATCTGGTCACCCTGGTCGTCCAGTCAGCGGACCTGCTGCACGCGGCCGGGGTAACGGATACCGGCCGGATGCTCGGGCCGCTGCTGTCCGCGGCACTCGACAACGCGCTGCGCCTCGGCGACGCCGCCCTGACCGGCCCGGTCGCGCGGGGCGACGCGGATACCGTCGCCAGTCATGTCCGCGCGCTCCGCGCCGCCTCACCGGAAGCCCTGGCAGCGTACGTGGCGCTGGCGAGGCTGACCGCGGACCGCGCGCTCGCGGCCGGCTCGCTCGCCGCGCCCGACGCGCAGCGCCTGCTCGACGTGCTGGCCGAGGCACCCCGGTGACTCCCGTCCTCGCCAGGACCAGGACCGGGCTAGCGGCGGCACGGGCCGGCCTGGCCGGCCCGGTGGTGCTCGTGCCGACCATGGGCGCGCTGCACGACGGTCACCGGGCGCTACTGCGCCGGGCCCGTCAGCTCGCGCTTCCGGACGGGGCCGTCGTGGTCTCCATCTTCGTCAACCCGCTCCAGTTCGGGCCCGGCGACGACTTCGGCCGCTATCCGCGGGCACTGGACCAGGACATCGCAGTCTGCGGCGAGGAGGGCGTCACGGTCGTATTCGCACCGGACCATGCCCAGATATACCCGGCGCCGCAGCTGGTCACCGTCGACCCGGGTCCGATGGGGCAGGTGCTCGAAGGAAAATCCCGGCCTGGCTTCTTCAGCGGCGTTCTTACCGTCGTGCTGAAGCTGTTCCAGCTGGTGCAACCCGATGCGGCGGTCTTCGGTGCCAAAGACGCGCAGCAGCTCGCGCTCGTGCGCCGGATGACCGCCGACTTCGCGCTGCGAGTCGAGATCGTCGCCGAGCCCACTGTCCGGGACTCCGGCGGGCTGGCCATCTCCAGCAGGAACGCCTACCTCTCCGCGGCGGAGCGCACGGCTGCGCTTGCGCTTTCCCGCGCGCTGCTGGCCGGCCAGGCACAGGCGCACGCGGGCCGTGCTGCGGTACTGGCCGCCGCGCACGCGGTGCTGCGGATCGCGGCCGAAGCGGATCCGCCACTGCGGCCTGACTATCTGGCACTGGCCGATCCGGTCACGTTCGATGAGGTCGGAGATGACTACCGGGGACCGGCTGTCCTGCTGGCCGCCGGCACCGCCGGATCGACCAGGCTGATCGACAACATGCCGCTGCTGATCGGCGGCCCGCAATGACCGCCCGGCGTCAGCTCGCGCCGTCACCCGCCCGGGCCAGGGAGGCTGGAATGGAATCGCCATGCTGCTGACGATCGATGTGGGCAACACCAATACAGTGCTCGGCATTTTCGATGGCGAGGAGGTAGCTGAGCACTGGCGCATCGCCACCGTCCCCGACCGCACTGCCGATGAGCTGACGGTCATCCTCCAAGGCCTGCTCGCGCAGAGCACCCAGCTCAAGGATCCTGAAATCACCGGAATAGCGCTGTGCTCGACGGTGCCGTCTGTCCTGCACGAGATGCGGGAGATGTTCCGCCGCTACTACGGCGACATCCCGGCGGTGATCGTGGAGCCGGGAGTAAAGACCGGCGTGCCGGTGCGGATGGACAACCCCAAGGAAGTCGGCAGCGACCGGATCATGAACGCGCTCGCTGCCGTTCACCTGTTCGGCGGCCCTGCCGTGGTCGTCGACTTCGGCACCTCGACGAACTTCGATGCGGTCAGCGAGCGGGGTGAGTTCGTCGGCGGGGCGCTCGCGCCGGGCATCGAGATCTCCGTCGATGCGCTCTCCCGCCGGGCCGCGCAGCTGCTGAAGGTTGAGCTGACCCGCCCGAATCATGTCATCGGCAAGAACACGGTCGAGGCGCTGCAGTCGGGCATCATCTTCGGGTTCGCCGGCCAGATCGAGGGGATTGCCCGGCGGATGGCGGCCGAACTCGCCCCCGGCGACCCGGAGTCGGTCACCATCATCGCCACCGGCGGGCTCGCGCCCCTGGTCATCGGTGAGGTGGGCATGATCGACGCATACGAGCCATGGCTGACCTTGATCGGCCTGCGGCTGGTGTTCGAGCGCAACACCGCGGACGGTAACTGAGTCGCCGCCAGCCGCCGCGCGCCGGTAACCTCGGGCAGATGACAGCGGAGGACGCCGGCGCCAGCGGCACGCCTGAGCAGACCATCGGCCCGCCGGGACGCACGAGCGGCCTGCCGGAGCAGATGCGAATCCGGCTGGCGAAGCTCGATGCCATCCGCGCCGCCGGGGCTGAGCCGTACCCGGTCGGCTTCCCGCGGACCGCGACCATCGCCCAGGTACGCGAGCGACATCCAGATCTGCCGCCGGGAGCGGCGACCGGAGATCGGGTCGGCATTGCCGGGCGGGTGATGCTGTACCGCGGCGGCGGCAAGCTGTGCTTCGCGACGGTGCGGGACGGCACTGGCGACATCCAGGTCATGATCTCGCTGGACCGGGTGGGCGAGAAGGCGCTGGCGGCCTGGCAGCGGGACGTGGACCTCGGCGACCAGGTCGGGGTGCAGGGTGAGGTCATCACCTCCCGCCGCGGTGAGCTGTCAGTGCTCGCAGATTCCTTCGCCATCACCGCCAAGGCGCTGCGGCCGCTGCCGGAGAAGCACGCCGGCCTCTCGGATCCGCAGTCGCGGGTACGGCAGCGTTATCTTGACCTGATCGTCAATCCGGAGTCACGCCGGATGGCAGAGCTGCGCGGCAGCGTGACCAGGTCCCTGCGCGAGGAATTGCACCAGCGCGGGTTCCTCGAGGCAGAGACACCGGTACTGCAGGTGCTGCACGGCGGTGCGAACGCGCGGCCGTTCATCACCCACATCAATGCCTATGACATGAACCTGTACCTGCGGATCGCGCTGGAGCTATACCTCAAGCGACTGGTCGTCGGCGGCATCGAGAAGGTCTACGAGATCGGCCGGATCTTCCGGAACGAGGGCGCGGATTCCTCGCACAACCCCGAGTTCACCATGCTCGAGTTGTACGCGGCGTACGGCGACTACGACACCATGGCCACCCTGACCAGGGAGCTGATCCAGGCGGCGGCGCAGGCCGGGCTTGGCGGCACCGTCGTGCGCAGGCCCGATGGATCCGAGCACGATATTGGCGGCCAGTGGCAGCACAAGACGGTGCACGGAGCGGTGTCCGAGGCACTCGGCGAGGACATCACGCCGGATACCACCGAGGAGCGGCTCCGCAAGCTGGCTGCTCACGCGGGCATCCAGCTGGATGCTGGCTGGAACCGGGGCCAGGTACTGCTGGAGATGTACGAGCACCTGGCCGAGAGCCAGACAGTGCTGCCGACGTTCTACCGCGACTTCCCCGTGGAGGTGGCGCCGCTGACCAGGGCGCACCGGGACGATCCGAGGCTTGCCGAGAAGTGGGACCTGGTGGCGTTCGGCACCGAGATCGCGACCGCCTATTCGGAGCTCACCGACCCGGCAGAGCAGCGGGCGCGGCTGACGGCGCAGTCCCTGCTGGCGGCGGGCGGCGACGCGGAGGCCATGCAGATCGACGAGGATTTCCTGCGGGCGCTGGAGTACGGCATGCCGCCGACCGGCGGGATGGGCATGGGCATCGACCGGCTGATGATCCTGCTCACCGGCGCGAGCATCAGGGAGACGATCCTGTTCCCGCTCGTCCGGCCGGAGTAAGCCGCGTCCCGGCCGGACGAGCCGGGGGTAGCTCAGCCGACGATCCGCACGGCCCCTACGTAGTCGCTCCAGAAGATCTGCTGGATCTGCACGGGCTGGCCGAACGTGGGCGCGTCCAGCATCAGCCCGTCCCCGACGTACATGCCGACATGGCTGATGTCGGGGAAGAAGAACACCAGGTCACCCGGCTCCAGCTGGCTCCGTGAGATGTGCTGGCCCGAATTCCACTGATCGCCGGTGAAATGCGGCAGGCTGATCCCGATCTGGGCATAGGCCCACATGACGAGTCCGGAGCAGTCGAAGTCGTTGGGCCCGGCGCCACCCCAGACATAGGGATCGCCACGCCTGGTCAGCGCCTTCCTGAGCACCTGGACGCCGACCGAGTTGCCCGGGATCGTGAAGTTCGGATACTGGCCGGTCTGCTTGAAGATCGACATGGCCTGGGTGAACGCAGCGCCGTTGAGCACGCTCTCCCGGCGCTGGATCGCCTGCACCTTGACGTTCATCTGGGTGGCAAGCTCGGCAGCCCGGCGGGCCTCCTGCTGGGCGGTCAGCCGGGCACGCTGGGCGGCGTCCTCGGCCGCGGCCAGGACGGTCACCTTGTCGCCGTTCTCCTGCTGAAGCTGGAGCATGATCGACGCCCGGTTGATGAACGACTGCGGGTTGCTGCTCTGCAGCAGCTGGAGGGTCGGACTGATGTCGCCGGTCATGTAGCCCTGCGCGGCGATCTGGCCGACCGCGATCTGGCCTGCCGTGAGCTGCTTCTCGTCCCGTGCTGCGGTCCAGCCGGCGATCCTGGCCTCTGTCTTTGCCTGGGTGAGCTGGATCTTGAGCCCGTCGTACTGCTCGCTGAGGCTGTCGATCTGGTTGGACAGCTTGCCGGCCCTGGCCAGCAGCGCCTTCATGCTGACCGGAGTCGAGGCGGGCGCGGCGCTGACGGCCACGGTCGGCAGCGCGAGGCTGGCGAACGTCGCCAGGCCGGCCAGCATGGCTACGCGACCCCACGCCCGGCGGGACCCGACACGGGCGCGACTTCCCCGTGAAATACCTGCGACGTGCCTGCCGATGGGCAAGCGCTCCACGTGGAGTCTCCTCTCCTAGGCCGCCTACCGGGTTAGCTGACGGGTTCGGGCCGGAGTAGCCCTACAGCGGGACGGGGCCGCGAGATGCGGCCACGACCCGCCGATTCACCCCGGGGAAACATGGGTCCCCGGCTCCCTGGAACGCGGTCGCGCGCCAGGAACTCGGCGGATGGTGCCGTCGCCTCGCGGGTGCGGGCAGCAGCGGGGTCTCAGCGTTGCAGAATAATCGAGTCGGTGTCTGCCGCCATCCAGAATGGCGGAAGTTTTAGCTGTGGCGATCGGGCCGCCGGCTCAGAGCAGCCGGAGCTGCCGGTCGGCTGGCCGCCTTGGCCGCGGCGCCGGACGATCGAGCAGCGCTGGGTCTATCGCGGTCAGGAACGGCGAGGGGCCGGCCGCGGCCGGCCCGGCGTGCCTGGTGCGCCGGGCGGCGCAGCTCAGGAACAGCCGGGTTCTCGCCCGGGTCATCCCGACGAACAGCAGCCTCCTCTCCTCGGCCAGGTCCGCCGCGGTCGCCGGGGCCGCGCCGGGAACCCAGAGCGGGAGCAGCCCCCTCTCGCAGCCGGCCAGGAAGACGACATCGAACTCCAGGCCCTTGGCCGCGTGCAGGGTCAGCAGGGTGATTGCCTCCGCCCTCGGATCCAGGGTGTCCGCCAGCGCGCCGAGCGAGATCTCGGTGAGGAACCGCTCCAGGTCGCGATCGCAGCGACGGGCCAGTGGCGCCAGTACCTCACCGGCCGACCGGACGTCGACGGCCCTGGCAGCGCCAGCGGGACCGGCAGCCGTCAGCTTGCGCACGGCGGCACGCAGCCGGGCGGCCACGGTCGTCCCGGCTGCAGACGTCCTGGCTGCAGACGTCCTGGCTGCAGACGTCCTGGCTGCAGACGTCCCGGCTGCGGTCCCCCCGGCTGCGGTCCCCCCGGCTGCGGTCTCCCCGGCCCCCGTGTCCCCGGCAGCCGCGCCGGTCCCGGCGGCATTCCCGGTCCCGCCGCCGTCCGCGGTACCGGCGCTCGCCAGGCGCATTTCCCTGACGATGTCCGGAACCCCGGTCCTGCGCTCCAGCAGGTCGTGTGAGCTTTTCTGGAACGGCAGCCCGGCCCGCGCCAGTGCCTGGCCGAGCGGGCCAGCCTGAGCATCGGTCCGGTACAGAATGGCCACATCTGACAGGTCAATTCCGTCCAGGCCGTAACCATCCGCGCGGCCGCTGTCTAGTGAGTGAAAGGAGGATCCGCCCAGCAGGCCGTCAATGGCCGCCGCGATCCAGGCCGCCTCCCCATGCTCGTCGGCGGCCTCATGGAAGGCGATCAGCGCCCCCCCGGGCCGGACTGCCCGCAGCGTACGGCCAGGGACGAGGGTGGCCGGAGCAATGGCCTGCAGCGCACCGGCCACGATCGTGCCGCTCGCCCGGTAATTCCTCGTCAGGTGCAGGGTCGTGGTGCCCGGGTAGTCTGCGGCGAAACGCAGGAAGAAGCCCACATCCGCGCCGCGGAAGCCGTAGATGGCCTGGTCAGGATCCCCGATCGCCGTCAGCCCTGAGCCATTACCCGCCAGCAGGCGGAGCAGTTCGTACTGAGCCGCGTCAATGTCCTGGTACTCATCCACGCTTATCCGCGGCCAGCGTCCCCGCAGCCGGCCTGCCAGTTCCGGCCCGTCGCGCAGCAGCCCGGCCGGCAGCTCGATAAGCCCGTCAAGATCTACAAGGTCGCGGGCCAGGAGCGCCTTGACGAGCCGCTGGCGCTGCGCAGGGTCGGCTGTGGGGCCGGCCAGCAGCCGCCGGCCGTCACGCTGCGAGCCGGCTAGCTCCGTCGCGATCTCGAGCCGGGCCGCGTCGTCGGCGATCCTGAAATTACTGGTCAGCCCGGCCAGCCCGGGATGGTCCCGCAGGATCATCAAGCCGAGGCCGTGGAACGTGGTGACGGTGATCTGGCCGGACTGGCGTGGGGCAAGCGCGGCCAGCCGCTCGCGCATTTCGCGGGCGGCCCGCCGGGTGAAGGTGATGGCCAGGCACGACTGCGGCGGGGTACCTCGCTCGGCGATATCGGCTGCGATCCGGTGCGCAAGCGTGCGGGTCTTGCCCGTGCCAGGACCAGCGATGATCATCAGCGGTCCGTTCGCCAGCACCGCAGCCTGCTGGTCCCGGTCGAGATCGGCGGCCCGTGCCCGCCCGGCCCGTGCCTGCCCGGGTCGTGCCCGCCCGGCCGGTGCCTGCCCGGCTCGTGCCCGCCCGGCCGGTGCCAGCACGCCGGGCCGCGGGGCTCCCAGCGCCGCCGGTTCCCCGGGCTGCTGCGGCGTAATCCCGGTGACCCGGCCGCCCGGCGGCCGGGTCACCTCGAAGAGCGCGGCGGACCGGTCGAGTTCGCCGGGACCGAAGAGCCGCACCACGCCGTACTCGCCGTCGTACCCGGCCTCCCGCCGTACCTCGCCCCGGCGGAGCCGCGATATCGCCTCGGCCAGCAAGGCGCCGCCGGCCTGACTGAGATCACTCACCGGGACGTCACCGAGGATGCCGAGCTCTGGACCCAGCGCAGCGACCAGCCGGCTTACCTCGGCCACGGCTTTCTTGCTCTTCGCGCCGGTCGCCAGGATTTCGCCAACGATCTGCGGCAACTGCACAAGATTGGTAAATCGGGGCGCTCCCGGTGGCCGATAGCCGGCCGGCCGGTCAGCAAGCTCAGCCACCCTGTGCAGCACGCCAACGGTCACCTGCTTTCCGCACTCGGGGCAGGTTCCGCCATGTTCCCTGGTCTGCGCGGGCTCGAAGCGCACGCCGCACTTCCGGTGCCCGTCCAGGTGGTACTTGCCCTCCTCTGGATAGAACTCGATCGTGCCAATCAGTCCGTCACCGGTGCGCAACGCGCCGGCCATCGCAAAGTAATCCAGGCCGGTACCGAACGTGGTCGCCTCGCGACCGAGCATCGGCGGTGAATGCGCGTCCGAGTTGCTCACCAGCCGATAGGCATCGAGCGACGAGCACCGCCAGTTCATCGGCGGATCCGAGGAGAGCCCAGTCTCGATGGCGAAAACTTCTGCGGCCAGATCGGCGTAGCAGTCTGCCACCACATCGAAGCCCGATTTGGAGCCGAGCACGGCGAACCATGGTGTCCAAACGTGCGCGGGAACCAGGTAACAGCCGGGCCCGCCGTCAAGCGTGATCTCCAGTAGATGACGCGAGTCAAGCCCCAGGATCGGCCTGCCGTCCGACGCCAGGTTTCCGATCTTCGATAGCGCGGCAGTGATGCGATCCGCTGCCTCGAACGTTGGCGCGTACAGAAGATGGTGGACCTTCCTGGTCCGGTCGCCGCCGCGGTAGATCGTGGAGATCTCTGCCGACAGCATGAACCGGACTTCGTGATCACAACTGCGCGGCGACGTGCGCCGCACCCGGTCTGCCATCTCCGGGCGGAGGCGGAAAAGGCCCGGCTCGGCGGGTATTAACGTTTCCTTAAGTTCCGCTGCCCAGCCAGGGTGGGTGAAATCACCAGTTCCGGCAACCGTGATGCCCTTGCGTAGTGCCCACCATGCGAGATGCTCTATATCGCAGTCCCGACTGCAGGCCCGGGAGAACCTGGAGTGGATGTGCAGGTCGGCGTGGAACAAGGGGGGTCCGCTCTGTCCAGCGTGCGGGGTACGGGCAGGGGTCCGATATTGCCAGGCCGGCGGCGGGCGGATGCGTAGTTCCGCATGCTGCCCCGGCGCAGTCGGGCCAAGTCCGGTGCGTGACAATGCAAAGGAGCCTGCCGCCGCGTACCACGGGCGCTAGCCACGGCGGCCTGGCCAGCGGCTGGCGCGAAGGGAGGACGCGGCATGTTAGGGGACTTGGCAGTGCTCACTCCTCCGCTAGTTGTCTGCGCGGCTTTGCTCATCGCTATCGGCGCGTTCCTCCGGCATGAGATGGGTGCACGCAGACCGGCCGATGATGGCGGGCCATCTGCCGATATTTCGGTCAACGACCAGATTCCGGATGCTGGAATCAGTCCACCTGCGTCTCCTGATGCCCGGACCGGCAATGACCCTCCAGCTGAAACTGGGCACACCGGTTGCCGGCCTCTTCAGTAGCTTGTCCCGGCACTACGGGCGACGCGACGCGAGCATTGTAGAGGCGGATCCGATACTGATTACGGAGAGTTACTGCGACCTTCCGGAATGCCGTCATTCTTGTACTCGGCGCAACTCGTGACGTGAATCTCGGTAGCGCGAATTGTCAGATGCAACGGTCCTGGTATATGTTTGGCAAACGTTAAAGACTGCCTGCCGCGGAAGGGCTGGATCCCATGGCTCGAAAGATTACAACGACCGTCGTCTGCGACCTTCCCCACGATGGCGAGGTCGTGAGTAAGGAGACGGTTTCGTTCTCCTTTGACGGAACTGCGTACGAGATCGACGTGTGCACTGCGCACGGCAAGGAACTGCATGACAAGTTCAGCGCATACTCCGACCACGCCCGGCGTGCCGGTACTGCCGGACGGCGGCGCAGGGCACGTACCGGCCCGGGTCGCGAGCGGAGCGCGGAGATCAGGGCATGGGCGCGGCAGCGGGGGCACAAGGTGAGCGAGCGCGGCCGCATCCCGGCGACGATCATCTCGGAGTACGAAGCCGCTCACTGAGATACCCGGGGAGGGCGCGTCACGCCTGCGGCCCCGGCCCTCTGATCGCTCGCAGTGCAGCTTTTCCAGCCAGCGGCGTACCGCCCGAGTCCGTGCGGTACGCCGCTGGCTGATCTCGCTGGGCGTTCGCTAGCGGCGTACCCGGGAACACGTCCCGGGTTGGCCTGGGTTGAATGGGATGAACGCCCTGCGCCCGGGGAACGTTTTACATGTGCGACATACCGCATGGGTAATGTGGCACGGGTAACGTCGCGCGGCGCGCGGGCTAGCATGCGGAAGGGACGGGGCGAGACAATTTGCCTCCCCGACCGCTCTGTGAGGGAGCGACGAGATGTTCGAGAGGTTTACCGACCGGGCGCGGCGGGTTGTGGTCCTGGCTCAGGAAGAGGCCAGGATGCTCAACCACAACTACATCGGGACTGAGCACATCCTGCTCGGCCTGATTCATGAGGGTGAGGGCGTCGCCGCCAAGGCACTTGAGTCGCTCGGCATCAGCCTGGAGGCGGTGCGCCAGCAGGTGGAGGAGATCA
>Ga0182024_10004396_pt1 | contig 32486 bp, 24 predicted proteins | sample P32metaG_FD_120480 | JGI IMG/M metagenome (GOLD analysis project Ga0182024, IMG submission 120480) | Permafrost microbial communities from Stordalen Mire, Sweden - P3-2 metaG (Illumina Assembly) | ecosystem: Environmental > Terrestrial > Soil > Wetlands > Permafrost | place: Sweden: Stordalen...
CCAAATGCCCTTCCCGGCCGCCAAAGGCCAAAGGAACGGACACTGACACGCAACGTCTAAAGGGGTCGGGATTGAACGCGAAAACCGCCCCTCAGGGGGTCACTATTGCCCGCGAATTTACACAACAGGGGCAAGCCCTATCGGGTCGAGATCGCCGCCGTAAAGAACGTTCCGCAGAAATCCCTTTCGAGGTTCTGGACGCGGATATACTCGGGGTGCTTGGGCATCTGACATAGCTTCGCCACAGCCCGCAACCATAGTCCGGGGAGCGGGAAATGTATCGAATGAGGGAGGGGGACATGACTACAGCAGCGGGCCGTGGAGTCGAGGCAAATTTGCTGGAACTGTTTCACCATCTCGGGATTGAGCAGGTCCACGTCGCAGCCGGTGGACCCCCGGTGCTCACCGATTGGCATGGCTTGGCGACCCATCATGCCGGGCGGGTTGCGTCCCTGATCCTCCCTTCTCCCCCAATCCTCGACACGGCTGAGCTTGCCGGCGTGGCCTCTCGCTTATTAGTCCTGGCGGGAGACCAGGGGACTTCTGCGCAGGGCGCGACCAAACTGCTCTCGGATCTTCCGAGCGCGGAAGCGCACTTCCTACGCGGCTACGACTGGCAACCGTGGTCGGACGTGATCGCCGATCGCGGCCCCGAAATCGGCTCAGCGATGCTGAACTTTCTGGATCGCCATGCGGTCTCGGCGGTCACATTGGCGGAAGGAGAAGGTCAGTCAGCGGGGATCACCTATCGCATTCGCGGTGCCGGCCCGCCGCTCGTCCTGATGCCGCTATCATTGGCCCCGTCACAATGGGAACCGCTGATTTCCACGCTCAGCGCGCGCTATTGCACGATCAGCCTGGGTGGGCCGCTTCTCGGCGTCGTCGGCATCCTCGAAGGTCGAGGCCGCTCAAATTATCTGGCTCTCGTGCGGACCGTTTTGGACGCGGTTGGAATACAGCCGGGCGAGGTCGTGCTCGAAGTCGGTGGCGGGTCGGGGGTCGTCGTCCGAGAGATCGCACGCCGGACCGAGGGTGCCAACCGCATCATCGACATTGACATCAATCCTTATCTGCTCCGCGAGGCGGCAGCCCTGGCAAAGCAGGCCGGACTTACCGATCAGATCACCTTTCAGGAGGGGCACGCCGAGGCGATCCCGCTCGCTGACGACAGCGTCGATGTCGCGCTTTCCTTTACGGTGATGGAGGAAGGCGATGCCGACCGGATGCTGGCCGAATTGGTGCGGGTGACGCGGCCCGGCGGACGCATCGCCGCCATCGTCCGCGCTACCGACATGCCCTCGTGGGTGAACCTGCCGCTCAGCGCTGCCGTCCGGGCGAAGGCGGATCCGCCGGGTATGGCGAGCGGCGGCGCTGCCGCCGCAGGGTGCGCGGACACAAGCCTGTATCGGCGCTTTCATGCAGCGGGACTGACCTCGCTGACATGCTTTCCACAGTTCGCCGTCTTAGGCGCTGCCGAGGTTTCCAGGATCACCATCATCAAGCAGCGAGTTCTCGCAACTCTCGCCGGAGAGGAAGCCGCCGAATGGCGGTCTGCCGTCGCGAAGGCCGAGGCTGATGGGATATTTTTCATCGCATCGCCCCACCACTGCGCGGTGGGCACCAAGCCGGTTTAGAAATGGCGTCGGTGATGCCGGGAAGCGCCGCCAATAATAATCGAGATTGGCTACGATGGTGTTAGTCCGCGTTCGGGATCATCGCTGTTAGACAATTAGTATTCTCCTATCAGTCCAGTGTTTCTGCTGGTTTTAACGCTGCTTTCGATTGACCGATGGGTTAACTGATGATATAAACGAACCGCACGAATAAATCCTTATCACTTTTATGGATAGCGGTCTCGGCATGGTCGGCTGTTCCAGCCATTCCGGCAGGCGCAGTTTCATCACCCGCGCGGCCAGGAAAATCAGCGAGGTCGGCGGTAGCTTGCGCGACGTTCAGGCGCTCGCCGGGCATAGCAGTTTGGGAATGACCGCCAGATACATCGAGGCCGATCACGACGCGCAGCGGAAAGTCGTCGCCCTGATCTGATGTAAGGTTTCCCCTACGCTGGCGCTGCTGCTGACCGGGGTCTCCCTCGCCGTCGCGGTGCCGCCACCACCGGGCTTTCGGGTGCAGCCGGTGCCGGCGCTTTAACCGATGCCCCACGAGCACGACCCAAGCCAATCCGCTTCGCCATCGCCGAGCGCCGCTCGGAATAGCCTGGGGCCGTCATCGCGTGATCGGCCAGCAGGTTCCACCTTGCTCGATACTGCTCGATGCTCAATCCATGGGCGGTCGTTAGATGCCGCCGAAGCATTTGGCCTTTCCAGCCGCAATCCAGGCAGATGACATGATCACGGTGAACAGATCGCCGAACCGGCACCGCGGGCCTTCTCTCGCTGACGGGTTCTGTCGCTGGCTTACCGAGTCCACCGAGAGCTTTATGCACGGTCGCGATCAAGGCGGCGAGTTGATCCGGTTGGACTTGATTGCGCCGAACATAGGCGGCGATGATTTTCGCAGTGAATTCGGACGGCTGCTCGTCGGGCATTGTTTGGTTCTCCGTGTCGGGCGATAAACTACCATACCCGCCAAGTTCGAGGCGGCAATTAAGGCTTCTCCATATTGCTGCGTCGATCCTCAACCATCCCCTCTGGTTCCGCCGGTCCCTCGACAGACACCCAGCGGCCTTCCCCTGAATGGGTCCCATGCCTGGGAGGTTGAGAGGAAGATCTACGGCGGCGATTTTTGCCTGCATAAGCGTGGCGCTTAGGCCGATCGGCGAGATTTTGGAATTGGAGAGCCGTCGTATTACGACGAGATCACCAAAGCTATGCCGGGTAAGGTGCTGGCCCGCCAAGCTGGCTCTCATCTCGCGCGAGGAATTCGGCGGCAATTTGCCGGATCGTCGCCCTATCAGAATGGGCGATCAGCGTCTAAGTATGCGAGACACACCATGACGAAGGTCGGCAAATCCGACTATGAAGGGACCTTCGCCGGAATGCGCCGCGACGACGAGGATGCGCCGATTCCGGCCGTTGGCGAGACCACGATGGAACCGCCGGAGTCGAGTCAGATCGACCCCAAAGGTGCCCTCTATGCGATAGGAAGGCGATCGGCCGCGTCGTGTACTTGACGAACGTCGAGAGCGGCACTTCCTGGCCGGTGATCGGCGATTTCAGGTAGATCTTGTTGAGGGTGTCCGGCTTCCCCTGCAGCTCGGGCGGCACTTCCTCGATCACGTAATAGCTGGCGAGCTGGGTGAAATACTGGGTCACCTCGCGCTGGCCGAACGCGTCGTAAAGCGTGTCGTCGATCAACTGCGGCTGAATGCCGAAACGCGACGCTTGATCGCGGTCGATCGATGGTCAGTGCCGAGGTCGAGAAACCGGTCAATCTTCCGCAGCAGGTGATCGCCCGGAACCCGATCTTCGAGGCAAAACTCGTCGAAAAGCGCCGCCTGATCGTCGCGTTGTTCCCCCATCATCGCCGTCGCCCCCGATCCACCCCCAGTGAACGGAATCACAGGCGACTCCGGCTTTCAAGCCCACTTTCTCAACGAAATCCGCTTAAACCAGACCCACGATTTCCACGCCGGTTCGCACATTTCTTTGGGGATCGTCCACCGGTTGGTGCTCCCTTCAGCTTTGGCCAGGTCGCGGCTCCGGCCGCAAAATTAATTGACGCAGGACAATCCTCGGCTAGGGTCGGCTGCCGCTGGGGGGCTCGACAACGCCGCGGCTATGATGATATCGGCGCTCACGCGTCAAGCTGGACTGCGACGGCACAGGGGTAAGACTAACGCGATGAGCCGGCGCATCTATTTTGATGGCCTCAATCTTTCGCTCGAACGCGGCACGGGCATCGCGACCTATACGCGCATGCTCACCCGCGTCGCGCGCGAACTGGGCTACGAGATCGGTGTCGTTTACAGTTCGCCACAGCGGCCGGCTAAAAATCTGATGATGCGCGAAATCTCGTTTTTCGATAGCCGTGACGCGGCCCCGGTGGCATTACCGAAACTGGTGTGGGACGCGATTCGTGATCAGCTTCGCTCGCCTTTCGGGGTAGAGCCGAGCGCGGTCAATCTGACCGGCGCCGTCATCACCGACCATTTCCGGGACCGCATGCCGCTGCATGATCATTTGTTTGCCGCGCGCAACCTGTTCGCCAACGCGCGCCGGTACTTTTCATGGAGCGGCCGGTTCGTCGAACTCAATTTCGATACCGCGCCCGACATCCTGCACTGCACTTACCAGCTCCCGCTGCGCGCCAAAGGGGCGTGCAACATCTATACGATTCACGATCTCGTGCCGCTGCGCCTGCCGTTCACGACGCTCGACAACAAGCGCCAGACCTACCGCTTGCTGCGCAAGATAGCGGCCGAGGCCGACCACATCGTCACCGTCTCGGAGAATTCGAAACGCGATATCGTCCAGATGCTCGGGGTCGAGGAAGGGCGCGTGACGAACACCTATGAGGCGGTTGAATTCCCGCCTGATCTGACCGAGCGCCCGGAGGATCTGGTCGCCGAGGAACTGGCCGGCTCGTTTGGCCTCGGATTTCGGGACTATTTGCTGTTTTACGGTGCGATCGAGCCGAAGAAGAATGTTCAGAGGCTGATCGACGCCTACATGCGCTCGGGGGTCTATATTCCACTCGTGATCACCGGTGCTGGCGGCTGGGGCAATCAGACCGAGGCCAAGGCGCTCGACAGCCTGCTGGGCGAGCAGCGGGCACGCACGGACGGCAGCAGGCGCGTCTATCATTTCGAGTATGTCAGCTTCGCGACGCTGGTGAGCTTGATCCGGGGGGCCCGCGCCGTCCTCTTCCCGTCGCTCTACGAGGGTTTCGGGTTGCCGGTGCTGGAGGCGATGCTGCTGGGGACCCCGGTGGTGACTTCGCGCGCCTCCTCGCTGCCCGAAATCGCCGGGGAGGCTGCCCTCTACGTCGACCCCTACGATGTCGGCGACATCGCCAACGCCATCAAAACCATCGCCGCCGATGCCGGCCTGCGGGCCGAATTATCACGGCGCGGCCGCGTCCAGGCACAGCTGTTTTCGGTCGCGCGTTACCGCGAGCGTGTCGCCGCGCTCTATGAGCGGCTCGGTTAGCGCGTGGTGGGCTTCAGGTTTACTCCCTGAGAGGCTGAATGATTCTGTTCTGCGTGTCTCTTCCGGGCCGTTTTGGCGAATGGTGCGACGAGGTTATTTGGCGATTGGCGGAAACCGTCTTGGGACCCGTCGTATCGACGGGAGCGAATACGGTCGAAGAGCTTGGATCTGAGCTGATCAGAACCGAGGGCCAGCATTTTTACGTCGGGGCGCGGCAGCCGGGTCGATGGTGGCGCGAGACGCTTATGGCGACCAACAAGCGCTTTGTTGTTGCGGTGGATGATCCGCGCAGCGCGGCGAGCGACTTGATCATCCGGCATCACCTTGAGCCGGCAGAGGCGTCGCGTCGCGTCGCGTCCAGCTGTGCATTGATCGGCCGGTATATCGCGCTGCCCGGCGCGCTCGTCGTGGGTTCGGAATCCGACAGGTCCAACCCGGCCGCGACAGTGGCCGCTCTAGCCCGGCATTTGGGGTTGCCCGCCGGCGCCACCGATATAGAGAAAATCGCTGCCGAAGCGGAGGTGGCCCACCCGCGGCCGGATAACGAGAGTGGGGCGGTGTCGCCTACTCAGTTGCCTGCGCACAGTCTCGCCGTGATAAATGGAGCTCTCGCGCCTTACGTAGATTTCTTGATGGGCGGCGACTTGAGAAAGATCACCTGGGCTCGAGACCTTTTCTTTGAGGAACACCACCAACCCGCGATTCACCCGATTGACATCAGTGGAAAGATCCGTCACCTGATTTTCGGACCGTACATTGCTTTGCCACCGGGCAACTGGGTAGCAGAGATGGTATTGGGATTTTCCGAAGACGCGGTCAACATGAGTTTTAGCGTCGAGGTTTGGGGCGGATCGCAACTTAGTGTGGCAAGCATAAATCCATCGGGTCCGGGCCTTACCACGGTCAACTTGAGTTTCGTAATAGAGGAGTCGAACGTCAACTTGATTGAGATCCGGGTAATGAACGAGCGTTCTGCTATCTATGGTCGGTTGGCACTTGGACAGGCCACAGTCACCTTGCGGCAGAACGTTTCTCTGAAAGTGATCGAAACTCTGACTACGGAACTCGGGCTATCACCCAATGGATCCACCCGCAATTCCCCAAGCCCTTGATCAAGTATAGATAAGCGGCGGGCCGACGCAGTGACAACATCGAGCCGAACCGGCGAACCAACAAGTCTCCAGCCTGTGCGCAAGGTTGTCCGCTCTTGAGGCATCTCGGCGAGCGAAAAGATGAAAGCTCTTGGAAAGAACTTGGCAGGCCGACTTGCGATCGTACGAAGTCTCTTTGATCGGGCACCCGCCGAACGCGACCGGCCCCTGACCACCCTCCTCTCGGAAGCCTCCTGCGGCGCCACGGCGCCGAGCAGGCGATATGCGCCGCCGGCGGAGCACATCAAGACCGCGACCGCTGAGGACATCTTTTACTGTTTTCGATTGCTGCTCGGACGGTGCCCGAACCCGGAGGAATGGCCCGGACATTCGTCCCGGGTCGGCGAGGATGTTGAAAACATCGTCAATGGCTTTGTTAATTGTCGAGAGTTTGCCGAACGCGGTCTTTTGACGAAAACATTCAGGGACAAAGTCGAATTGGTAGCGTTTCCGAATTTTTCGCTATTCGCGTCGGTCGACGACCTGGCAGTAGGGAATCACGTGGTGATCGGCCGTTCCTATGATCCGGGGGTTGCCGCGGTGCTGAGCCGCTATGCCAAACCTGGCATGGCTGTGGCGGATATCGGCGCAAATATTGGGTACCTGACGATGCTCCTCGCCTCGCTCGTCACGCCATCAGGCCTTGTCGTGGCGGTAGAGCCGAACCCCGAAAACGTCAAGCTCTTGGAAGCAAGCCGTCGCGTCAACGGCTTTGACCAGGTCCTGATCATTCAAGCCGCAGCCGGCCGCCACACCGGTCTTCTGGCCCTCAACGTTTCCTATTCCAACGGCATGACGGGAGAATTACCGGGCAATTTGGAGGCGATCCTTGCATCATGCCCGGTGCCGTGTTTTGCGCTGGACGCGATCCTCCCCAAAGATCGACCAATCGGCCTGGTCAAGATCGACACGGAAGGCGCGGAACTCAATGTGTTGATCGGCCTGTCGCAGACGATCGAGCGTGACCGACCGGTGATCGTCAGCGAGTTCAGCCCCGGCAGTTTGCCGGGCATATCCCACTGCAGCGGCCCGGACTACCTGGGCTACCTGATCGCCCAAGGCTATCGGATCGGCGTTATCGAAGGGGACGGGTGCGAAAGCAGTTTCGGAGAGGATGTCGACGGTGTGATGGCCGCCTACTCGCGCAGCGGCATCGACCACATCGACATCATTGCAACGCCGAATTGATAGCACCGCAGCGCTTTGGTACTGAACGGACGCGGTGCATCGCTCCTCGCTTGGCGACGCGCGCCTCGCGCGGTCCCCTGCGATCACGCAAATCCGCGAGATCCTCTCGCGGGGTAGCGGTTTGTGGCAACGCGGCCATCAATATGGCGAAACGATGTCTGCCGGTTGTTGACGTCACCACAAAGGGTGAATATGGTCATCGTCGGTCGGTATCGTCTGCTGTCCGGCTGTAAAACCAATGCGCGGGAGGATACTAATGATTGCCCTTGGTACCGCAGCAAATAAATATTGGCGTACATCGCTGGTGGCGGCAGCATTTGCCGCGGCCCCGCTGCTCCTCGGGAGCGCGGCCTGGGCCCAGGGGAACCCCACCGGCAATGCGTCAGCTCTCCGTTTCGTCAAGGCGATTGCGATCCCTACGACTCCGCAGAACACCGTGGGCGGGATGTTCTCCTTTGACATCAGCTGGGTCGATCCGGCGAACGGGCTTTACTATCTCGCCGATCGTTCCAACGCGGCGGTCGACGTCATCGACACCACCGGCGCGTTCACCGGCAAGGCAAACACGCTGTTCGGGCAGATCGGCGGCACCAACGCCGGAGAGGCTAATTTCAAGGGGGACACGGGTTCCACCTCGACCTCGGGGCCCGACGGCACCGTCGCCGCGTTCCCCTGCATCTTCGCCGGCGACGGTGACAGCCGCTTGCTCTCGTTCGCCGCGCCCGCCTACTCGACGGTCGTCAGCGCCATGAATACGGGCGGCACAACTCGCGTCGACGAGATGGCCGTAGACGCGGTCGACGGGATCATCGTGGCGGCCAACAATGCAGAGACCCCGCCGTTTGCCACCATCTTCACCTACAACAAGACGACGTGCGCGTTGTCAAATCCAATCAAAACCACGTTCAATACGGCCAGTGGCGTTAACGCGACCAACGGCGCCGAGCAACCGGCATGGGATCCCGTCACCAAGAGGTTCTATAACTCGATTCCGGAAATCGGCGGCCCTGGCGGCGGCGGCCCGAACGGAGGGGTTGCGAGGATCAACCCGACGACCGGGGTCATCGAAGCGGTCTATCCGATCAACTTTTGCCAGCCGGGCGGCCTGAGCGCCGGCCCGAACGGCGACCTCATCGTAGGCTGCAGCACGGTCTTCGATACCTCGGGCAACGCCTGCAGCGCGGTGGTCCCATCGCCGAGCCCGAACACCACGGTTGGCCATCCGGCGACGTGTACCGGAACAGCCGCTCCGCAGGTGGCGATCTGCAACCCGAGCAGGGGCTGCACCGGAAACTCTCTCGTGTCGGTGCCGGGCGTCGCCGGCGGCGACGAAATCTTTTTCAATTCGGGCGACGGAAACTACTACTACGCCGCCTCGAATGACCCCAAGGGCTCCGTGCTCGGCGTCATTGCGTCGGGATCCAACACCCTCCAGCCGAACACCCTGACCCAGGTGTTGCCGACCGTGCCGCCGGTCCCGGCGGTGCTGACGGGCTCAAAGCACGGCGCCGGGACCGCGCACTCGGTCGCCGCGGCTGGCAACTTTGTGTATGTGCCCCTCCCGGCCAACACCGACTATCCCAACTGCTCGAAGGGATGCGTCGCGGTGTTCAGCGCACAGTAAACGGCGCCGCTCTCAGTCGGTTTTAGGCGCAACTTCCCTCGCACATGGTGTCGCGGCTCGTCGCCGCGACACCAATGTGCGTTCCTCCCCAGCCGGCAAACTCTGCCGGAGGACACTTAAAGGCGCATGTCGGTTTCGGGGGGGGGGCAGGGCGGCCGGCGCCGTCACGCCGCAATCACCAGAACCGGCGATACGGAGCCCAGCGGCGAGGGTTGATACGCTCGGTGGTGCGTTTACGAACTGTTGCTCGTGCGATCCCGATCGTTCTTAGCATCACAAACTCCGTCAGCACCAGCCGGGCTTGAAGTCGCAGAAAAGCCGTGTCAGGCTAGGGCAGTAATCCTCAGCGTGCGCACGGCTGAGGCCCAGCAAAAATTGGGTGAGGGCCGGCGGCACAGGAAATTTCATACATCGGGATCAAGGTCGAGCAGTTCCGTGGTTCGTCAAAAGAAAATAAGTATCCATCAGTTCCATTCAGGGTCAGCGGTCGGCGATGCTGTTATCAATTCGATGTTATTTGTCCAATCGATGTTACGAAGCTTTGGCTTCGAATCCAATATCTACGTCGAGCATCTCGACCCGGGGCTGTCTGAGAAAATCCGCCAATTGGACGATTTGCGCGTCGCCGAAGACGATTTGCTCTTGGTCCACCATTCCATGGGTCACGATGCGTTCTCTCGTCTGGCGGCGCTGCGCTGTCGTAAGTTCCTAGTCTATCACAATATTACTCCTCCGGAGCTTCTAGAAGACCCTGGTACTCAGGCCTATGCGATCAAAGGATATTCACAACTTTCCCAGCTTCGCGATATCGTCGAAGCGGCGATCGCCGTGTCGTCATTCAATGCACGACAGCTGAGCAGCAGGGGCTTTGGCGACGTAACCGTTATCCCGCTTCTTAAAGATTTTACCGCTATTCGATATTCGCCCCACTCGAAGACGCCTTACTATGACGAGTTGGCGGTCATCAGACTTCTGTTCGTCGGTCGGGTGGTTCCGCACAAATGTCAACACGCACTGATTGACTTCGTTGATAAAATTCAGTCGATCGCCGGCGTACCGGTGCACCTTGTCCTGGTTGGCAAGTTTGATGACGCGAGCCGTTATAAGTTACGGCTCGATAAGCTGATCGATCGCGCAGGACTCGGCCGAAACGTCAAAATCACCGGCCAGGTGACGGATGAAGAGCTTTTTGGCTGGTACAGAGCCGCCAACGCCTACGTTTCGTTGAGCGAACACGAGGGCTTCGGCGTGCCGCTTATCGAAGCGATGGCGTTCGATCTCCCGGTCATCGCTTATGCATCCTCCGCGGTCTCGGAAACGCTGGGGGAGGCCGGGATATCACTGTCGGACAGGGATCCGGCAACGCTTCTCGAAGCGCTGATCCGGGTTCACCAGGATCGGGCGTATCGAGGGGAAGTCATCCGATCCCAACGCAGCCGTCTTTTGCGGTTCAGCCGGCAACGCATCGAAACCGAGCTGCGAGACTGGTTGATCCGGGTAGGGGCCTACGACGGCATCGCCGAACCTTCCGATCTCGACGCCCGAATTGATGAGCGCTCGCCGCCTGCGCAGCGCACCCATTACGTCATTGAAGGGCCTTACGAGACCTCCTACAGCCTCGCCATCGTTAACCGCAATATCGCCCTTGCCCTCAGCACGCGAGAGGCGTGCATCTCTCATATCGAACCGGCGGACGGCACGGAAGACTATGCGGTCGACCCAATCGCCGCCAGTAGACTGCCTACGGAAATTCAGAGCTTGGTCCAACCTGCGCCGGTAACCCCCGAACGGATAGTGACGATCCGCAACACCTACCCGCCTCGGCCCAACGGCATGCTCGGCGATTTGCGCCTCATGCACTTGGCATGGGAGGAGAGCTCTATCTCGGACTCGGTCGCCGGTCTGATTAATATTCACGTCGATGGGGTCCTGGTACCTTCGGAATACACAAAACGCGTGATTCGGAATACCGGTGTGCGGGTGCCGATCGCCGTCATCGGGCATGGGGTCGATCACTCGAGCGTGCTGCCGCGCGCATCAAGTCGGACCAAGCGTGGGCCGGTAACGCGCGCCCTGCCGTTCACTTTCCTGCACATCACTTCCGGCCTCGAGCGCAAGGGCATCGAGGAACTCGTCATCGCCTATTGCCTTGCTTTTTCAAGGAATCATCCCGTCCTGCTTGTGATCAAGACATTCGCCAACCCGACCAATACGGTTGACAGCTGGACGGCGCGGCTAACCAGCTCATCCAAATACTCTCCAGCAATCCAGGTTATTTCCGAAGAGCTTGACCAACGGGAAATGAACTTTCTCTATGACGTCAGCGACGCCGTCGTCCTGCCGACCCGGGGGGAGGGTTTCAATCTCCCCGCCGCAGAAGGCATGGCCCGCGGTCTGCCGGTGATCGTCACCCGGCACAGCGGACATCTAGATTTTTGTAACGACGAAAATTCGTTCCTGATCGATTGCACTTATGAATTTTCCAACAGCCATTTGAAGATACCGAATTCCTACTGGGCGCGTCCATCGATCGAACAACTCTTCCGTATAATGAAAGAAGTATATCGAGAAGGACGTTCGCCGGAAACGATAACGGCTTCTCGATCCGCGCAGGGCCAACGAGACGCGCTGCAGCTGCGATGGCACGATGTCGCCAAGCGGGTGGAGGGCTTTGTAGGATACCTCGACAAGAGGCCAGTGATGAGAAGAAAGCTTCGCCTCGGTTGGATCTCCACCTACAATGCGCGGTGTGGGATTGCCGCGCACTCCGAGCACTTGCTCGAATTCCTCGATAAGAGCGCGTTTGACATCACTATTATCGCTGACGATCAGGAACGGATCGGACCGGACCCAGACGACGTGCTCCGATTGTGGAGCAAGGTGGGCGGTAGGCTCGCACGAGTGCGGGACTTTCTAATAACAAATGGGTTCGACGCGGCATTCTTCCAGCATAATCTACGATTTTATGATTTCGAAGAATTTGTTGATACTTTGCTCGCTCTCGCGGAAGCGGGTATAGACACCTTTGTAATATTTCATCGGACAAGCGATCTGCAAAACCATGACCGGGCGGTATCACAGCAGCGGATGACACAGGCATTCCAAACCTGTGCCCGGATTTTTGTGCATAACCTTGACGATGTTAATCGCCTCCGGGCGTGGGGCGTCACTCAAAATGTCGTCCTGCTAACGCATGGGGTGATCGACCGCACGGCGCTGAACCCGGATGGAGTTCGCAGCCTCCTCGGTCTGTCGGGGTTCAAGCCGGTCATCGGCACGTTCGGATTCTTGCTCCCCGGCAAGGGCCTGACGGAGCTGATCCATGGCTTCGCGTTGATGCTGAAAGCATATCCGACAGCGTATTTATTGATGATCAACGCCGACTACCCGCTACCGGAATCGCAGGAAGAGCGTGAGCGCTGTCGAGCACTGGTTCGTCTGCTTGAGATAGAAGATCGCGTGCGAATGACAAGCGAGTTCCTCGATGTCGAGGAAACACTCTTTCTCCTCAGCGCGTGCGACGTAATTGTGTACCCTTATCAAAGATCGGAGGAGTCGGCCAGTGGCGCGGTACGGCTCGGGCTCGCCGCAGGTCGCCCGGTGGTGACCACGCCCCTCCCTTGCTTTTCAGATATCTCCGAGATCGTTCATCAACTGCGCGGGACCGGGCCTATCGAGATCGCCGAGGGGATCATTTCCCTGCTCCGGGACGAGGAGGGCACGGCCGGGCTCCTGCAACGACAACGCGATTGGGTGCGCGCCAACAGCTGGGCCACCCAGGCGGCTCGCATATCGAATATCGTGCTCGGCAGCTTCGAGGAAACTCGCGGCGTCGAATTGCGCACGACCCTTGAGGCGGATTCGGGGTTGTCACTACCGCCTGACGCAACCGTCCGCAGACCCGCCGGATCGAGTTCGTTGCCTGACGAAGACCTCCCGAAGTTTCTCGATCTCAAAGCGGTCCGCTGGCCAGACAGCGAGTCGGCGGCGCCAGGCTCAGCCGATATTGTCGATCCGCCGTCGGCACCGATTGCGCCAGCCAGGGGGTTCGGTTTTTTCCGCGGGGTCGGCGTGAAATTGCCGCGCGTTGATCGCCGACCCGACGCGAAAAAATTGCTGTCTCGGGCGGACCGCGCACGAGATACACGAGACTGGGCTTCGGCGGCCCGGTATTATCGAGAGGCGCTCGATCTCCAGCCGGACAATCCCCCGGGATGGGTCCAATATGGCCACGCGCTGAAAGAATCCGGGAATCTCCGGGAAGCCGAAAACGCCTATCGGCATTCGCTCGAGTTGGATGCCGACGTCGCGGACACACATCTGCAACTCGGTCATGCGCTGAAAATCCAGGGCAGGAAAATTGACGCCAGCATCGCTTATCTTCGTGCTCTCGCTCTCGACCCGGCACTAGACCATGCTTTATTCGAGCTCAAAGGACTGGGATGGACGAGCGGCCGGATACAACTTACGCTGCGACGCGAGCGCAGTGGGTTGAAATGACCCCTCACCGCGCGGTTGCGTCATCATGACAATCAATCGGGATGGAATCTTCCATTCGCCCGTCAAACAGACGACAGCCTCCGGGTTCACCTCGCTGGCAGTTGCTGTGGCATATATTGACACCGTCCGAGAAAAGGGCGGTTCGTTCGACGCGCACGCGCTGCTCGGGGCTATGGAGCACCTGAACCGTGCCTACCAGGGATTCCCCGAATTGGAGTTGGACCGGCCACGTCGAGATTTATCGGAAGTCCTGCGATCGGCCGTGAACAGCCTGCCCGATGACCTGATCATTCCGTTATTGATAGATCTCGTGGCATTTGATCCAAACTCCCGAGCTTCCGTGATGTTGCTATTTGAAAAAATCGTCGAATCAGGTAATTGGCGATGGCTATTGCTGACCCTACGTTCGTTAGATCCTTCGATAAAGTTTCTCTGGCATGAGTTCGAGCCAGTTTTAGTAATTATCCCGCCACGTGAAATCAAAGATTTCAATCTATCGGTTTTCGCTGAGTTTCTGAAACGTATAGACTTCAGCGAAGAAGACGAGGCAGCTGGAGATTTTGGAAATGTTCTAACTCAGTGGTTGAGCGATGAGCATCCAGCAGGTATCAATAGCGGCGCATTGGCCAAAGCTGTGCAGTCCTCACGGCATCCGCCGATCGAGCCCGCCCTTGACGGCAATAGGCAGGGATCCAGGGACGGGTTGTTGGCGATAGCGCAGCGTCTGCGGGTCGCGCCGCCGCCGCAACGGCCCAACCCGCATCCTGACCTCTTCTGGCCTAGCGGACGAATGTCGTTTGATGAATTTCTTTTGCAGTGGCCTTGCGAGGTTGAGTTCCCGGTCGGTCTGGATGATCAAGAATTCATTGAACAGGCGTATCAGGCGATCTTGCTGAGAGGACCGGGTGTCGCCGAGACGCGGCAATATCTCATGCAGCTGCAAAACGGCGTCGTTTCAAAGCGCTGGATCATAGAAGACCTCCTGGGATCGGCGGAATTTCGTTCTTTTGAGCGGCGGTTGCGGGTGATTTGGGAAGGCGGTGTGATTACCGAACCGGGGAGGCCGGAGGCCCTAGAAATGCCGGCTGTCACCTGGCCGTGGCGGTCAGCCACCTGATGCCTAATCGGGACGGGGTCGGATATCGCTATTATGAGCGCTATCGTCGTGCCTCATCGAGGAGTTCTCCCGAGCGCCTTTGGTTGATCACACGGTTTCCCAACGACAATGAGATGGCAATTGCCCCTCGTCGAGCAATCTCGCCTTGACCTATGGCGCGCACGCTGGCGGCATTGGAATGCTGGCCGATCCCGTCTAGGAGAGCCGCACATGAGCCCTACCCGCGAACAACGTCTGGAGCACTTCAACTCCCAGGTCTACGGCCATGTAGAGGGATGGCTCGGGGACCGGATGTCCCAAATCATAAGCGTGTTTGGCACAATTCTGGACAGGAACGGTGTGCGGGGTCATGTTGCGGAATTTGGAGTGCATCATGGGTTATTTCTGTTTTTGCTGAATGCACTGAGAAACGAGAACGAAGAATGTTTCGCAATCGACGTATTCAGTGACCAGCACCTGAATGTGGACCACTCGGGATCCGAGCATTTGCTCCACCCGGATCGAGGCCCCGAGGTCGCATCCGGCTCGTTAACGGCGTTTCGCTCCCATCTTGACACTCTGATGGGCTCGCAGAGCCGCTTTTTCAGGATTGTCCAGCGTGACACGTTGAGCTTCTCGACCGTGGAGGTGGCCGACCTGTTTGGAAAACTTGGGGTGAAGTTGTTCTCGATAGACGCCGGCCATACCATTCAACACGCCTGCAATGACTTACACCTTGCTCAAGAAGTTTTGGTACCTGGCGGAATTATCGCTCTCGATGACTACATGGGACCACACTGGCCCGGGGTCACCGAGGGATTTTATCACTTTATGTATTCCGGAAATCGGCGTTTGAAGCCGTTTATGTTCTTCCAGAACAAATTATTTCTGACCACGATTTCGGAACACGCCTCGTGTCTGCAGCAGTTTCGCACCGCGATCGAGGCGATCTGCAACGACGAGGTCCGCAGCGGCCGCTGGAAGGACGTGGAGATTGCGGGGTCCAATTGCCTGTCATTCCAGTAAACGATCGAGGTTTGCCGACCGCCCGCAGGTTGCCGGAGAGCAGATGGGAAGGAGGTCGGGGTCGACGTCAGACCCGGAGAAATCCTGGCGACCGCACAACCGGTCGTATCGGCTTCTTTCCTCTAACGGTCGTCCCCGATTCGGCCCACGTCTTGCTCAAACCCTCGATCGGGAAGCCACGGACCGGCTGATGCGCACAGTCTGATGTGACGCCACAGCCGGGACGAGGGCGGCGCCATGATCAGGTCAAAAGATGGGCTTGCCGTGTGCCAGTGCGGGTTGACACCCGGGTCCACCTGCAGAGCAGCCCCCCAGCGCTGTTCCACCACCTTACGCTCCGCATCGTGTCGCGCCTGTTTTTCCGTATCGAAAAAATCGATGCCGCGGGTCTTCGACTCGTAGTGGCGCAATGTAATACTAGGGGTCCACAGGATTCTGAGACCTCGAGCGCGCAGTTTCAGCGCGAAGTCGACATCGCTATGGCCCACGGGGAGTCGGATTTCGTCAAAGCCTCCGCTCGCCTCGAACACGTGGCGGCGGACCGCGAGAAAGGCGCCGGTCACGGCTCCGACCGCGCGGCTTACCTGCCAGCGTCGGCCCGGTCCGGCGCGCCAACGGGGCTCATTGCGCCCGTCATGGAGCGCCACACCCTCCCAATTGAACAGGATGCCGGCGTGCTGAACGCTATCGTCCGGATAGAGGAGACGCGCGCCGACAGCGCCGATCTCCGGGCGCTCGAGCAGGCCGCGCAGCTGCCGGTCCCAGCCGTCGCTCAGCATCAGCATGTCGTCGTTGGCGAACACCAAGAGCCCCGCCTCGGTCAGCGCGACGCCACGGTTGTTCAGTCGCGACCAGTTGAAGGGCTCGTCGATCGCAACAACCTGCACCCCTTCTTGCGCCCTCAGCTCATTGAGGATCCGAGCGCTTTCAATCTCACGGCTGCCGTTGTCGATGATCAGCACCTGCAAGGCTTGCGCTACCGCGGCGTGGTCGCGGAGGCTCTCGACGAAGTCGCGGAGGTCCCTGGCGTTGTCGCGCGTCGGGATGATTATCTGAACGGCTTGGTATGGGTCGCGGGGTTGCCACGAGATCGTCAGTGGCGATGTAGCGTCGGTCGGCAACTCGACCCTCACCCGGTCGCTGAGACCGGCGGTGGCGAGATGGGCCCGCACCGCCGCCTCGTGAGTGGTCCCTGAGTCTGCCGGGATCTGCCGGTCTTGACTGGCTTCGGCCGGGATGGGGTCGGCGACAAAATCGGTTTCGACGCCGGCGACGAGCGGCAGCGGGATATGTCCGACAGTCCCTCGACAGGCGAGGTTCAACAGCAACGAGCTTCGGGCAGCAGAGAGCGACCCCGTGAGCAGATCGCCGGCAATGGCGGCATAAAGAGCTCGCTCGACGATCACCGTCTCGCCGAACGGATTGGCTTCGAGCAGCGTGTCGTAGTCGACAACCTGCCGCAATTGCGGTGCAGAGCGTCGCACGGTGCCCCCGGCCTCGGTCAACCTTTCCTCGTCGGTTACGAAAGCCTTTGCCACACCGCACCCCACGACCGCCGCGAACCACGCGAGCGCATCCGAATGCAGGAGCGCACCTGGTGACAAGAGAACAATCCAATCGGTGGAAAGCGCGGCGGCAATGCGCTGCTCGGCGATGCTCGCCGGCGCACCCTCTGGCGTCTCCATCCACCTGATGCGCTGATCACTTAGCGCGGCCCGCTCAACCACTCGGCGGTGAGCGACGTCGGTTCCGACAACCGAGAGCTGCCAGTTGCGATAGCTCTGGGCGCTGACCGAGCCGAGCTGGGCGTAGAGACCCTCGAGCGTCATGCCCGCCGCCGTCATTACGATCCCAAACGCGCGGTCAGCGCTCGCCGGCGGCGGAGCCGGGATGTCAAAGAGGCTGCGGAACTTGTCATACGAGGCGATCGGAAAGGCCAGTTGGGCGTATAGCTCGGGAAGTGCCTTGGTGAGCCTCGTCACCGCGTCGACCACCTCCTCGGTCATCGCCAACAACGAGCCGACGCCCCCGAGCGCGGCGTGAGCCTCGAATGACTCCTGATCGGATTGCAGACGGGCGCCTTGAAACAACTCCCGCCACGCTGCTTCAAGATTGGGCTCGATCTCGACCGCGCGGCGATAGGCCAGCAGGGCCTCGTTTCGTTTTCGCTGCAACTTCAAGACATGGCCGAGCTGCAGGTGAATCTCGGCATCCAGCGGAGTTTGCGCCAGGACCTGCCGGTAGGCAGCTTCCGCCTCGGCCAGGCGACCCGAATCCTTCAGCATGTTCCCCTGCTGAATTCGGATGTCACTGCGTGTCGGCGACGGGCGGAGCGCATTGCCATAGGCGTCGGCCGCTTCGGCATAGCGGTGGGCATCGCGCAATCGATCGCCGTTGCGGATGTGCTCCTCGCTGAGGTCGGCGTTGGCTTCGAAAGCGCTATCGCCGGCAGCTGCACCGAGCGCCCGCAGCTCGACCGCGGGGGCCTCGCTGTCTGGCAAAAATCGGCGCGCGGTTGAATAAGCCGCGATGGCTTCCGTCGTACGGCCGAGCAATTTCAGCAGATGGCCCAGTTGAAGATGCAGATCACCGTCGTCGGGCAATTGGGCCAAGGCTTGGCGATAGGCGCCCTCCGCTTCCTCGAACCTTGTCAGCTCCTTGAGCATATGCGCCAATTGAATGCGAATCTCGGCGCGGTGGGCATCGAGCGCCAGCGCTCGGCGATATAGCGAGGCCGCGGCCGCGTAATTCCCGGCGTCTCGGTTCCGGTCTGCCCTATTGACCAGCCGACGAGCACGCCTCAGGCACCGAGAACGGAGATAGCGCGATAGAAACATCCCTCAGCAGATCATCTCATGGGCATTTATCGAGGGATTCGTAGCGACCGGGCTCCCAATCCGAGGATAGCGAGGTGCCGCGCCCGACGCAAAACCTTGCTGCGGGCGTATCGGATCCCTCGCAGGTTGGAAAATCCGGCCTCGTCGTCCGGGTCAGGGCGCCGAAAGCTGCGGCGCGGCGATGAGGTCCGGCCATTGTCGGCCGTCGCCCTTCGCGAAGCGCAAGCGGACGCGGATCAGCAGAGGAAGCTGGGGGCCGGGCCATTGGGCGCGCCAGAGCGGCATCTGCCCCGGGGAAGCACCGAAATAGGCGATTTCAAGGTGTCCGACACCGCGGATCAGCTCGGTCTCGGTTGGCACGACGGGCGGTGCGCCCGCCGCTTCGTGGCGATGCGGCGTCCAAGCAAGGATGAGGCGTCCGGCGCGCTCTTCGAGGGTAATGTCGGCCCGCCTTGTGGCACCAAGCCCGGTCGGCAGGTCGCCAACAAAATTGAGACGATCCGCTTCGCCGGTGATGGCGATCGCCCGGGGAGAGATATCCGCCGCCGCGACGGGCAAAATCGGAATGCCGGTCAGCAAACTCCGCACTGTCCGTGCGGTCGCATCGAGTTCCTCGGTCTGGCCTATCCGACGGGCCTGCGCATCCCACAGCGCAAAGCCCGTACGCGTGCCTTGGCTGAGGCCGACGAACAGAAAACCGAGCACCACCAATGCCACGAGGATCTCGAGCAGGGTAAAGCCGGCCTGCCGATCGTTCGGCGCGGCGCTCTCGCACATCAGCCAAGACGCAGCGAGGTGAGCGCCACCGATCGATGGCCGCCGCCCGCTCTCCATGAGATTGCGATCTCGACCTCGAACAGGGTGATCGTCGCGGGTGCAGCCCCCGGTCCGAATTGCCAGGTGGTCAGCGGGCGGGCGCGAACCCGCCAGCGATAGCCGCCGCCATCATCCCCCTCGGTCTCGCCCGGCACGATGACGGCGATTCGGCCGAATGCCGCGAGGTGGGATTGGGCGCGCTCTATCGCTTGATCAACATGCCCGGCCGCGTCGACCGCGAGCACACCGCCGCTCCCGGCCCGGAACAACCCGACCAGCGCCAATCCCGCGATCGCCAGTGCGACCACGACTTCGAGCAGCGTGAAACCGCGCGCCCGCGATCCGAGGTCACGGCGCGCGACCGAGGCGATCCGGGCGGAATCATCGGGAATCATCGGCAATGCTCACGCGGCCGGTCAGCCAATCCACCCCGACCATGACCTTGCGTCGGCCGTCGGCGAGCGAGATGCGACCACCACTCGAGCTCCCGTCGGGGTGGAAGTCGATGCCGCCAATCTGCCCGCTGCGTCGCTCGCCGCCGATTGTCAAGAGCTCGATCGCGAGGCTGGCAGGCAGCTGCTGTACCGGGCCGGCCCCGGGGCGAAACCGATGGCCGGCCGGATCAAGCTGGAAGAGCACCGCCCGGTTGTTGAGGATGGCCTCCGATCGCGCGATGCGCAACCCGGAGGCCACCGCTGCGGCCGAACTCCGCAGATCGAGGCGGCGGCCGACCGGCGAACCATACCCAATGACCAGGGCCAGGGCAAAACCGAGGATCGCGAGAACGACGAGAAGCTCGATCAGGGTAAACCCCAATGCGCCGGCGCCGCACCATGCCGCCCCGGTGCGACCCGGCGTCTGCTTACTGGGCCAAGTCATTGAGGCTGAGCATCGCGGTGAGGAGCGATCCAACGATGCCGGCGACCACCATTCCCATGACGATAGTGATCGACGGTATCGCGAGGGCAACAATCCGCTGGATCATCACGCGCGCCTGCTCGTCGTGAATATCGGCGGCTTTCAAAGCCATCGCAGGGAGCTGGGCGGCTTCCTCGCCGAGCTGAAGGAGGTGGATCATGCGCCTTGGGAAGAGGCCCGCATCGTTGAGCGGCCCGGCTAATCCGCGGCCGCCCTTGGCGCCAACCGCCGCCGCTTCGACGGCCGATGTTGCGACCAGATTGCCGAGCGCCTCGCCTGCGATGGTGAGGGCCAAGATCAGCGGCACCCCGTTTTCCAGCAAGGTCCCGAGAGTTCGCGTCAGGCGGGCTGCCAGGACCTCGCGGACGAGGCTGCCCACGATTGGCAGCGAGAGCAGCAGGCGATCGGCCCGGATGCGAAAGGCCGGGATGGTGAGCGCGCGCCTCAGAAATAAACCGGCCGCCAGTAATCCTAAGAGCAGCCAAGGGCCGGCGACGTCGACAACCGTGCCGAGCGCGATCAGCGTGCGGGTTGCGGCGGGCAGCTCAGCGCCGGCCTGTTCGAAAATCGGGGTGAATTGCGGCAGCACGTATTCCAATAACAGCCCGATCGAGCCGATCGCCGCGACGACCAGGATGATCGGGTAGATCAAAGCCGCCTGCAAATTGACGCGAAGACTGCGCTCGCGCTCAAGCAGCACAGCCAGGCGGTCGAGGGTGGCCGCTAAGGTGCCCCCCGCTTCACCCGCTCGTATGAGCCCCACATAAAGCTTGGAGAATGTCTGCGGATAGGGGGCGATGCTGGTCGCCAGCGAGCTGCCCGCGCGCACTTTTTCGTGCACCTCGGCGAGGAGCGCGCGCGCCCGGGAATTGCCGGTGCTGTCGACGACAAACCGCAACGCCCGATTGAGATCCTGCCCGGCGGTGAGCATGATCGCAAGCTCACGCGTCACCTCGGTGAGCGTGGTCCGGCCAATCCCCCGGCGCAGGCCAAGCTCGGTTTGCAATAACCCGGCGAGCAGGCTGCGCCGATCGGCGGGTTCGGCGCTGAGCACGATCTGCCCCTGGCGCTGCAAGTGCTCGACAATCGCCGCCTGATCGGGCGCCTCGCTGACACCGCTGATGACGTCGCCGCCGGCAGTTACGGCGGACCAGCGAAAGGACGGCATGGCAATCCGCGCCTGCCTGTCAGGAATCGACGTGGACGCTGCGCAAAACCTCCTCGAGCGTCGTCTCGCCTTCGAGGACCGCGAGCAATCCGCTGTCGAGGATTGGCCGCATGCCGTCTTCGATCGCGGCGCGCTCGATCGCCGCGTGGTCGGCACGCGCGAAAATCAGCCGGTCGATTTCCGCGCTCGGCACCAGCAGTTCGCCGATCGCCAGCCGGCCGCGGAAGCCGGTGCCGCGGCACTCCGGGCACCCCACCGCACGATAGAGCACAATCGGCGCCCCTTGCGTCAGGTGCTCCAGCCCACGCCGCTCGAGCAGCGCCGCGGGCAGCGCCGGGGGACCGGGCTCGGCGACCTTGCAGTTCACGCACAGCCGGCGAACCAGCCGCTGGGCCAGCACGGCCTTGAGGGTGGCGGTCAGCAGATAGTCCTCCAACCCCATGTCACGCAGACGCGTCACGGTCGCGGCCGCCGAGTTGGTATGCAGCGTCGACAGCACGAGATGTCCCGTCAGCGCCGACTGCACCGCGATCTCGGCGGTCTCCAGGTCGCGAATCTCCCCGATCATCATGACATCAGGGTCCTGCCGCAGGATCGAGCGCAGCAGCGTGGCGAAGTTGAGCCCGATCTGCGGCTTGACCTGAATCTGGTTGATCCCGGCGAGCTGATACTCGATGGGATCCTCGACGGTGACGATCTTGCGCGCGACCGAGTTCAGCTGCAGCAGGCCGGTGTAAAGCGTCGTCGTCTTGCCACTCCCGGTCGGGCCAGTGACAAGGACCATGCCGTTCGGCTGATCGAGCGCTCGTCGCAGGCCCTGCTCGATCTCGACCGAGAAGCCGAGCTTTGCGTAGTCGAGCTCGACCGCCGTGCGATCGAGAATTCGCAGCACGACGGATTCGCCATAGAGCGAAGGCATGGTAGAGACGCGAAGATCGATCTCATGACCGCGTACGGTCAATCTGATGCGCCCGTCCTGCGGCAACCGACGCTCGGCGATGTCCAGCCGGGACATGATCTTGATGCGCGAGATCACCGCACCCTGCAGATGGGCAGGCGGTGCTTCGACCTCGTGTAATACCCCGTCATAGCGGTAGCGCACCCGCAGCCGATCATCGAACGGCTCGATGTGAACATCCGACGCGCGGGTCTCGACCGCCCGCGCGATCAGCTGATTGACCAAGCGAATGACCGGCGCTTCGCTCGCGAGATCCTTAAGGCGCTCGACATCCTCTTCGGCCGGCTCGGCATCGCTATCGGTCTCTTCCAGCGGCTCGGCGGGATTCCCATCGGCCTCGGCCTCGGCATAGAGGCGCTCGAAGGCGGCCTCGAGCTCGATCGGGACGGCAACGGCGACCCTTACCGGCTGGCCGAGAGCCGCTGCCGTGGCATTGCGCGCGAACTCGTCGAGCGGATCGGACATCGCGAGCACGGCGCCGTCGGCAGTCGCGGCTATCGGCAGGGCGCGCGCTTTGCGCAGGAATTTGGGCTTCAGCCGATCGGCGAAAAGCGCCGTCTCGGGATAATCTAGCGTGCCGACGAGCGGCGCGTCGAGGAGCTGTGCCAGCGCTTCGGCGAGGCCCTTTTCGCTTACCAGCCCGAGTTGCGTCAGGACCCGGTCGAACCGACTGCCAGTCTCGCTCGCCACCCGCCGCGCTCGATCGAGCGTGCGCTGATCGATCACGCCCGCGTCGATCAGCCTCTCGCCGAGCTGATCAAGCGCATCAGTCGCGGGAGCGGGAGCGTCGACGGACGGGAAATTCATCGTCGCAATATACCCGAGAAACGGCCATGGAATGACCATTCAATGTTGAATCACGCTCGACCGCCACGAACCGCGCCGGTTAAAACGCGAGCGGCCCGCCGAGCCAGATCGTCCAGATCGCCAGCGCGAGAAACGGCCCAAAGGGCAGCGCCGAGTGAGCGTGCAGCCGAACACCGACGAGGCGCAGCGCGGCGGCGGCGAGGAGGGCCGCCAGCGCCGCCAACAGGATCACCTGCGGCAACGCCGTCGCTCCAACCCAAGCACCCGCCGCACCCAGCAGTTTGGCATCGCCTCGTCCCAGCCCCTCGCGCTGCCGCAACATCCTGTAGAATACCGCGAGCGCGCGCAGTGCAGCATAGCCGAGAACAGCGCCGAGCGCCCGATCGAGGAGCGTGTCGGGATCCAATGAGGCAGCTGCGGCGAGCGCGGCCACGATCAGCGGCAGGGTCAAGACGTCGGGCAGCAGCCATCGCCGCAGGTCGATCCACGCGAGCGTCAGCAGCCACCAGCCGAAGAGGCAATCGAGTGCGGCGCGCGGCACGTCGTCGACCGCGAGCGCGATCAGCACCACGACCAGGGCGGCGATTTCTGTCCCTGGGTAGAACCAGCCGAGCGGGTAACCGCAGCGGCGACACCGTCCTCGCGCCAGCACCCAGCTGATCAGCGGCACGAGATCGCGTGGTGTCAGCTTCGCGCCGCACCCTTCGCACTTGGATCGTGACCAGAGGATCGGATGCCGATCCGGCAAACGCCGGATCAGCACCCCGATAAAACTGCCGATGACAGGCGCCGCGATCAGCAGGCCCCAGCCTTCCGGCCCAAGATCGCCGATGCTCAAACTGATGCTCGTGGTTGGACTATTCGGGATATCGTTTCATGCGAAGGTGCCCAGGCGGAAGGAAATAACCCCTGTTGAGCTAGCTGACTGCCGGCCGCAAGCTGTTTTATGATCCGCTTAGACCAAGCCTTACGTCCTGACCAGGAATGATGAACCGTGCCTACGCGGTGCGGCCCAATGACGATAGAGGAGATTTTTGTGTTGGTATTGCGATTTTCGGTCGATTTGGCCGGTGCATCGTGGTCGGACGGTATGACGTCAATCGACCGCTCCGATCCGCAATGGGGAATGCCGGCTCAACCGTATAAAAGCGGATGTGATCGCGTGGCCTTGCCGGTGTCTCCAGGCAAAGCGGGGGCGGACGTCGCCGACAGGCTGGACGGGCAGCGTGGCTTCACCTTGCTCGAGCTCCTCGTCGTCCTCGCCATTCTCGGGCTGCTCGTCGGCCTCGTGGCTCCCGCACTCCTCCACCAGCTCGGCTCCGCCAAGGACAAGATCGCGCACCAATCGATCGAACGCCTCGCGAGCGTCTTGGACATGTACAAGCTCGACGTCGGCACTTACCCGACGACTGAGCAAGGGCTGCAGGCCCTCATCACAAGCCCGCCGGGTGTGGCGCGATGGAACGGCCCGTATCTGAAGGGCGACAAGATACCCGAGGATCCCTGGGGTCACCCGCTCCAGTATCACAACCCGAGCCAGCGGCCAGGTCACGACTTCGACCTCTATTCGCTCGGTCCGACCGGCCAACCCGGGGCTGCACAGGCAGCCATCTATAACGAGTGACCGGGAAGGCCTTGGGCCTTGGCGCTCAGTCGGCGTTGCGCCCCCACGCCAGGATGACGTAACCGCGCGGCACGCCTGGACCAAGCCGGGCGACAGCAAACCGAGTTGCCACAGCGTTTCCGGGACCTTGCACCGTCGCGCTGATCCGGGCTGTGAGCACGCCGGGATTGCCGGCGGGTGAAAGGGGCAGAGCGGGGGCGGGCGAAGTCTTGGCGGCTTCGGCGAGAGCGGCCGCGACGACCGGATCGGCTGTGGCGGCGTCGGGCACCGCCGGGCCGAACAACGTCAGATGCGGTCGGAGTGCTTCGAGCAGATCAGGCGTCATCCCGCGCACCCGACCGAGTTCTTCGATGCTCTCGAGCGGCTCGCCAGGCGGGCCGTAATCCAACCCGGCCGCTTGATAATCCGGGTTGATACCGGTGAGCAGTCGCGACCCCTTGCGAACGCCGACCCATTCCTCAATCGCCACGGCTACTGCCGCTGCTTGCTCCCGATTGCCGGCGACGACACCCAGCAAGGCCTCAACGAGCGCCGGGGAGGCGGTGTTCGGATTGATCCGCGCCGCCTCGTCATCGAGCCGAACCGTCACGCGGCTGTTGGCGACCTGAAACTCGTGCGCGCTGCCATCGAGAGGCCAGCGGTCGTCCTGTTGCGGATCGAGAAGATTGAACATCGCCTGGTAGATAGCACCGTCGGCGGCCGCCTGCGCGGCTGCGTTGGCGGCGAGGTTGCCGGCGATGCGAAGTTCGGTTCGCCCAGATGCCGTGAGATGGATGACGATCAGGGAAATCATGACGAACGCCCAGAGGACGATGATCAGGGCGAAACCGCGGCTCTCGCGCGGCACGCCGCACCAGGCTTGGCGCATGGTCATAACCTAGTACCGGTTCGGGTTCGGGGAGCCGCGCAGAGGCTTGTTATTCAATTGCTGGGGCACCAGACCGGCGTTGATGAGCCCTTTGCGCAAATCCTCGGTGAGAGCGAGCGCATCACGCTGATCGTGCACCACATGCGGGGTGATCAAGACCAAGAGTTCCGTGCGTGCTCGGGTATTCACCTGGCTTGAAACGAGACTTCCCAACAGCGGAATGTCCTTGATAAGCGGGATCCCGGAGTTGCCCTGAGTGTCGGTGTCGCGGATCAGCCCGGCCATCCCCACAGTCTGCCCGTCCTGGACAGCGACGCGCGTGCGGATCAGTCGCTGGTTGAAGGTCGGCGAATCGATGTTGGAGCTTGTCGTATTGGCGACGTCGCTCACCTCCTGGGATATATCGAGGGTAACGAGCCCGCCGGAATTCACCCGCGGCGTCACCAGCATGATGACCCCGGTATCACGGTACTCGACACTGTTGACGATCGGGGCGTTCGCCGTGAGTGTGCTTTGCTGGCTCTGGACGATGACCGGCACGAGAGCGCCGACCTGGAGACGGGCCGGCTCGTTGTCCATGACCGTGACCTGGGGTGCCGACAGCACTTTCACCTGCGTCACGCTCGCGAGCAGGTTGATCGCTTCGCGGATGCCGTTGGTCAGCACGAAGCCGGGGAAATTGGTAGCGAACGCGGCCGCAGTGCCAAAGCTCAGGGTTCCGGAGACGTTGTTCGCGTGGCCTAGGAAGAACTGCGTTCCATAACTGAGGTTATCGTTGAGCGTGACCTCCGCAATCATCGCCTCGATCAGCACCTGCAGCGGAATGATGTCAATCTTGCGCAGCATGCCTTCGACGACGGCATATTCGTTGGGCGTGGCATAGATCAACAGGGCGTTGTTGCGTCGGTTGGCGATGATGCGGATGCGGTTTTCCGCCTCTTCTCCCTCCTTTGGAGACTCGGCTGATAAGGTTTCCGCTGCCGCACCCGTGGCCGGGCTGGCGGGCGCGGGGGCCGCTGTGGCGGCACTTCCGAGACCGTTCGAAGTTCCGCCTATGGAGGACAACGGCGATGTCTGAGCTCCGGCGCCGGCCGCGCCACCCATTGTCATCGGCTCGGCGCCGGGCGCGGTCGCGCCCGGCTGGGCGGGCTGGGTGGTGACGTGACCGGGCGTGAACGCGCGCTGCAGCACATTCTCGAGATCGGCGCTTTGGCCGTTCTGCACGTAGTAGACGTGCCAGGTGCGGGCCGTCACGTCCTCGGCCCCTCGAACCAGTCGGATCAGGCGTTTCGCCTGTTCGATGTAGCGGGGCTGTGCCGCGACGACCAGAACGGCGTTGACCCGCTCCATCGGCAGGATGCGAACGACACCGGCGAGGGGACCCTCGCCATCCGCCCGAAACGCCTTTTCGAGTTCGGCGGCAAGCTTGTCGGGGCTGCCGTTCCGGACCGGAAACAATGCATAGGACTGGCCAGCCAGCGTGTCGATGTCAAATGCCCGGATCATGTCGGTCAGGGTGCGGCGCACCGCTCCCGGGCCGCTGACAATCAGTGCGTTGCGGCCGGGGTCCGCAGTGATTTTGCCGCCTTCCGCGACATAAGGCTCGAGTACGGTCGCAAGGTCCTTGGCCGACGCGAAGCTAAGCGGCACGATCTGGGTGCCCGATCCGACTGTCTCCGGCGCCGCGACGGTGGCGAGTGCGGCGCCTCCTCCAGCGGGCATGACCCGGTAGGCGCCGTCGCGTTCGACCAACGTCGCGCCGTTCTGGTTGAGCATCGTCTCGAAGAGTGTCAACAGCTCCGTGTGCCCCACCGGCTTGTCGATCTCCAGCGTCGCGGTGCCCTGCACACCGGGGTCGATCGTGTAATTGAGCTTTAACGTCTTGCCGAGAACGACGCGGGCGATTTCCCGGATATCGGTGTCGACGAAAGTGAGCGTAACATCGCCGGGCCGACCCGCGAGGTCACCGCGTTGCGACGCCAGCGCCGGTGCGACAGCGGTCCCGCGGGCCTCGAACGACTGCGGCTGCCGGCGGTCGCCTGGGATGATACCGTTCACTCTGGCTTCGGCCGGCTGCAGCTTGTTGGGCTCCGCGAGCGGGGTCAGGACTTCGAGCAAGGGCGTTTGGCAAGCAGCAAGCGTCGCAACCACCATCGAGGCCAAGACGAGTCGGAACACGGCGTAGGCCGGACGGCACCTCATTGCCGCTCTCTGCGGGCAGTCGATGGACGCAGCGGCGATAGCGGCATAAACGCCGGCGAAGGCAGCTTCGGCCCTGCTATGGGCGGCGCCGCCCCCGGCCGTGCAGCAACGGCGGCGGGTTGCGGATTGGGAGCGGCCGCTTGCGGCTGGTTTGGCGGTCGCGGCGGAGCCACGGTTCGTCGCACAAGGCTTGCGTCGATCTTCGGTTGGAGTGACGCAGTTCCCGCGGGGCCGCTCAAAACGACCTCTTCCGGCGTGATGCTGTCAAGGCGCCACTCATTCATCATCTCCCCCTCGCTGCGAACAATCGGCTTGGCGTCGGGCACGGCGAAAATCGCGAGATGAAGCCCGGGCTCGATGACAATTCCGGTCAGCCTCACATTCCCTAAATCGAGACCCGTTGGTTGATCGGGGTGGGCCGCAGGCTGGCGAGTCGGGCTGAATAACGGACGAGCCAGGATCGTCGCCAAAAGATCACCGACACGCGGCCCCGGCGCTCGCGGCGGGGTACCCGCGTCTGGTCGTAGCGCAACGGGCGCACTGGCGGAGGCAGCGCCATCGTCCGAACTCAATTCCACGACGATCACGCCGCCGAAGAGAGCGCAACCGGCAATGATCAGAACAAGGACCCGGTTGATCATCGCGGGGCGTTGACTGGGGAATCGTTGTAACGGAGGCCGTAAACCTCAAACCCGGCATCAGTCTTGACCGCGGCATCGAGCTTGACGCTTCCGGGCATGGCCGTCGGCTGCACGGTGGTGTGCACACGGAGATTGTCGAGGACGAGCGGGGGAACCGAGGCTTCGATCGCGCCAAAAAGCCGCACCAAGCTCTCATACTCGCCGTTCACCGTGATGCGCAGGCCGATCCGGCGGAACCCGCCGCGCGGCTCGGCCGCGAGCGCCTCGATGCTGCCAACAGTCGCGCCAAGCGAGGTGGCAAGCGCGACGACGCGGCTCTGCAGGTTGGCCGAGGCTATAGCGTCGTTCGCGCCATCGAGGGTGATCTTGCTCGTGCTCTCGGTAGCACGCAGTTCGGTGAGCCGGGCACGCAGCGCCGGCAATTGCTTCGACGCCATGTCCAGCCTCGAAGCCAGCATGCCGCGATCCTCCAGTACCACTTGGCGCCCGAGGTACAGGTCCCTCAGGGGGACCGCGATCAACAGATAAGCCGCTCCGATCGTGGCAGCGAGGATGCCCACCGCCAACAATTGCCCGGTCCGACCGGTCGGCAGGTTTGCCAGGGAGGCTATGGCGCGACCTCCGCCGTAATCGTGAAGAGTTCCGACCGGACCGCTTCGAGGCGCGTGACAGGCGCCGCGAACGCCACGTTGCGCAGCCCCTCGCCGGCCGACAGCGCCCCGATCAAGCGCGCGGCCGCGGCCGATCTGCCGCTCAGCGTTACTTTGTGCTGCTGCAGCGTCACTTCGGTAAGATAAGTGTCGTCGGGAAGAATGCGGGTGAGGGTGGCGAGGGTCATGAGCGGTCGCCCAGCCTCGTCGCGCTCGCTTTCAACCAGGTCATTCGTTTCCGACAGTCGGGCGAGGTCCCCGCGCAATTGCTCGGCCTCAGCCGAGGTGGGACGGCTGGCCGCGATTGCCCGGTCCAACGTGGCGAGCGATATTGCTAGCCGGACGAAGGGCGTTGCGATCGTGCCCAGAGCGAGCACCAGGCAGCAAGCCGCCGCCGGCCAGAGCACGGCACGGCGCTGGGCGCTGTCGAGCAACCCACCGTCATCGTCGAGCGGAAGGATGCGATCCTGGTCCGGACCGTCGCCAACCTCCGCGCGGTTTGGCGCGATGCCGAGATCATCGAGAGCGCGGAGCAGCGCCGCAAGGGTTTGGCGCGGCACCAATAGCAAGCGAACCGATAATCGCCCGCTTTGCCGATCACGCCCCGAGATGAAATGGCTCCAATAGATCTCGTCCGACGCGAACGGCGTCTCCTGATCCATTTGAAACGCGAGTGCCTGATGGATGTGACTTTCGGCGGCGATCGGCAAGGTCACGGTCTTGGCGAGGACATCGGCCTGCCGCAGGCGAAGCACAATGCGGTTGCCCGGCAGCCGCGGCAGCTCCACCAGCGAGCCCGCCGCAAGCCCGAAATGGCCGAGCGGGATTTCCCTGCCATGCCGCCGGTGATTGATCCCAACGCTGTCAACCTCACCAGACAGCGGCCCCACCGGCTCGATCACCAGCGCGTCATCGCGCATCGATCCCCTTCGGCCCCAGCGTGCGGGGAGAAGATCCGAAAGCTGGCCAATCCACCACACAAAGAAATCACGAAACATCCGTTGAAACCGATTACAAGATCACTAGCAGCGCTCGCGGCGAGGCCATCCTAAAGCGCTTTTCCATCATACGGGAAGGCCTGCGTCGGTGCTGTCGCGGCGCAATGCTCCGGCGGGACGAATCGCACTCCCGGCCGCGCCGCCTCGATTCGGTCGTGCGCGCATTTTTTCAGGGCGTCGTGACCCTCTGGTCGAGGCGGATTCGGCTCAGCGCAACTATCTTTTGCGGTTTAGCCGGCAACGCATCGAGCCCGAGCTGCGAGACTGGTTGGTCTTCGAAAATTCTGGAGCAGGTGAAGGGAATCGAACCCTTGTCGTAAGCTTGGGGTAGCTTCCATTGAGCTACACCCGCCTCGGGGATGTCCCGGTCAATGTTGAAATAGGAGGGCAGGCGTTGCCCACCTTGGGCCTGTAGGCCCGGGGTGCTGAATCCACGAAGGAGAGCAACGCCATGAAGAAACCTACCACATCGGCCGCCGTCGTCTCGGTGGCAACCATCGAAGAGGCTTGGCAAGAGGTCGGAGCGAGCTTCGAGCGTTTCTGCCTGACGGCGGGCATCGCCACCCTGGCCAACATGATGAAGGAGGATGCGGCCCGGTTGTGCGGCCGCCGTTATGGCCGTGCCCAGGGCAAGGCAGGGCACCGCTGGGGGAAGACCAAGGGAAAGGTCGGCTTCCATGGCGGCAAGGTCGAGATCGAACGCCCCCGCGTGCGCGCCCGTGGAGGCGGCGAGGTCCCCTTGCCGAGCTGGGAGGCGGCCATGTCCGAGGACCTGCTCGGCAAGTGGGCGCTGAAGCTGATGCTCATCAACGTGTCGACACGCCGCTTCGGCCGGGCCGTCCGGCTGCCAGGAGGCGACATTTCGGCCGCCAAGGGCACCGGCGTATCCAAGTCGGCGGTGTCACGCCGGTTCGTGGCGCTGTCGGCGGAGCGCATGGCGGAACGGATGGCGGAACGGATGGCGGAACGGATGGCGGCCGACCTGTCCAAGCTGGACCTTCTGATTATCCAGATCGACGGCATCCACATCGAGGAGGATCTCATGCTGCTGGCCGCCGTCGGCATCGACGGTGACTCGACCAGCCCTGGACCATTATGTCGATCGGCCTACGCGACTGGGCGCACGGGTTCTAATCAGCGGGATTTGGTATAAGACCTTATGAAATGTCCGCTCCCGCAAGAAGCGGACATTGCGACGCGAGAACACGAATGTCGCGTTTGGGTCCAGGCTGTGTGGAAACACCACGAGATTATGGCCTTGGCCGATTCCGCGCTGGGCGAATCTGCGTTAGAATCCTGGAGCTTGAGGCTTTGGGGGTTTGGCGATGCATCGGTTCATCGATGGCGAAGATCGGACACAACGGACGCTGCTCCCGAACAGCCTGGAAGATTACGTCAGCGAGGAGAACCCGGTTCGGGTGATCGAGGCCTTTATCGACGAACTGGACCTTGCGGCCTTGGGGTTTTCCGGGATGACGCCGGCGGCGACGGGACGGCCGGCCTACCATCCCGCGACGCTGTTGAAGATTTACCTCTACGGCTATCTCAACCGCATTCAGTCGAGCCGGCGGCTCGAGCGGGAGGCGCAACGCAATATCGAGCTGATGTGGTTGGTCGGGCGGCTCGCACCCGACTTCAAGACGATCGCCAACTTCCGCAAGGACAATGGCGAGGCGATCCGGGCGGTGTGTCGTCAGTTCGTCGAGCTGTGCCGCCAGCTGGGCTTGTTCACCCGAGCGGTGATTGCCATCGACGGCAGCAAGTTCAAAGCGGTGAACAATCGCGACAAGAACTACACGGTAGCCAAGGTCACCGGACGGATGGAGCAGGTCGACGCCAGCATCGTGCGCTACCTCGCGGCACTGGACCGCGCCGACCGGGAAGAGGGCGATGTCGCCGAGGCCAAGTCGGGCCGGCTGAAGGAGAAGATTGCCGGCCTGCGCCGACAGATGCAGGCCTTGAAGGCGATGGAGCAGACGGTTCAGGATGCGCCCGACCAGCAGGTCTCGCTGACCGATCCTGACGCCCGGTCCATGGCGACCAGCGGCAAAGGCACCGGCATCGTCGGCTACAACGTGCAGACCGCCGTCGACGCCGAGCATCATCTGATCGTGGCCCACGAGGTGACCAATCAGGGGCACGACCGCAGCCACCTCGTGCCCATGGCGCTCGAGGCGCAACAAGCGACGGGGAACAAGGAGATCGCGGTTCTGGCCGACCGCGGCTACTTCAACGGCGACCAGGTCCTGTTGTGCGAAGGCACCGGCGTCGCGCCGATCGTGCCCAAGACCCTGACGTCGAGC